>OCZV010000932.1_pt1 | contig 10430 bp, 9 predicted proteins | sample 1539051 | NCBI WGS metagenome assembly OCZV01 (sample SAMEA3113581, study PRJEB22503) | soil metagenome
ACTTCTAAGGCTCTACGTCTGCGGCCTGCAGCCTCGCCCTGCGATCCAGCTTTCATCGTCAAGGGTGATCGCAAATGATAATGAATATTCCCGCGGAAGCCAGGAATCCAGAACCCCCACTAGAGGGTTTCGCCTTGGGGTGCCGATTGGTCGGGAAAACCCCGTTGCGAATGGGGAGACAAAGAAGGGGTCAAGGATCCGGCTCCGCCCGCTCGGCCGAGAATCACGTCGGAATTGTGTTAATGAACTTACGGCACACCGAGACTAGTAACCGTCGATGATGCAGGTTTCGTTGCCCTCCGGGCAGACGTGCACCGCGGTTTCCAGCGGAATCTTATGTGTACCGTTCAGATGATCCAGCATACCGATACGACTGACATATCCCACATGGTGCGCAAGACAGAAAAACGGCGAGCTCACGACCAACGTGCTGGGGACATAGTATGGATAATAGTATGGATAGGTGTAAGGCGGCACGACAATGACGGGTTGTCGGTAATAGGTACGAGGAACGTAATACCAGTAATACGGATAGCCCGGCACGACCGGAGCACCATAGCGCAAGCTCTGTTGAACCGCCGATTTTGCTTTTGCACTCCCAGCTGGATTGCCCAAACGCCCGGCAACACCGGCGCCACCAGCGGACGCCTGTCCGCAAAGCCACAAACCCAAGGCCACAGTCAAGATGCACGCGACCAATCGTTTCATTTCAGCCCTTCCAAAGTGTCGCAAACAACCAATAGAGACAGCCAAAATTAGATAGACCTTGTCGTTTCTTAGACGTCCGAAACGATCATTTCTTAGAACTTCGAGTCTGCCGCCAGCTTCGCTCGTTTAAATACGTTTCCGCCGCAAGGGGTTCTTTTCCGTTATCACGCACCGCGCAAAAGGCCATGGTGATTAGATCAATGCAGCGTTGGTTTCGAATCATCGTCTCTTTTGCCCCGAATGACTTGGAAACGGCGCTTGAGGCGAGCCAGACGGCGTTGGTCGAGGTAGAGCTTGAACCGATCCCACGGGTTGCCGCCACGCAGATAAAGGTAACCAAAGACCATACCGCCGAGATGAGCGAGATGAGCGATGCCGCTCTGACCGGACGCTATCGAGGAATAGAGCGCGATGGCACCGATGATCCAAACGAAGTGTTTCATCTTGATAGGGAAGAGAAAATAAAAGTAAACGATTTGGTTCGGATAAATGAGGCCGTAGGCAAGAAGGATCCCGTAGATGCCAGCTGAGGCGCCGATGCTGGGCGCGACTTGCCCGGGCAAAATCAAGGCATTCAAAACTCCACCGCCGATGACTGAGACGAAGTAGTATTTAAGAAAGAATGGGCTACCCCACCGTCGCTCCAGGTCACAGCCAAACATCCAGAGAGCCAACATGTTGAACAGCAAATGCAACAGCCCGCCATGGAGAAACTGATAGGTAAAAAGCTGCCATAGATAGAAATCGTCCCAAACGAGCGCCGGGACAAGACCGAAGAAGTCAAGAAATTGATTCGGCAGAAAAAGCTGCAGAAAAAAAACGGCGGTATTGACGATCAGTAGAAACTTGACCGCGGGGGTGACGTCGCGGCCGCCGAACGCCGTGTATCGGGTTTGGTATTGCACGCGGGTTCAGCTTAACTTTTGGTGCATGGAATTGAAAGACTAGAGTCAAAAGGCGACGTTAACCGCCCAGATAGGCCTGTCGCACCCGGTCGTTGGTCGCAAGATCACTCGACTTTCCTTCCAAGATCACGCTGCCCGTTTCAAGCACATAGCCTCGATGAGAGATGGCTAGGGCCATCGCGGCATTCTGCTCCACGAGGAGGACCGTAACGCCCGAGCGATTGATGGACTGAACGTTCTCAAAGATTTGCTCGACGATTTTTGGCGCGAGCCCCATGGAAGGCTCGTCGAGCAGCAGCAACTTCGGCTTTGCCATAAGCGCACGCCCAATGGCCAGCATCTGTTGCTCGCCACCGGAAAGGGAGCCGGCGTATTGCTTTTGGCGCTCCTTGAGACGAGGGAACATGTTAAAGACAACCTCGAGCTCCGCTCCGAGAGAAGCTTTTGCCTGGGTGAATCCGCCGACCTGAAGATTCTCAAGCACGGTAAAGCGCGGAAAAATTTTTCTTCCCTCGGGGACATGGGCAACACCGCGGCTGACAATCTCGTGCGCGTCGGTTTTTTCCAGCGAACTGCCCTGGAGCTCGATGGCGCCCCGGCGGGGCCGCAACAAACCCGAGAGGGTTTTCAAGGTCGTGGTTTTTCCCGCGCCGTTGGCGCCAATCAATGTCACCAGCTCGCCTGGTTCGATGGACAGCGAGACGCCTTTCAACGCATGGATGGCGCCATAATAGACGTGGATTCCTTTAACCTTGAGCATTCTGCGACCACGCGCCCTGCCCGAGATAAGCCTCGATCACTCGTGGATTTTGGCGCACTTCGTCGGGGTGGCCCTCGGCGATTTTCTCGCCGTAGTCCAGGACATGCACTCGATGAGAGATTTCCATCACTACCCGCATATTGTGTTCGATGAGCAGAATCGATTGGACGTACCGGCCGATAAGACCTGTCAAAAGGTTCATCAGCGACTGGGCCTCCCTGCTGTTCATTCCTGCCGTCGGTTCATCGAGCAGCAGCAGCTTTGGATCTGCCGCCAAGGCGCGGGCGATTTCAAGCCGACGCTGGTCTCCGTAGGAGAGTTGGTGCGCCCACGTTCCTTCTCTTCCGGTAAGACCGGTCAGCTCGATCAGCTGCATCGCTTTGCGCCTAGCTTCTTGTTCTCGCGCATGAAAATTCGCCGTACCGAGGAGAATATCCGAAAGGCTCATAGGTATGGTCGAATGCATTCCCACAAGAACGTTCTCCAGCACGCTCATGTGCGAAAAGAGCCGGATGTTCTGAAACGTCCGGCTGATCCCCGCGCTGGTGATCCTGTCTGGTTTGAGTCCTATGAGGGTGCGATCCTGAAAACGGATCTCTCCCGCATCGGGGCGGTAGATTCCCGTGAGCGTATTGAAAAGCGTGGTCTTGCCCGCCCCGTTCGGTCCAATGATCGACGCGATCATGCCCTCGTCCAGCTCAAGATTCACCCGAGACAGCGCCTGCAGGCCGCCAAAGCGCTTCGATATATCCCGCAGTTCCAACAGCGGCATGTTATTCTCTCGTATCCTGCCGCGGCGGGAGGATTCCCTGCGGCCGAAAAATCATCATGACAATCAAGATCAAGCCGAAGACCATGCGCTCATACTTCGCCGGTTCAAATTGCACTGGCAGCTCAGCCAGAGAATAACTGCCGAGCAAGGGAAGCGACAGCACCATACCGGATTGACGCAGTGAATTGAGCCAGAGCGACAGGCCCTTGAGCAATTGCAAATTGAGAATCGTCACGCCGGTGGCTCCGAGAATCGCACCGGGAACGGATCCCATTCCGCCGAGGATCACCATGGCGAGAACGCCGATCGATTCCATGAAAGTAAAACTCTCCGGATTGATGAAAACCTGCTTGGCCGCAAACAGCACGCCCACCGCCGAAGCGAAAGAGGCGCCGACGGCAAAGCCCAAGAGCTTCATTCGGACCACCGGCACACCCATCGCCGCCGCCGCAATCTCGTCTTCTCGGATCGCTTTCCAGGCCCGGCCGATGCGCGAGTTTTCCAACCTGCGCGTCACGATTATGATGACCAGAACGATCAGCAGCACGAGCAAATAGAAATAGAGAGGATAAAGCCTGGCCGCCTCGATCCGAATACCGAAGAATTCCAGCAGAGGCTGAAAGAAAAGTGGCGGCTTTTCGATCGGCGCGATGCCCCGCGGACCATTGGTAAAATTGATGGGCTTGTCTAAATTGTTTGCCAGTGCTCGAACCACCTCGGCAAAACCAAGCGTCACGATGGCGAGATAATCCCCGCGTAGCCGCAGGACCGGTAGACCCAACAACGTTCCGGTCAAAGCGCCCACGGCAATGCTCAACAGAAGGAACGGAAAAAACCAAACTGGGGAGAGCGGGAAGAAACCACCCGGCAAAAAAGCGTTGGCCTGCGGGGAACCGAAAATCGCCCATAAATAAGCGCCGATGGCATAAAACGCGACAAATCCCAAATTGAGCAGCCCGGTGAAGCCGACGACGATGTTCAAACCGAGGGCCAGCGCGACAAAGATCCCGATCTGGATCGCGACTTCGAAATAGTAGCCGTTGACAAAGCCCAGGTACGGCATGAGTACCAACAATACCAATCCGCCCAAATAAAGTTTCATCTTGGAAGAGCCCGGCTGATAGTAGATAAAAAGCAAAGACGCTTCGAAGAGCAAAAAGGCCAGGACGGACTGCGGAAAGAGAAAGGCCAGCCAAGCAGTTACACCGATGTAGACCAGCAATGCGAAGGACGCGACCGCAGGGTTCACGCTCGGCCCTCTCTCAATTTCTCGCCGAGCAGCCCCGAGGGCCGGAAAATCAAAATCGCAATCAGCACCAAAAAGGCGACCACATCTTTGTATTCTGCGCCGAACGCGCCGTCCGTAAGAATAGATAGATAGGATGCCGCGAAGGCTTCCAACAGACCGAGAACCATCCCGCCCAGCATCGCGCCCGGGATATTGCCGATGCCGCCCAATACCGCAGCGGTAAATGCCTTCAACCCTGGAGCGAACCCGCTATAGGGATTCACCAAGCTATAGTGCAGACCGAAAAGGACCCCCGCGAGCCCACCCATGGCGCCGCCAACAAAGAATGTGAGAGCGATCACGCGATTGACGGGAATGCCCATCAGCGAAGCGGTATCGGGGTCTTGCGCCACCGCGCGAATCGCCGTGCCGACCCGTGTCCGGTTGACGAAAAGATAAAGACCGGCGAGCATGATGAGCGCCGTCACGATGACAAGAATCGATTTCACGGGTATAGCGAGGTTCGTTGTTAACGCCAGGGCGTGGTCGAGAATATCCAGGGCTGGAAAAGTAAGATAGAACGTGTTGCGCCAGAGGCTCTCGAAAAGACGCAGCGCGTCTTGCAGAAAGAACGAAACTCCGATCGCGGAAATAAGGGGCACGAGCCGAGGGGCACCTTGCAGCGGACGATAGGCCACCCGCTCCAACGCCATGGCGGCGAGTCCGCTGATCACCATGCCAGCGACAATAACGACAAGCAGAACAACAATCGGATGCAAAGTTGCCAGCTGTCCGGCGTTCTCCATGAGCAAGAGAATCTCGACGCCGACGAACGCGCCGAGGACAAAGACTTCGCTATGGGCAAAATTAATAAACTCCAAAACGCCATAGACCATGGTATAACCCAGAGCGATAAGCGCATACATGAATCCCAAGACGATGCCTTCCACGAGAACTTGGGGCAGTATTTCCATTGCGATTTCCAAAACCGCGCCGATCCTTCCAAAGGCGGGTATGCTAACAAATCCTTTACCCGGTCGCTACTCCTTGCTCCATCGCAGAGCGTGGTTGTCATTGAAAGACCCTGCCGTGGCGTATAGGCTTTCTCCGCCACGGTTTTGCCCAAAGACACGGAAAACGTTCCGCCACTGCCTCTGCCGGTTTCGCCGGCTTGGACGGAAAACCGACGAATGAAAAAACTCGCCTGGCTTGGCAGCAGCGCCGTTGCTTTAGTCGCGATCGTCCTGATCGTACCGGCCTGGGTCGACCTCAGCATCTTTAAAAGCACATACCTTCCATTGATCGAGGAGACGATCCATCGACGCGTGGACGTTGGCGAGGTGCGACTCAGCCTGTTGCCAACGCCCTCGATTCAACTCTCTAATCTGAGAGTCTCTGACGGCCCAGCATTCCCCGACAACACATTTTTCGCTGCGCAGCAGCTTCGGCTCCGCCTTAAGCTCTGGCCCCTGTTGCGCGGTCGCTTTGAGGTCACGGAGTTTGCCCTCGAAAAACCGGTCATCAATCTACTCAAGCAGCCGGACGGCACCTTCAACTATTCCGACCTAGCCGAAAAGGCGCCGCCTTTGGCCAAAAAAAATGACTCTAAGAAAACCCACGTGATGGCAAAACCTCAGGAGCCTGGCGTGATTCCTCTGGTTCTACCCGCTCGGATGCGCATCAACAGCGGACAATTAAATGTTGAGACGAAGGGGCAGAAACCTGTACGAATTAACGGTATTGATTTGTTATTGCAAGAATTCTCAAGTACTCAACCTTTCCCGTACCGGGCGTCTTTCGACTATCCCGGCTTAAACAGCGTCTCTTTGGAAGGAAAGCTCAGCTATCGGGAAGAGCAGGCCAGTCTGATAGTCAAAGACAATCGCCTGAAAGTTCAGGACATCGTTCTTCCCGTCGAGGGAACCGTGAGCAATCTCACTACGATCCCCCGTGTTAATCTGAGTTTGGCCAGCGACCAGCTTGACGCCAAACCCGTGTTTGAAATTCTCTCGATTTTCGGCCTAGCCCCGCGCGATACCGAGATTTCTGGACCGATGGGCCTGCGTATAACGGTTACGGGGCCCTCAAACGGTCTCGCGACCCAAATTCGCGGACTATTCAACGACGTGAAAGTCAATGGCAAACGGGCGCTCAAAGGCAACGTGAAAGGAGAAGTCTTTATCAAGCTGCCCACCGGCAGCGGGTCGGTGAACCGACGTCTGCAAGGAAATGGAAAACTCACGGCGAGAGACGGGGAGCTTACGAACGTCGATCTCATCAAGAAAATCCAGCGAGTCACCGGCATGATCGGTCTGTCCAAAGATGAGCGCCGCCAAGCCACTACTTTCAAAACTCTAGAGGCGGATTTCACAATCGCTAACGGCTTTGCTGATTTTAAGCGCATCCACCTGATCAACCCGCAAATGGAGGTCAATGGGGGCGGCACAATGACGCTCGAACGGCCCACTTTAAACATGGCTCTTGAGACCGCGCTCTCAGGCGAGGCGTCGTCGCGAATTGAGAGAGGTAGAGCGGCGAGCTTTTTCAAAGACCGTAAAGGGCGCGTCGTCGTGCCTTTAAAGATCACCGGACCGGTGGAAAATCCATCCGTGAATCTGGACAGCGAAAAAGTTCTGGGCAAAGGCATGAATGAGAAGATGGAGAAGGGACTGGGCTCATTCTTCAAACAGCTGTTTCGTCGAAGGTAAGGGCTCCCGGGGCTCGAGCTATCGGCGCGGCTGTGCAGGGCTCAATTTTACGATAAAGCTTTGCAGACTCTTTCCCGCGAGAGTCTCGGTTACGGATTCGTCGACGTCGAGAAGGATTTCATCGATCTCATTTTCCTCCGCCGTTCGATTGATCTGAGTTCTTACCTTCCTACCAGAATTGCGCACGCAATCCAGAATCTCTTTAATGCTGATGGTTTCGGGATCGCGGCCCAGAACGAAGGTCTCCTCATCCGCCAACGGCAACACCAACCGTGTTTGCTGAAACATCTCCATAAGATCCTTCACCAGACCTGCAGGAAGATGCAACTGCGTCGCCAGTTCCGTAACGGTCATTGGATCCAGCCCGTGATAGAAATTACGGCCTACGAGGAACATCAGATGAAGCGCAAGTTTTTCTCGGCCCGCCGGATTGTGAGCGGGGTTTTCTTTCTCTCCCTGATAAGAATGGATGTGTTGGTAAGCATAGGCCACTTGCGCTCCCATTAAGACAATGATCCAGCCGATGTGGAGCCACAACAGAAAAAGCAACAGAATAGCGAAGCTGGAGTAGATCGCATAGTAGCGCGTTGAGGAAGCCACAAATACGGTAAAACCCCAACCTACCGTTTGCCAGAGTAGGGCGGCTACAATCCCACCGACGAGGGCGGATTTTAATTTCACTCGCGTATTCGGAATAAAAACATATAAAAAGGCAAAGGCTGCCCACAGCGTGATATAGGGCACTAACTTCAAAAGCGTCAGTATCACAGTCCCGAAGGGTTCTAACGACATTAGCTTCTGGACAAACGTATTGCTTTGCAGCGTCGCTGTGATCGTCACGGCCGCGAAGACCAGCACGGGACCGACTAGAATCACACTCAAATAGTCGCTGAACTTTCGCGTGAACTTTCTCGGGGATGTGATCCGCCAGATGTGGTTGAACGCCTGCTCTATGGTCCCCATCAACGAGAGGACCGTGATAAAGAGAGTGACCAAACCGACGCTTCCCAGCGCGCCGGCGCTCATCCTGTCCACGAACCCGATCAGGTGATGTGTGATCTCTTGGCCCTTCTCCCCTAGCGGTGCCAGCGCCTCGGCAAGTGCGGGCTCCATCCGATTATGCACGCCGAAAGCCTTGAGGATGGAAAAGATCACCGCCAACAGTGGCGCCAGGGAAAGGAGTGTCTTAAAAGCCAAGGCCATGGCCTGAAGCTTTACCAGGCCATCGATGAAGTCCTGGGCGACCCCGAGGCTTATCTTGATCACCGAATGGAACAGCCGTTTAAACCGCGTGAGATCGGAGGAGTCGATATCCCATAGGCGGTGGACGACCTTAGTTTTGATCTCCTGAAGCGATCGTCTTCTCTGTCGCGTGGATAGACTCATAGCCACATTACCGTTCTGTGAATCGGCTCCGAAGTCTATCAAGTTTAGCTGTCCTCGACAAAGCAATTTTATCGTTCGCGATCGGCGCGTTTTATTTGACAAAGAGGTGCGCGGCTTTATATGGTGCAATTCCCCGCGAGGAAAATGGCAGGGACTGACGGATCTTGCTCTATTGAAGGCATCGACATCATCTTCAGCTACACAATCCCCTCCGCTTTTGACTCCGCGTCGCGCGCTTAATGGCCCCGGACTCGCTGCGGTTACTTTCTTTTGCGTTGCCGGCGGGGCTTTCGGCTTGGAGGACGCCGTCGGCGCCAGCGGTCCGCTGGTCGTTCTTCTGGCCATTCTCATTCTGCCCTGGCTCTGGAGTTTTCCGACCGCGCTTATGACTGCCGAGCTTTCGACAGCCATGCCTGAAGACGGCGGGTATGTCGTCTGGAACACCTGGTCATCGGATGCTCTCCATGGAGGTGGGGATGGCGCCAGCCGGTATTCTCTGCTGGCTTATTAGATTCTCGAACGGCATGGAGGCAGGTGATTGAGGACAATCTTCGCTTCTAAGCGATTGACCCTCAAAAGCAAATTCATTTCCCTGCGCGTTGGTTTTCGGTATTCTCGGGATTCTCGTGTGCGAGCGCTGATCCGAATCGCCTCGTTCGTAGTCTTCGCGACATACCTACCGCCGTTGGTCATTGCCGCGCCATCGCAGCCATCCACCGAATTGCGCTGGGCGGGCGACCCCGAAGGCGGCGCACCATTCGTCGAAGCGAATCCCACGCACCCGGACGAACTCGTCGGCTTCGACGTCGAGATCGCCGACCTCATCGCGCGCGGCCTTGGGCGCAAAGCTAGTTTCATCAACATCACGTTTACCTCGATTGATCATTCGATCGAGCGCGGAGACGCTGACGTTGGCCTGAGCGGGATCGAAGACACGCCGGCACGGCGCGCTAATATGGCGACGACTGTTCCCTACTACGAGTTCCGTGAAGTGTTGAGTGTGCGCGATGCCGACGCGATGCGCTTCCGCACGCTCGCGGATCTCCGCGGCCGCCGGGTCGGCACTCTCGGCGGCACGATCGCCTATGACATCCTCCTGCGCGCCGAACGCGATTTCGGCATCCGCGCGATCTCCTACGATGATGACGTGCATCCTTACAGTGACCTCGTGATCGGCCGTCTGGACGCGGTGCTGCTCGACAACGTTCTCGCCGAACGTCGGCGTCGCGCCATCCCGGGATTCACGATCCAGCCGCAGAGCATCGCTGTCGGGCACTACGTCGGCGTCCTGGCCGCCCGGAACGTAGCGCTCCGCGACCAGGTCAACGAGATTCTCCGCAGCGCGATGGGGGACGGTACGCTCGAGAGGATTTTTCGCAAGTGGCGCGTGTGGAACGACGATCAACTGGCGCTCTACGGGCGGGTTATGGCCGGAGAGCCGGTTGCAGCGGTCGTCGGCTTCGATGCCGCGGAAGGCGCGGCGACGCTCTCCGCGTGGGACGCCGCGCGAAGTTATCTGCCCTCGCTCGTCAGCGCGTCGGTCGTGACGATCGTCCTCTCGTGTCTGTCGATGGGATTTGCCGTCGTGCTCGGCGTATTGATCGCGAGCGGACGGGTGTACGGCAGAGGGTTCACGCGAGCCCTCCTGACCGGATATGTCGAGATCATGCGCGGCACGCCGATCCTCCTCCAGCTCTTCGTTCTTTATTACGGAATCGCCGACGCGATTCGCCTGCCGGCATTCGCCGCAGCGCTTTTGGGATTGGCGCTTAACTACGCAGCGTACGAAAGCGAGATATACCGCGGCGCGCTCGAAGCGGTGCCCGTCGGACAGCTCGAGGCAGCGCGTATCCTCGGCCTGAGCGAGCGCCAGGTGCTAGCCCTCGTGCGGGGGCCCCAGGCGTTTCGTCTCGCGCTGGCGCCGATGACCAACGACTTCGTGGCGCTCCTCAAAGACTCCTCG
>OCZV010000933.1_pt1 | contig 10420 bp, 8 predicted proteins | sample 1539051 | NCBI WGS metagenome assembly OCZV01 (sample SAMEA3113581, study PRJEB22503) | soil metagenome
CGTGTCGCAGCTGCACACGAAGGCGATCCTGCGCCTGAAGGCGCACCTCTCGGGCCCGCAGCGCGAGCCCGCCGAGACGTAGAGGGCCGGCTCTCGGCGAGCCGGCCCTCGTCGAGTGCCGACTAGCAGATCCCTGGGTCGGGCTCGCTGAGCCTGAACGGCGCCCCGGGGTCTCCGGGCACGAAGTACGTCGCCCAGAAGACGACCTCGCTCAGCAGGGATTCGTTCCGCGCGATGTGGACGATCTCGTCCCCGCGGTCGATGAAGCTGTCCCCTGACTGGTACAGCGTGCCGACACAGCTCTCGTCGTCGGCATAGATCAGCCTCAGCGCACCGCTCTTCACTGTCACGAGCACAGGGCCAGGGTGGCTGTGCCAGCCGGTGTGGCCACCACCGCCGAGGACGATCTCTTGCGTCACGATGTCCGTCGACCCCTTCGTCTTCACGTGGACGCCGGACTTCGAGTTCACGATCTGACTCTCGTCCAGCGTCCCACGTGCCTGAACAGGCGCCCTGATCACATTGAAGGGATCCGTTGCCAGCGCCGTTCCGACGAGGATCAGGAAAGCGAGGCCGAAGAACAGCACGGTCGCCGTACGACGTCTCGAGTCTGTCTTCCTCACGGCTACAGCTCCTTTCCGAGCAGGACCGGTTCTTGCGCTAGAAGAACGTGTTGACGCACACGAGCAGGAAGATCACAGTGGGGCGTGTGACGGAGCGTGTGATGCGAGCGGCGCCCTGAGCGTTCGCATCCACCTGCTCGGACCGCCCTGGATCGAGCGGGACGGTGTGCCGCTCCGCGGTCCCCGGGGAAACAAGACCTGGGGCCTCCTCACATACCTCATGTGCACGCGTGTTCCGTCCTCGCGTGTACGGATCGCGGACCTTCTTTTCCCTGAAGCGGACGATCCGCTCGGTGCGTTGCGTTGGACTCTCTCCGACCTGCGGAGGTTCGTCGGCGAGGACGTCGAGGTCCGTGGCGAGCCCGTACGTCTCACTCTGCCCCGCGGCGCGTTCGTCGACGTCGATGTCCTTCGAAGGCGTTCCTGGACAGAGGGCCTCGGGCTCCCGGGTCTCGGCCATGAGCTGCTCGAGGGCTTGACGTTTCCGTCGAGCCCTGGCTTCGAGATCTGGCTCGAGAACGAGCGTCGGCACATCGCGGGAACGACGGCCGCCGTCCTGCATCAGGCTGCCCTGGCGCTTCTCGCCTACAACGACCCGGCCGGGGCGGCGAGCCGCGCTTCCGAGCTCGTTCAGCTGAACCGCTTCGACGAGAACGCTCACGCGCTCCTCGTGCGATGCCTTCGTGCCGCGGGTGACCATGATGGCGCCACGCGGCAGATCCTGAGCTGTGAGGAGCTCTTCCGTCGTGAACTCGGCATCGAGCCGAGCCCAGCGGTCCGAGACGCGGGGGCGGCTCCGCGCGTCCGGGCAAGCGCGCACGGCACGGAGCGGGCTGTCGCTCTCGCGCAGATCGAGACAGGCGAGGCCATCGTCGCAGCCGGTGCGACCGGGGCGGGGCTCGAGCGCTTGCGGAGCGCGGCGGCATCTGCGCGTGCGGCCGACGACGCGGAGTTGCTCGCGCGGTCGCTGATCGCCCTGGGCGGCGCGCTCGTGCACGGTGCCCGCGGAACCGACGAGGAGGGAGCCGCGGCCCTTCACGAGGGCACGACCCTCGCCGAAAGGGCGGGTCCGAGCAAGCTCGCCGCCACGGGCTGGCGGGAGATCGGCTGGGTCCAGTTCCTGCGCGCGGAGTACGACCGAGCGGCCGAGTCGCTCGGTCGCACCGCCGCGCTCGCCTGCGACAACGAGGAGGAGCTCGCGTGGGTCGACGTGATCCTGGGGTCGTGCCGGAACGACGTCGGAGAATACGCCGCTGCCGGTGACCTGCTGCGATCGGCGGTCGAGCGGTCACGCGCGATCGGTCCGTCCCAGCAACTGGCTTTCGCCCTCACGATGCTCGCGCGGCTTCATCTGGCGCTTGGCGACATCGACGAAGCCCGCGACGTTCTCGACGACGCTCTCGGGGTGGTCGAGGCACGTGGCTTGACCGCGTTCCGGCCGTGGCCGGAGTCGTTCCGCGGGGAGATCGATCTCCTGGTCGGCGACCTGGCGACCGCCGAGGCGCGGTTCGAGCACGCGTTCGCGGTTGGATGCGAGGTCGGTGACCCCTGCTGGGAGAGCATCGCGATGCGAGGGCTTGGTCTGGTCGCTGCGGCGCGAGGCGATGTGAGCCGGGCCCTCGAGTTGCTCGTTCAGGCTCCCAAGCAGTGCCGGCGCCTGCCCGACACCTACCTGTGGATCGAGGCGTATGGCCTGGATGCGCTCTGTTCCGTCGCAATCGAGCACGGCGTGAGTTCCAGCCCGCTCTGGATCGACGAGCTCGAGTCGATCACGGCGCGTCGCGGCATGCGCGAGCTTCTCCTGCGGGCGACGCTCTACCGCGCACGTCTCGGTGAGCCCGGAGCGGTGCACGCTGCACGCTCGCTGGCGTCGCAGATCGACAATCCGGCGCTTGCGACCCTGGTCGACTTCGCTGTACCGGCGGCGGCCGCAACGTAGCTTCGGCCTCGCCGCTGTCATTAAGCTTGAGTGCTCGAACGAGACTCCGAGGAGGACGAGAAGCCCATGCCCGAGCCCGCCAGGATCCGCAATGTCGCCGTCGTCGGCCACCGCGGGACGGGAAAGACGTCGCTCGTCGAGGCGCTCCTCTTCCAGTCCGGCGCGGTGAACCGGCTCGGCACCGTCGAGGCCGGCACCACGATCTCCGACTCGGACGAGGACGAGCACAAGCGCCAGGCCTCGATCTCGATGTCACTGACCCACGCGGACTGGCAGGACCGCAAGATCAACCTGCTCGACATCCCGGGTGACCCGAGCTTCCAGGGCGAGCTGCGCACGGCCGCGAGGGTCGTCGAGGGGATGCTCGTCACGGTCTCCGCGGTGATGGGCGTCGAGGTCGGGACCACGCGAGCGTGGAAGCTCGGCGACGAGCTCGGGCTCGCGCGGCTCGTGTACGTGAACATGCTCGACCGCGAGCGCGCCGATTTCTTCCGGACGCTCGAGATGCTCCGCACGCAGCTCTCGCCGCAGTGCGTGTCCGTCCACATCCCGATCGGCGCCGAGCACGAGCTGACGGGGATCGTCGACGTGCTGCACATGTGTGCGTACGAGAGCCCGGAAGGGGAGAAGGAGGGGGAGCCGGGGCCGATTCCCGAGGACATGGCGGATGTCGCCGCCGAATACCGCGAGAAGCTCCTCGACGCCGTCGTCGAGACGGATGAGGGGCTGATGGAGCGCTATCTCGACGGGCAGGAGCTCGACGCACAGGAGGTCGCGGCCGCGCTCAAGGCCGCCGTCACGAAGGGCGAGGTGTTCCCGGTGGCCTGCGGCGTCGCGTCGAAGAACCTCGGCACGCACGCGCTCCTCGACCTGCTCGTCGAGGGCGTGCCGTCGCCGGCGAAGAAGGGCTCGCCGATCGAGATCGACGGCTCGGGGACTGCGCTCTTCGTCTTCAAGACCCTGGCCGATCCGTTCGCCGGCCGCATCAACCTCTTCCGCGTCCTCGAGGGGACGGTCACACCTGAGGCGACGCTCGTCAACTTGCGGTCGAAGGGCAAGGAGCGGCTCGGATCGCTCCTCGAGCTCCAGGGGAAGGAGCACAAGCCGACGGGCGAGTTCGTCGAAGGGGACATCGGCGCGGTGGCCAAGCTTAAGGAGGCGCAGACCGGCGATCTCATGGTGGACAAGGACGTCGCCGTCGACGCTCCCGACTTCGGGTTCCCGGAGCCGGTCATGAGCTTCGCGATCACCCCGAAGGCGAAGGGCGACGAGGACAAGGTCGCGACGGCGATCCGCCGGCTGGCCGAGGAGGACCCGACGCTCCGTCTCCGCCGCGACCAGCAGACCGGCGAGGAGATCCTCTCCGGCATGAGCCAGATGCACGTCGAGGTCGCGCTCGAGAGGGCGAAGCGCCGGTTCGGCGTCGACATCGAGCTCCACCCGCCGCGCGTCCCCTACCGCGAGACCATCCGCAAAGAAGCCCGCGCGCACGGCCGCTACAAGAAGCAGACCGGAGGGCGCGGTCAGTTCGGCGACTGCCACATCGTCCTCGAGCCGATCGCCGGGCACGAGGGCTACGAGTTCGTCGACAAGATCGTCGGCGGCGTCATCCCGCAGAGCTTCCGGCCCGCCGTCGACAAGGGGATCCAGGAGGCGATGCACCACGGCGAGCTCGCCGGCGCACCGGTGCAGGGCGTCCGGGTCGAGCTCGTCGACGGCTCGTACCACACGGTCGACTCCTCGGAGATGGCCTTCAAGATCGCCGGCTCGATGGCGTGGAAGGACGCCTACCTCGCCGCCGATCCGGTTCTCCTCGAGCCGATCATGGAGCTGGAGGCGACCGTCCCGGACGACGCCGTCGGGGCCGTCAACGGCGACCTGAACTCGCGCCGCGGGCGTCTCCAGGGGATGGAGCCGCTCGGTGGGTTCACCACGATCCGCGCCGAGGTTCCGATGTCCGAGCTCCTGACCTACGCCCAGTCGCTGACCTCGATGACCGGCGGCCGCGGCGACTATTCGATGCACTTCCTGCGCTACGAGGAAGTTCCCGCACACGTCGCCCAGAAGGTGATCGAGGAGACGAAGCGGGAGCGCGAGGCAGCGGCGACGCATTGAGCCGCGGGCGGAATCATGCCCCGATTCCGCAGTCCTTTTCCACAGGTGTGGATAACTCGAAAGCCTGCTAGGGTCACCGCCATGCGAGTGACGAAAGCGAACGTCATCCGCGCTTGCGCCGTTTGCGAGCGGACGCTGCTGCAGGGGGAGTACACGATCCGCTTCTCGCCCGACGGCGTCGAGTTCGTCGACGTGTGCCCGCTCTGCCAGGAGGTCGCGCTCGAGTACGGGTGGGTGCGCGAGGGCGGCCCGATGTCCCGCGCGCTCTCGCCGCACGCGCGACGGAAGCGGCCTCGCTGGGCCCAGATCCTCGGAGTCGGGCAGCCCGAGCCCGAGCCCGTCGTGCCGGAGCCCGTGCTCAGGCGGCTCTCGGACTCCGAGGCCGCGCTCGTGGAGGCCGCAGACCTCTTCAACGCGAGCCTCTTCCGCCGGACGATCCAAGGAGTCGCCCGTGCGCTCGGCGCGCCACTCGTGTCCATCGTCCCGCTCTCCGGCGTCAACAGCGAGCTCGTCCTCACGTTCGCCTGGGAGATCACCTGGTACCAGTACCGCGTGATGCCCGAGGCGCCGGCGCCGATTCGCCTCGCGGACCGCGGCGCGGACATCGTCGAGATCGAGCCCGCGTTCACGGACTGGAACGCCCAGCTCGACGACAGCGGGCGCGTCGTCCCCGCGGTCGCGCGCTAGATCAGGGATCTTCGCGCGACCGGAGTCTGCGCCAGCGGATTCCGGTCTTGCGCATTACTCAGTCGATGTCGGCGTTGCGATAGCGCCAGGTCGCTAGGAGCCAGCCAGCGATCGCGAGTGCAGGCAGGACGACGAGCGCGACGGCGGTGGAGCCGGCGTCGAGCTGCAGGTCGATGCCGGAGGCAAGATCGAGAACAGAGGACGCCCACCCGACGACCGTGAAGCGAGCCGATCCCTCGGCCGTGTAGGCGACGGCGTTCTCCCAGATCAGGATGAAGGCGAGCCCCCACCAGATCGCTCGCCGGAACCAGAGCCCGGCCGCGACGAACAGGCCCGCGTACGCGAGCGCCGCGAGCGAGGCGGCGAGCAGCGCCGCCCAGGCGACATCGCCCGCTCCGGCGACGAAGGCGGAGACCGTGACCGGAACGGCCGTCAAAGGCACGACGACGCTGACGACCGCGAGGATCGCGGCCGCCGGAAGTTGCCAGCGTGGCACCGGCTTCAGCCAGAGGTAGACGAGCAGGCGGTCCTCGACGAGGTCTCCGATGGCCGAGGTGCCGAGCCAGAGGGCGGCGAGGGGCACGAGGATCGCCAACCCGTAGGAGGAGACCGCGTCCGCGGCAGCTTGCGCCGAGTTGTCGTCGAAGCGCGCGAACAGCCCGATCAGCACGGCGAGCGCGCCGAGCCCGCCGATGCCGAGCAGGCGCGGGACCGTGATCTGCGTGCGGATCAGCAGCCGGTAGAAGGCGACGAGCGAGGTGAGCGCGCCCGGTCGGGCAGACGCGGCGGCGGTCGAGCTCATCGCTGCACCACGTAGCGGAACACGCCCTCGAGGTCGGCGTCGAGCGGGTGCACCTCGTAGAGCCGAGCGTGCCGGTCTCTCGCGACGGGAGCGAGCGCGTGGGCGAGCGCCCGGGCGTCGGTCGTGTCGAGCTCGAGGAGGTCGTCCCCGTCGAGTCGCGCGCCGACGGCGGTTCCGGCCTCGAGCAGCGCCCCGGCGAGCTGCCGGGGCCGATCGGTGCGGACGCGAATTCGCATCGGCCGGTCGTCCATCAGCGCGCGCAGCTCGCGGAAGTCGCCGGCGGCCGCGAGCCGCCCCTGAGACATGACGAGCACCTGCGAGCCCAGCCGCTCCACCTCGTCGAGGACGTGGCTGGAGACGATGACGCAGCGTCCTTCGTTCCCGAGTCGGCGGAACAAGGCGACGAGGTCCGCCCGCTGACGCGGATCGAGGCCGGTCAGCGGCTCGTCGAGGACGAGCACTGCGGGGTCGTGGACGATGGCCTGCGCGACCTTGGCCCGCTGTCGCATTCCCTTCGAGTACGCGGGGAGACGCCTCTCGTCGGCGGGATCGAGGTCGACGGTCTCCAGTGCGCGGCTCGCCGCGCGCCCTGGATCGGAGAGCCCGTGCAGCTTGGCCGCGAGCGCGACGAACTCGTGCGCCGTGAGCGGCTCGAACACGCCCTCCTGCTGGGGCACGAGGCCGATGAGCCGCGCGACGCCGGTGTCGGCACGCGGATCCCGGCCGAGGACCCTGACGCTGCCCTTCGAGGGCCGCGCGAGCCCGCACAGCATGCGAAACATCGTCGACTTCCCGGCGCCGTTCGGGCCGAGGAGCGCGGTGACGCCGGGGCCCACGTCGAAGCTCACGTCCGAGACCGCGACGAGCGCGCCGAACCACTTCGAGACGCCGTCGGCCACGACCCGCGGCTCGGGCGCGCTCATCGGAAGCCCTCGATCCGCCGGTAGCGGAGCCAGCAGAGGAGCGCGCCGCCCAGGATGGTGGCGCCGAGGCCTGCTGTCACGAGCCCGGTGGAGAGCTCGGTGATCGGCGACTCGTCGTCGGGCGTCTCGCCGAAGATCCGGTAGGCGAGCTCCGCCGCGACGAAGGGGAAGCTCAGCAGGTCGAGCTCGTCCGGCGCCCCTGCGCTGTCGATCGCCGAGCGGACGACGGTTACCGGGACGAACAGCAACAGCACGACGCCGACGGCAGCTGCGGCTCGCCGGGTCGTGAGGCTCGAGGCGGCCAGCGACAACGACGCGTAGAGGAGCGCGGTCGCCGTTCCCGTCGCGAGGATCTGCAGCAGCAGCTCAGGGGTCTCCCCGGCTGACGGCCCGTACCCCGCGAGGGTGTTCGCGAGCAGCATGAAGAGGAGCGGCCCGAGCGTGATCAGCAGCATCACGGCGAGCACGCCCGCAGCCTTTGCGGCGAGGTAGCGAGTGCGGTCGAGCGGGCCTGCGAGGTAGAGCCCGAGCATCCCCGAGCGGCGGTCCGGGCAGAGGGCCTCGGGAGCGACGAGCGCGGCGAACAGCGCGAGCGCGCTACCGATGAAGAACATGTAGTCGCCGTACGAGATGAGGTCGTCGGGCTCGATCGCGTCGAGAATCACGGAGAACGCGACCGACATGAGCGCGGGCAGGTAGGCGATCACGAGCGTGATCGCGGGCAGCACCTTGTGCCGGCCGCCGCGCCCGAGCCCGAGCACGCGCCGGGCGGTGAAGGCGGCGAGCGTCAGGATCGCGCGGGCCGGACGCTCGTGCGGACCGTCGTACGTCCGATAGCCGAGGTCGAACAGCCGCGCGTCCGTCACGTTCCGACTCCCATGTAGACGTCCTCGAGTGTCCGCCCGCGCGGTCCGAGGCGTCGCAGGCCGACTTCGAGGTCGGCCACGGCGTCGCGCACGATGTCGTACGCCGCGTCGGCTGCGTCGACCAGGAGCACGTCGCCCTCGACGGCTACGTCGAAGCCGCGTGCGGAGAGCATCGCGGCCAGCTCTTCGGCTCGTGCGTCCACCTCGATCAGGAGCCCTTCCGGGCCCTGGCGGATGTCAGCCAGCGTGCCGGAGTGCACGACCTCGCCGCCTTCGACGATCACGACCGCGTCGCAGATGCGCTCCACCTCCTCGAGGTGGTGCGACGACACGACGATGTGCATGCCGAACTCGGTGCCGATGCGACGGATGAGGGCGAGCATCTCCGTGCGCTGCATGGGGTCGAGCCCGTCGGTCGGCTCGTCGAGGAGGACGAGCTCGGGGTCGTGCGCGATCGCGGAGGCGAGCTTGACCCGCTGGCGCTGCCCGGTGGACATCGTGCCGACGGGGCGGAATCGCTCCTCGCCGAGACCGACGAGCCAGAGCGCGTCGTTCGCGCGCTGCACCGCCGCACGGCGTGGCAGCAGGTGCATCTCGGCCAGGTGCCGCACGAAGTCGGTCGCAGCGAGCTCCGCCGGTAAGTCGTGGTGCTCGGGCGCGTAGCCGACGCGCGCGCGCACCTCGATTCCGGCAGTCTCGGGATCGCGGCCGAGCACGCTCAGGACGCCGTCGTCCCGCGAGCGGAGCCCGAGGACGAGGGAGATGAACGTCGTCTTGCCGGCGCCGTTCGAGCCGAGCAGGCCCGTGATGCCAGGGCCGATGTCGGCGTCGAGCCCCGCGAGGGCGACCGTGCGTCCGTATCGCTTCACTACGCCGCGCGCGGAGACGACGACCGACGAGTGCTGTTCGGGAAGGGGGGACTCCAGCACGGATCACCACGGTATGCGCTCGCGGCCTCCGCGCGCATCGGCAATACAATCGCGGCATGGCTACCACTGGCGTTCGCGAGTTCCAGAACTTCATCGGCGGCGAGTGGGTGGACGCCGCCTCGGGCGAGACCTTCGAGTCGACGAGCCCCGCCGACGGCGAGACGATCGGGATCTTCCCGAAGTCGGGCTCCGAGGACGTCGACCGCGCGGTCGCGGCGGCGAAGGCGGCATACGAGGAGTGGCGCCTCGTCCCTGCGCCGAGGCGCGGCGAGATCCTCTTCGCCTTCGCGCGGCTCCTCTCCGAGCACAAGGACGAGCTGACCGACCTGATGACGCACGAGATGGGGAAGGTGAAGGCGGAGGCCGGCGGCGACGTCCAGGAAGCGATCGACATGAGCTACTACATGGGCGGCGAGGGCCGGCGCCTCTTCGGGCAGACGACTCCCTCCGAGCTCCGCGACAAGTTCAACATGTCGGTCCGGATGCCGATCGGGGTCGTCGGGGCGATCACGCCCTGGAACTTCCCGATCGCGATTCCCTCCTGGAAGATCACGCCCGCGCTCGTCTCCGGAAACACGGTCGTGTTCAAGCCCGCGACGGACACGCCGGCACTCGGGCAGCGCTTCGTCGAGCTGCTGGACGAAGCCGGCATCCCGAAAGGCGTCGTCAACATCGTGCACGGGGGCGGGGGAGCCGTCGGCGACGGGCTCGTGCGCCACCCGGACGTCCCTGTCATCACGCTCACGGGGTCGCGCGACACGGGCGTCACGGTGATGCGGAACGCCGCCGACGGGCTCAAGCGGATCCACCTCGAGCTCGGCGGCAAGAACGCGATCATCGTCCTCGACGACGCCGATCTCGACCTGGCCGTCGACGGGATCGTGTGGTCGGCGTTCGGGACGTCCGGCCAGCGGTGCACGGCCGCGAGCCGGGTCGTCGTCCACGAGGCGGTCTACGACCAGCTCGCGAAGCGGCTCGTCGAGCGCGTCGAGAAGTTGACGCTCGGGCCGGGCTGGGAGGACGAGACCGACATCGGGCCCGTCATCAACGAGGCCGCGCTCGAGAAGATCCACTCGTACACGCAGATCGGGATCGACGAGGGGGCGACGCTGCTCACGGGCGGCGAGGTCGCGAGTGACGGCGACCTCGGGAAGGGCTTCTACTACCGCCCGACGCTCTTCGGCGACGTCCGACCGAACATGCGGATCGCGCAGGAGGAGATCTTCGGGCCCACGACCGCGCTCATACCGGTGAAGGACGCCGACGAGGCGATCCGCGTCTCCAACGGCGTTCGCTACGGACTCTCCTCGTCGATCTTCACGCGCGACGTCAACCGCGCCTTCCGCGCGATGCGCGACCTCGAGGCCGGGATCACCTACGTCAACGCGGGCACGATCGGCGCCGAGGTGCACCTCCCGTTCGGCGGCGTCAAGGAGACGGGCAACGGGCATCGCGAGGCGGGGCAGGCCGCGCTCGACGTGTTCACCGAGTGGAAGTCGGTCTACGTCGACTACTCGGGCACGCTCCAGCGCGCGC
>OCZV010000934.1_pt1 | contig 10418 bp, 10 predicted proteins | sample 1539051 | NCBI WGS metagenome assembly OCZV01 (sample SAMEA3113581, study PRJEB22503) | soil metagenome
GGTCGCCTGCCGCCGCAGCTCCACCTCGTGACGGGCGCGCCGGTAGCGGCCGATGCGCGCGAAGTCGCCGCAGGGGGCCGCATACTGCCGTGCCTCGGCCAGCGAGGTCTCCAGCCCCCGCACCTCCGTCTCCATCTCCCGGATGCGCTTGAGGTTCTGGTACTGGCCGAACGAGGACTCGATACGCTTGCGGATCACCTCCGGCTCGGCTCCGCTGCCGATCAGCGCCGCCGCCGAGCCGTAACCCAGCTTGAAGCGGCTCTCGATCGGCTCGGGCGAGCCGCCGACCACACGGATCACGTCCTCCAGCCCGTCGCGCGCGTCGAGCGCGATCACGCACTGCCCCTCCGGATCGATCCCGCGGCGCCCGGCCCGGCCGGCCATCTGCGTCAGCTCGTTGTGGGTGAGCGAGCGGAAGCCACGATCCGTCCGCTTCGTCAGGCCCTGGAGCACGACCGCGCGGGCCGGCATGTGGATGCCGAGCGACATCGTCTCGGTGGCGAAGACCACCTTGCAGAGCCCGCGCTCGAAGAGCGCCTCGATCAGCCGCTTGAGCCCCGGCAGGATCCCGGCGTGGTGCAGGGCCACGCCGATGCGCAGCCCCCGGAACACGGACTGACTGAGGTTGGACTCGCCCAGGGCCGGCTGATCGGCCAGCGCCTGGGCGATCGCCTCATCCACCTCGCGCCGCTGATCGCGGGTGATGAGCGGGCGGCTCTCGCCCAGCACGTCCTCCACCGCCCGCTCGCAGCCTGCGCGGCTGAAGATGAAGTAGATGGCGGGCAGCCAGCGCTTCTGCTCCAGCGCCTCGATCATGATCGTGGGATCGATCACGCGCCGCGTGTACCAACGCGAGCGCTCGTCGCCCCGCGGCGGCTCGTCGCCGACCACGCGCGCGCGCCCGCGTCGGACATCGTCGAAGTCGTGGATCTGGCCGGCGAGATCGGCCACCGCGTAGTGCAAGGGCACCGGGCGCTGCGGATGGTAGATCGCAACGATCGGGCGGTGCACGATCGAGATCCAGTCGGCGATCTCCTTGACGTTGGCCACCGTGGCCGACAGCCCGACCAGCAGCACCTCGTGGGGCGCCGCCACGATGATCTCCTCCCAGACGGTGCCGCGCCCCTCGTCGCCCATGTAGTGACACTCGTCGAGCACGATGTACTTGAGATTCTCGAAGCCGCTGCCGTAGAGCGCGTTGCGGAGGATCTCGGTCGTCATGACCACGATGGGCGCGTGCGGATTGACTTTGACGTCGCCGGTGAGGATGCCGACCCGCTCCTCGCCGTAGGCGCGCTGGAAGTCGCCGAACTTCTGGTTACTCAGCGCCTTGAGCGGCGTGGTGTACGCCAGTCGGGTGCCGGTCTCCAGCGCCGCCATGATGGCAAACTCCGCCACCAGCGTCTTGCCGGCGCCCGTCGGCGCCGAGACAATCACCGATTGATCCGCCTGGACGGCTCGGATCGCCTCGACCTGGAAATCGTCCAGCGGGAACGGGTAGCGCGCGCGGAAGCGGTCGACCAGCTCCATCCTTCTCACGGTATCACGCGCCGGACAGAGGGACTGTCTGGATCCCGAGACATTTCGGGATGGCGGCCGCCGCCTATGCTCGCCGCCGTGCCCGGAGTAGAATCAGCGCGATGGCGATCCACCGCGTCGTGCTCACGTACGAGGACTACCTGGCCATGCCCGACGACGGCCGCCGCTACGAGATCCTCGACGGCGAGGTCGCGGTGACCGCGACGCCGGTCACCCTTCATCAGCGCATCGTCGGCAACCTCTACTGGGTGCTGCGTGGCCACGTCCACAGCCGGAGGCTCGGCCAGGTCTACCTGGCGCCGATCACCGTCATCCTGGCCAATACCACGGTGGTGGAGCCCGACCTGGTGTACGTCGACAACGCTCGTGCGAGTCTGGTGGGCGAGCGTGGCATCAACGGCGCGCCCAGCCTCCTCATCGAGGTGCTCTCGCCCAGCACCGCGGCCAACGATCGCGGGCCCAAGTTCCAGCTCTACGCTCGCTACGGCGTCCCCTGGTACTGGATCGCGGACACGGACGCACGCGTCCTCGAGGGCTTCGAGCTTGCCGATGGTGCCTATCGCCTGGTCGCCCGGCTGCAGGGCGAGGGGTCGGTTGCACTGCCGCCATTCCCCGATCTGACCCTCGTTGTCGACGAGCTGTGGCGTCCGTGAGGGCCGTGGGGTCGTGATCGTCTACCAGATCGGCGTCACCCCCGTCGACGACTACGTGGCCAAGCGCGAGCCGCACCGGCGCGCCCACATCGAGCGGTTGCAGGGCTTGCGGGCGGCCGGCATCCTGCTGGGCGGCGGCCCTTCGCCCGACGGCACGCGCGTCGATCTCGTCTATCGCCTGCAGCGGCCCGATCAGGTCAAGCACGCGATGGAGGAGGACCCGTACTGGCTGGGCGGGGCGTGGACGCGCTACGAGCCGCGCTCGTTCGCGCAGTTCGTGGAGCCGCGGGAGATGGTGCCGGTCGTGCTCGACGGCTCCCGCACGACGACGATCGTCGAGGGCCCGGTGATCCAGCACGACATGGCGCAGTTCGCGCTGATCGAGATGCGGGGCGCTGGTCGCCTGCACCTGGGTGGCTTCTTCGAGGACGGCCAGACGTGGGCCCTGATGAAGACGGCCGACGCGGGCGAGGCCCGCGGCTGGTTCGCCGACACCGGCTTCTGGAAGGCCGAGGCCCTCACGACCCGTCCGTTTCTGCACGTGCTCTAGGAGGGTGCCATGACCACCGCGCTGCGTCCCGTCGTCGGCCTCGTCACGATCGGTCAGTCTCCGCGGCCCGACGTCGTCCCCGACATGGCCGAGATCATCGGACCCGGGGTCGAGATCCGCGAGGCCGGTGCGCTCGACGGCCTCACCCGCGTCGAGATCGACGCGCTGAAGCCGACCGGCGATGACGAGATCCTCGTCACGCGGCTGCAGGACGGCTCGGCGGTCTTCCTAGGTAAGGAGAAGATCGTCGGCCTGGTCGAGCAACGCATCGCGGGTCTCGAGCGCGGCGGCGCGAGGTTCACGGCCCTGCTCTGCACCGGCGCGTTTCCGCGACTACGCGCCGGTCGAACGCTGATCCAGCCGCATCCGGTCCTGCTCGGCACGCTGCGGGGGCTGTCGTGGCCCGGTCGGCTCGGCATCCTGACGCCGTCTGTCCCCCACGTGCCGCAGACCGAGGCGCGCTGGCGTCGTGACGGGTTCGATCCGGTGGTGGCGCCACTGTCGCCCTACGAGGAGGAAGACCCGGCCGCGCTGCGCCGCGCCGCGGAGGCGATGCGCGCTGGCGCTGCGGGCCTCGTCGTGATGGACTGCATGGGGTTCCGCCGCAAGACACGCGACGAACTGCGTGGACTCACCGGGGTGCCGGTCCTGCTCGCCAACCTGCTCGTCGCGCGGGTCATCACCGAGGCCTGCGGCGGCTGACCATAGAAGACTCGCACCGAGGGCGTGCCTCGCACGCGGTGAGGCCAGGCCCCCGAGGACGTTCGCGTCAGCCGCGGTTCTTCGGGTCGAGCAGGTCGCGCAGGCCATCGCCGACCAGGTTGAAGCCGAGGACGGTGAGGTAGATCGCCAGCCCCGGGAAGGCCGAGTACCACCACCACGTCGGCAGGTAGTTCCGCCCGTGGCTGATCATGGCTCCCCATTCCGGATAAGGTGGCTGGGCGCCGAGGCCGATGAACCCCAGGCTCGCGGCGGCGAGGATGGCGGCGCCCATGTCCATGCTGGCCTTCACCACGATCGGCGACACGCAGTTCGGCAGCAAGTGCACGAGCACGATGCGCAGCCGGCCGGCGCCGCCGGCCCGCGCCGCCTCCACGAAGGTCTCCTGGCCGAGCGCCAGCGTCTTGGCCTGCACGAGGCGCACGTAGCCGGGCCACCAGACCAGGGAGAGCGCGGCCATCGCGTTCAGGATCCCGGGCCCCAGCGCGCCGACGACGGCCAGGGCCAGCACGAGCGCGGGGACCGAGAGGAACACGTCGGTCACGCGCATGATCGTCTCGCCAACCCGGCCGCCCACGTGGCCCGCGACGATCCCAAGCGGCACACCGAGCAGCACGGCCACCAGCGTGATGACGAGGCCGATCTGCAGCGACACGCGGGCGCCCAGAATCACCCGCGTGTAGACGTCGTTGCCGACCTCGTCGGTACCGAACCAATGGGCCGCGCTCGGCGGCTGCAGCTTGCGATCCAGGTGGACCGCGCCGCGCGCGTCCTCCGGGTACGGCACGATCCAGGGGCCGATCGCCGCCACCGCCACGAACACCAGCACGACGACGAGCCCGGCCATCGACGATGCGCTCCGCGCGTAGGCGCGCACGTAGCGGCGCACCTCGCGAGCGGCCGGACTCTTTCGCCCGGCGACCGACTCCAGCATCGCGGCCCGGGTGCTCATGTGGGCCGCCGGATCCGCGGGTCGAGCCAGCCGTAGGCCAGGTCGACGAGGAGGTTGGCGAGCATGAAGTTGAGGCCAAGCACCAGCGTCACGCCCATGATCGGCTGGAAGTCGGAGGAGACCGCGGCACTGACGGCATAGAGACCGATGCCGGGCCAGTCGAAGACCGTCTCCACCAGCACGGTGCCGCCGAGCATCCAGCCGTAACGCAGGCCGATCATCGTGAGCGTGGGAATCATCGCGTTGCGCAGCGCGTGGCGTGTCACCACCCGGAACGCGGAGAAGCCTTGCGCCCGCGCCGTGACGATGTAGTCCTGCCGCAGCGTCTCCAGCATCTCGGCCCGGTTCACGCGCATGATGGAGGCCAGCGCCGGGAAGCACAGCGTGACCACCGGGAGCACCGCGTGGGCAGCGGCATCCCCGAGGGTGCGCCACTCGGCCCGCAGCAGCGCGTCGACGAAGAGCAGGTGTGTGATGGGCGACGGCGGCGCGGCCGTGAGGCCCAGCCGACCACCCAGCGGCAGCCATCCCAGCTGGAGGGCGACGAGGAGCTGGAGCATCAGCCCGAGCCAGAACGCCGGCAGCGCGACACCGGAGACCGCCACGACCCGCGTCACGTGGTCGATCCACCGATTCTGGTAGACCGCCGACAGCATCCCCAGCGGGACGCCCACGACGACCGCGAGCCCGAGGGCCAGCGTGACGAGCTCGAACGTGTTCGGAAAGTACCGCAGGAGATCGTCGAGGACGGCGTTGCGGCTGCGCAGCGACTGGCCGAGGTCCCCCGTGGCGACGCCGCCGAGGTATCGAACGAACTGCACGCCGAGGGGACGGTCGAGGCCGTACTTGGCGCGCAGCGTCTGGACCATCGACTCGTTGGCGTCGGGGCCGGCGGCGAGCCGGGCCGGGTCGCCGGGCACCACGTGCGAGATCGCAAACGTCAGGCACAGGAGCCCGAACAGCATCAGGCCCAGAAAGGCCAGGCGCCTGAGAAGGTACTGCGTCAGCGGGGGTCGGCCCTCACTTGGCGACGATGGCGAGCGGGTAGAGATCCACCTCGCCGGTGAAGCGGACGGGGCTGAACACGAAGCCCTTCACGTAGTCGCGCATCCCCCAGCGGCGGTTCGCCAGCATCCCGAACACCTCGGGGGAATCGGCGGCGATCTTCCGCTGGATGTCGGCGTAGAGCGGCGCCCGCTCCTCCCACTTCGCCAGCGCGCGGGCGCGCTCGATCAGTCCCCAGACGTCGGCGTTCTGGTAGAAGTGCGAGCCGTAGTACTTGCCCCAGGAGTTCTTGTGGTACTGGTACGCGACCGCGTCGGGATCGGTCGATACCGGCGTGGTGAACACGGCCAGCAGGTCGGGGGACGACTCCACCTTCGCGGCGCGCGCGACCATGTTGGGCCAGGTCAGGGGCACCATCTTCACCCGGAGGTTCAGCTTGCCGAGGTTGTCGATGAGGACGAGCCCCATCTTGCGCTCCTCCTCGAGGGACTGGACGTAGACGTATTCCAGCTCGATCCCGCCGCTGGCGTACGCGCTCTTGGTCAGGAATTCGCGGGCCTTGGCCAGGTCCTGACGCGGGAAGCCCGGCACCGCGACGTGGCCGCGGGTGGCGTTGGGAAACGGGCTCGTCTGCAGCACGGCGTTGCCGTTGTAGATCTTGATGAGCGCCTCGTAGTCGAAGGCGTAGGCGATCGCCTTCCGGAGATTGGCGTCACTGGTGGGCGCCTTCTGTGTGTTCATCTTGAGGCCGAACGTCGTCATGCCGGGAACGTTCGGCACCACGATGCCCGGCATCTTGGCCACCTGATCGTAGTCGTCGGCCGACAACCCCTCGACGATGTCGGCCTCGCCGCGCAGCAGCGCCGCCCGCTGGGCCGCCGACTCGCGCACCAGCTTGAGGATGACGCCGCCGACGTGATCCTTCGAGGGCCAGCCATTCCAGTAGTTGTCGACCGCCTCGATCTCGTAGAGGACGCCCTGCTGCCAGCGCTTGATTTTGAACGGGCCGCTGCCGGCCTCGTTTTCGGTCAGCCACTTCTGCCCGAGGTCACCGCCCTGCTCGTTGGCCATCACTTGCTTGGGATTCATCACGTACCACCACGGCACGAACGACAGGAACGGCGCGTAGGGCTGCGTCAGCGAGAACTGGATGGTGTGCTCGTTCAGGACCTTGATGCCGTCCTCCTTGAGGACGTCGGACAGCATCCAGGCCGGGCCCTGGTTCAGCTTCAGGGTGCGGGCGAACGACCACCGCACCGCCTCGGCCGTGACCGAGTCGCCGTTGTGGAAGCGGGCGTGCTTCGCGAGGTGGAACGTCCACGTCTTCGCGTCCGGTGACGCCTCCCAGCGCTCGGCCAGCCACGGCACGATCTCCGGCGGGTTGCCGACGTACTTCACCAGCCCGTCATACAGCGCCTGCTGCATCATCCGGATCGACCAGTCGTACTTCACGCTCGGGTCGATCGTCGGCACTTCCTGGCGGCCGGCGAAGACGAGGATCTTCTTGTCGCCGACCCGCTCGAACGACGCCGCCGGGGTCGTCAGCAGCGTGAGGATCAGCAGGCACGGCAGGAGTCGCAGGAGCTTCATGGCAGCCTCCGGGTCGGCGCGACGCAGTTGCGCGGCGACGGCGGCAGGATAACATACGCCCCCGATGCCCTCGCTCCGCCCCGTTTCCGCCGAGGAGATCGAATCGCTCGCGATCGGTGCCTGGATTCTCGGCACCGGCGGCGGCGGCAGCCCCTATCTGGCGCTCCTCAACATGCGGCGCCTCTACGCCGACGGTACCGTCGTGTCGCTGATGGACCCGATGGACCTCGCCGACGACGACCTCGTCGCCGTCGTCTCCAACATGGGCGCGCCGCTCGTTGGCCAGGAGCGGCTCACCGACCCGGCGACGATCGCCCGCGCGGTCACCCTGATGGAGGAGTACCTGGGGCGGCGCTGCTCGGGCGGCCCGTGGTCGACGCCGACTGCATGGGCCGCGCGTTCCCCGAGGCACAGATGACGTCGTTCGCCATCCACGACCTCCCGATGTACCCGCTCACGCTCGTGGAGGTCCGCGACAACGCCGTGGTGGTGGCGCGGGCCGCCTCGTGGACGTGGATGGAGCGGCTGTCGCGTACCGCGTGTGTCGCGGTGGGCTCCATCGCGGCGACCTGCAAGGCGCCCCGCACCGGCAAAGAAGTGAAGGAGTGCGGGATCCTGTACTCGACCAGCAAGGCGATCCGGCTCGGCCGGACCGTTCAGGCTGCGCGGCGCGCGCATCGCGATCCCATCGAGGCCCTGGTCGAGGCGGAGGGGGGGCGACCGCTCTTCGCCGGCAAGATCGCCGACGTCGCCCGGCGAGCCACCGAGGGTTTCCTGCGCGGCACCGCGCGGATCGACGGCCTCGGCGACTACCGGGGGCAGCGGTTCGAGCTGGCGTTCCAGAACGAGTTCGCCATCGGCTGGCTCGACGGGACGCCGCGCGTGATGACGCCCGATCTGATCTGCGTCATGGATACCGTTTCCGGCGAGGCGATCGGCACCGAGACGCTGCGCTACGGGCAGCGCGTGAGCGTCGTAGCCCTGCCCGCACCGCCCGTCCTGCTCACGCCGAAGGGGCTGCAGCACGTCGGCCCCCGCGCCTTCGGCTACGACCTCGACTTCGTCTCGGTGTTCGCGTGAGACGCAAGGCCTCGCGCCCGACCCTCGGGCGCCGGAGCCCTGCGCCGACCTCGCGCACTGATAGCCCGACCGTCGGGCGCCGAAGCCCTGCGCAGGCGCCCCGACGCCGAATCGGAATAGACGTCGGCGGCACCAACACCGACGCCGTATTGCTGGAGGGCCTGCGCGTCGTGCACGCGGTCAAGACGCCGACCACGCCCGACGTCACCAGCGGCGTGACTGCGGCGCTCCGCGACCTGCTCCGTGCGACCGGGTCGGCGCCCTCGATCGACGCCGTGATGATCGGCACCACGCACTTCACCAACGCGGTCGTGCAGCGCCGCGAGCTCACCCGGGTCGCCGCCGTCCGCATCGGCCTACCGGCCAGCGCCTCGCTGCCACCGTTCGTGGACTGGCCGGCCGACCTCGCCGCGCTCGTCCGCGGCGAGGTCGTGATGCTGGAGGGCGGCCACGAGTACGACGGCCGGCCCATCGTGCCGTTCGACGAGCACGGCATGCGGGCGGCCGCCGGTCGCATCCGCGCCGCCGGTCTCACCTCGGCGGCCGTCGCCTCCGTCTTTTCGCCGCTCAACGCGGCGTGCGAGGAACGCGCCGCCGCCATCCTGCGCGAGGAGTGCCCCGGCCTGGCGGTCACGCTCTCGCACCAGCTCGGCCGCATCGGGCTGCTCGAGCGCGAGAACGCGGCGCTCCTCAACGCGGCGCTGGTGGACCTCGCATGGCGCACGACCCGGGCCTTCACGGAGGCGCTACGAGCAAGCGGGCTGACGGCGCCGCTCTACCTGACGCAGAACGACGGCACCGTCATGCTGGCGGCAACGGCAGAGGCGTTTCCCGTCTACAGCTTCGCCTCGGGCCCGACGAACAGCATGCGCGGCGCGGCATTCCTGTCGGGGCTGAGCGACGCCATCGTCATCGACGTCGGTGGCACCACCACCGATATCGGCAGCCTGCGCCACGGCTTCCCGCGCGAGGCCAACAACGTGATCGAGGTGGGGGGCGTCCGCACCCTCTTCCGCATGCCGGACTTGCTGTCCGTGGGACTCGGAGGCGGCTCGCTCGTGAAGGGCGAGCCGCCGACGGTCGGCCCCCGCAGCGTCGGCTATCGGCTCCTGCAGGAGGCGCGGGTCTTCGGCGGGTCCACGCTGACCGCCACCGACGTCGCCGTCGCCGCCGGCCTCGTGGACCTCGGCGATCGCCGGCGGGTGGCCGACGTGCCGGGCGACCTGGTCAAGGGGGCGCTGGCCCGTATGCACGCGACGATCGAGGATGGCGTCGACCGGATGAAGGCCGACGCCCGCGACGAGCCGCTGATCGCGGTCGGCGGCGGCTGTTTCCTCGTGCCCGAGCGACTGCCCGGGATTTCGGAGGTCGTGCACGTGCCCCACCAGGCCGTGGCCAACGCTGTCGGCGCCGCCATCGCCCAGGTCAGCGGCGAGGTGGACCAGATCTTCCAGAACCTCTCGCGCGACGCCGCCATCGCCGAGGCCCGCCGCATCGCCGAGCGGCGCGCGGTCAGCGGAGGCGCCGACGCCGCGACCTTGCAGGTCGTCGAGGTCGAGGACCTACCGCTCGCCTACCTGCCCGGTCACTCGCTGCGGGTCCGGGTGCGTGTGGTCGGCCGCATCGGCGAGGGAGGGACCTCAGGCCTGAGCTCGGAGGTACGATGACGATCCCATGAGCCGGCGGGGGCGGCTTCAGGCACTCGATCTCGAGCGCGTCCTCATTGTCGACCGCGGCAATGTCGAGCTGGCCTTGCCTCGCGGCTGGACTGTCGCCCCCGACCCCCAGGGCCATCTCGCGTGCAAGGATCCGACGGACTCGTGCAAGCTCGAGGTGTCGTACTTTGCCCTGCCGGCGCTGCCGCCCGACGCGCCGTCGATGGTCGAGCGCGTGCTCGCGAGCCTCGAGGGCGTGGCCGATCCGTCTACGTACTCGGCGCCGGTGGCCTTTCGCCGGGGAGACGTCGCGTTGGCGTGGACGGATTACGTGTTCACGTCCGACGATACCAAGGGCGGCAGGCCGCGCGAGGCCCACGGCCGACTCCTCCTGGCCTCCAATCGCTGGTTCCAGGCCGTGTTGACGTTCTCGTACTGGACCGACGACACCGCCTGGGCCGTGCCGATCTGGGAGCGCATCGTCGAAACGATCGAGCTCGGCGACGGCGTCCCGCTGGAGACTCCGCGAGACCACTGGTCGCTGCAGGATCCGTGACGACCTCGAGCGCCGGGACGCATTAGAGCTCAACGAGATGCCATGGCATCGCCGGCAGGACCTCATCGGTGGCTTTTGTCCAGACGAAGGGCTGCGGTTGCCCCTTGGCGGTCGCGAT
>OCZV010000935.1_pt1 | contig 10417 bp, 14 predicted proteins | sample 1539051 | NCBI WGS metagenome assembly OCZV01 (sample SAMEA3113581, study PRJEB22503) | soil metagenome
AAAAGCACCACTCCCGTAGTCTTCGCTCCGCTTACCAAAGCTGAGACCAGCTTCTTTTTTTCCGTGCGGCGTTCGATCACAAGTCGAATCACCACATAGAACACCGGCGTCAGAAAGAGTCCGAAGAAAGTAACCCCAAGCATTCCGCTGAACACCGCGGTGCCCAGGGACTGACGCATCTCGGCGCCCGCGCCTTCGGCAACAACGAGGGGCAGCACGCCCAGAATGAAAGCAAACGAGGTCATCAGAATAGGTCTCAGTCTGAGCCGGCACGCCTCGACCGCAGCCGCGAACCGGTCTTTGCCTGCTTCCTGCTGGGATTTGGCAAACTCGACGATCAAGATCGCGTTCTTGCTGGCAAGCCCAACGAGAACGACGAAACCGATTTGCGTAAGGATATTGTTGTCCATCCCGCGGATCCAGAGTCCCGCGATTGCGGAAAGCAAGCACATGGGCACGATCAGAATAACCGCGAGAGGCAGCGACCAGCTCTCGTACTGCGCCGAGAGGACAAGAAAAACAAAGAGAACGCATAATGGGAAGATGAAGAGCGCCGTGTTGCCGGCCAAGATTTGCTGGTATGCGAGGTCGGTCCACTCAAATAAAAACCCACTCGGCAAAGTTTCACGAGCCAGCCTTTCCATCGTGGAAATGGCCTGGCCCGAGCTGAATCCCGGCGCCGTGTCGCCGTTGATTTCCGCAGAGGGAAACATATTGTAGCGAACGACGCGATCGGGACCGGTTTTCTGGCGCACCTCGATGAGCGAGCCGAGCGGCACCATATCGCCCGAGCCGTTTCGGGTCTTGAGTCTCGCGATATCTCGCTCCCCGGAGCGGAAGTTTCCCTCCGCCTGGGCCGTCACCCGATAGGTTCGGCCGAAAAGGTTGAAGTCATTGACGTAAAGCGATCCCAGGTAAGTTTGCAGCGTTTCGAAAACATTGTTCAAAGGCACGTCGAGCTTCTTGGCCTTGGTCCGGTCCACATCGGCGTAGATCTGCGGCGTGCTGGCCCGAAAGGGAGTGAACAGTCCGATCAAGCCCGGCTGTTGGTTGCCCGCGGCCACGACCTGGTCAGTGGCGCTTTGCAGCGCCACGAGGCCTGCGCCTGATCGGTCTTGCACCTGCAGCTTGAACCCGCCCGCGGTTCCGAGACCCGAGACGGCGGGTGGCGGGAAAACGAAAATGTTCGCCTCCTGAATCTCCGCCAGCTTCCCGTTGAGAGTTCCGGTGATGCTTGCCGCGTTCAAACCGACTCCTTGTCTTTCTTCGAAAGGCTTGAGGCCGACAAAGATCGCTCCGGCCCCTGAATTGTTCGAGAACGTTGCCGCAGAAAAACCCGAAAAACTCACCGCATAGGTCACGCCCGGCGTGTTCAAAATGCTTTTCGTCGCCCGTTGGATCACTCGATCGGTCCGCTCCAAGGAAGCGCCTTCAGGCATTTGCACATCCACGATCAGGTAGCCTTTGTCCTGGGGCGGAATGAATCCCGTGGGCACTCTGAGGAATCCGACATAAGTCAGGCCGATCAAGCCGCCATATACCAGGAGCATGATCCCGCTCACGCGCAGGAACCCGCTGACGGAGCGTCCGTATGCATGGGTCGCCCGTTCAAAGAACGAGTTGAATGCCCTGAAAAACGTTTGCAGCAACCGGTTGACGAGCGGACTTAGAAACCAGCCCGGAACGGCGCCGGCGACAAAGGCGGCAACTGCGATCCCCCACATCCGCGCTGCACCAGAATGGGATTCCCCTCCCAGGAGTGCCGCTATTTGATGACCCAACAGCTCGTAACCGACCAACCCAAACAGCAGCGCCACGGCCGCGGGCGGCAGCGCCTCATGACTCTCGCTCCCGTGCCCGGATTCACGAGGGCGGATGAGCTGGACGGCCCTGGCCGGCGCCATCGTCAGCGCGTTGATGGCGGAAATAATCGTTGCGACAGCGATCGTGAGCGCAAACTGGCGGTAGAACTGTCCGCTGATTCCGCTAATGAAGGCGGTCGGAATAAAGACTGAGCTAAGCACCAAGGTGATAGCGATAACCGGGCCGGTGATTTCCGCCATAGCTTTCAAAGTGGCCTCGCGTCGATCCAGCCCTTTGGCCATCCAGCGTTCGATGTTCTCGACGACGACAATCGCGTCATCCACAACGATGCCGATCGCCAACACCAGGCCGAACAGAGACAAATTGTTGAGCGAAAATCCGAGCGCGGCCATGACCCCGAAAGTTCCGATGAGTGACACGGGCACATCGATCATCGGTAACAGCGTGGCGCGCCAGTCCTGCAGGAAGATCAAAACCACGATGAAAACCAACACAAAGGCTTCGATCAACGTGCGCACCACCGCGTTTACCGATTCGCGCACGAAAATCGTCGGATCGTAAACGATCCGATACTCTAGGCCTTTCGGAAATCGTTCGCTGAGTTCGGCCATCGTTTTGCGGATAGACGTGGAGGTCGCCAGGGCGTTCGAGCCAGGCCGTTGGGCTACGACCATCGCCACAGCCGGCTGGCCGTCGAGATAACTGTTGACGGCATAGTCGCGTGCGCCGAGCTCGAGGCGGGCGACATCGCGTAAGCGTGTTATCCGGCCACTGCTCTTCTTCGAGCAAACGGCCCAAGGCGTTCACGTTCAGCTGATGCGCGTTACCCTGAGGGACGGGTGGCTGGCCGAGAACACCGGCCGCCACCTGAACGTTTTGCTCGCGCAGCGCCTGGGTAACGTCGCCCGCGGTCAAATTGAGCGAGGCCAGTCTCTCCGGGTCAAGCCAGACGCGCATGCTATACTCGCGCAACCCAAACAGAGTGATGTCTCCTACGCCGTCCAGACGGGCGAGCACGTCGCGTACATTGAGAAGGGCGTAGTTGCCGATGTAGGTTTGATCGTAGCGGTTTTCGGGAGCAAGCAAATGCACCACCATCAGTAGGTCAGGAGATCTTTTTTGGGTCGTAATGCCTACGCGTCTGACTTCTTCGGGCAAGCGTGGCTCCGCCACAGCGACTCGGTTTTCCACGAGCACCTGGGCTTTGTCCAGATCCGTGCCGAGATCGAAGGTAATCGTCAGCTGCATCTGGCCGTCGCTGGTCGACTGGGAGGACATGTAGAGCATGTTTTCGACGCCGTTGATTTCCTGTTCGAGCGGTGTCGCGACGGTCTCGGCGATGACTTCCGGGCTGGCCCCCGGATAGCTGGCGAGCACGACGATAGTCGGCGGGACGATCTCCGGATATTCCGAAACCGGAAGCGTGAAGCACGCGATCGCGCCCACGATGACGATTACGATGGAAAGAACGGTCGCAAAGATCGGCCGGTCGACAAAAAAATGTGAGAGGCTCATACGATTAACCTGAGGCCGGCCGGCCATTCACCGCGGCGGGTGCAACGGGCGACAAGAAGTCAACCTGCTTCGAGACCGAGATGTCGCGTCTTTCCGGGCTGACCTTTAATCCCGCCTTTGCCCGCTGTATACCGCTGACGATGAGCCAATCATCAATTTTTAGCCCCTCTCTGATAACTCTGAAGCCATGAACCAAAGGCCCTAACTGAACCATTCGATATTCGACCGTATTGTCGCCGTTCATCACGAAGACAAACTTTTGCGCCTGATCGCTGCCAATAGCCTCATCCGGCACGAGTACCGCCTCATAGGAAGTACTTCCTTGGAGACGAACACGAGCAAAAAGCCCGGGTGTCAAAGCCAGATCGGAATTCGAAAACACGGCACGACCGGCCATAGTCCCTGTCTTGGGGTCGAGACGATTGTCGACGAAGTCTATGTAGCCTTTTCGCGGAAATCCCTTCTCATCAGCCAGAGCGAGGTAGACCGGGCTTTTCGCCTGGCGAGAGCTGGGGCCTTTCCCATTTTGGGAGAGACGCGCGTATTTAAGATACGAGCGCTCATCGGCTTCAAAATAAACGTAGATGGGATCCATCGACACAATCGTCGTCAGGAGGGTGGATTCGGCGGTTCCACCGTTAATCAGATTGCCTTCGGTGACAAGCTTACGGCTGATCCGTCCGGTGATGGGCGCGGTAACCCGGGTAAACTCAACGTTGAGCTTTGCCGCTTTGACATTAGCGCGCCCGGCTTCGACCGACTCTTGGGCCTGCCGCTCGGTCGCTGCCCGCGTGTCGGCCTCCTCTTGGGATATAGCGCGGAACTGCAGCAGCTTCTGCGCCCGCACATAATCGCTCTTGGCGAGCTCGAGCCGAGCCTGAGCGAGCTGCAGTTCCGCCGTGACCCGATCCACTTCAGCCTGATAGGGTCTGGGGTCAATGACAAAAAGCAGATCGCCTTTCTTTACGATCGCACCGTCGGTGAAATGGATGGACTGCAGATATCCGCTAACGCGCGCTCTCACTTCCACATTCTCTGTTGCTTCCAGCCGGCCCGTGTACTCGTCCCACTCGATGATTTCTTGAACGATTGGGAGGCTTACAGTGACCTTCGGTGGCGCAGGCGTCGTCGCCTGTTTCGATTCGCAACCTGTTTGGAGTGCAAGCGCTGCAGCGAGTAACAAAAAGATAGCGTAACGCAAGGTAAAACCCCTTATCTGTCTTTTGCACAGTCTTTGTCGACCACCTTTGAAAACGGCGCTAAGAAATTCGGAGATCGCTTTCGGTGGATCGGACAGCTCGTAAATTTTCAGCATGCGTATTCGTTGAGCAACAGCAAGTGCCGTTCCAGCTATAAGGCGGACCTGGGCACGCCGGTAATTTGTTGCTAGAGGCTTCTACTAGAAGAGAAATTGACGCGGTTTCTTCTTTACCGATCAGGAGGCGGCGGCAGGCAGAGCGACACTATTTCGGCAGATGCCGGAATATCGGCTTTCATGGTGCCAATGCGATGCGCGAAACGTCCTGCTTCAATCCATTCAGTTTTGTGTGTTCCATAATCGAACCTCCATAATAGTTGTTTATAAAAATGGTCGTGCCTAATCGGCTTAGACACGTATACGTCCTGGAACGCTCAATCGCTGGTGTACTCACGCCAATTAATAGCCCTAGGAGGACGGTCTCGATAAAACCTCTCACTGTTGGCCAATACGGAGCACCCAGAAACCATCGTAACCAGCAAGAAAATGAACAAAGCAATTTTCTTCATAGAGAGTTCCTGCCCTTCAACGATGCCAATAGCTGATTTGCCATTTTCGTTTGATGGTTTGGCATGGCTTGCGCCAAACCACGGCGAATCTAGAAGTACGTGTAAACAGGGAGAATCAAGAGATTTACAAATCGCTCGCCTGTAGTTCACGGCATTGGCTCACTTCTTAAGTCGATGCCCAGCAGTAGTATTAAAGACAAGCATTAACGGTGTGCTCGCTCAAACCCAACCGGATTTGAGTCCAAAAAAATAGTTCTTTTGTGCCGACGGCTCAGAGACAAACCAACGGGTGCTCATCAGAAGCGCAAGCAAGCCAAATAGCAAAAAATCTTTACCTTGTTATTTCTTGAACTCCTTGTTATTTCCAAATCCTCACTCCGACGAGCCGACGGCATTGGGGAGAGGCGTTAACCCCTCCCCTCATACCGTTCAGGAAACACTCACTCTCCGTCGCGGCTTAACTCGCGTTGCAGCTGATCTTTCTGAGACCTGATTTCGTCGGCGCCCAAAGGATCGTGGTCACACGAGCCATAGTAGTCGATGATGTCGCCTTCTCTGGGATCCTTAAGAACAGGACGATCCGAAGCCAAAGTGTTCTCGCGAATGGCAGGGAAGGTTAAATGACAGTAACTACCCGGAGTGAGCACTTGGTTGGAGATGACACCCGGAGCGGCTGCAAAAGCACTTCTTGCTCCGAAGCTCCCGACTAGAAGCAGGGCTGCCAAAAATGATGTCGCGATCTTCATCAGATTTACCTCCTTTCTGTTTTCTTTCACAACAGTAGTCTTGGCAACGCCTGTGCCAGGACCGCCCCGACGTTTGGAAAACCTCTAAGTGGTCAGAATCAGGAAAGTTACAGATGGCCGCACTTTCCGCTTGGAAAGCCAGTGACGAAGAAATTCTGCCGGATTATTGGCAAGTGCCAAAGTATCGGCGTTTACCTAAACGAGTGATGCCCAGCTTTCTCATCCCGGCAGGCACTTTGAACCTCGGTGCACGATCTTACTCCCAATCAGGTATTCGAACACAAGGCGCCAGCTCTGCGAATCGCGAAGTCAAACCTCCAATGCACGAGGATCGTTGCGCCGCGTAGCAGCATTGTCTGGAAAAACCAGAGTACAGCCCTTGCGAATGTTCACCCCGGCCGACCGGTGTTCCATTGACCGTTTATGGTTGCCGCGAATCAAACTGACGCAATTCAATCATGTGCGCTCGTGCACGGAGGGCGGAGGATTGCCGTGAGCTTATAAAAGAGCGAATGAAACGCAGACGCGATCAACTGTTACGTTTCACTGGCCAGGGAAGGATTGCATGTGGAGAGTTCTAACAGGTTACTGAAAAACTGCGTTTGCAGCTGCTCAAAAAGATCTCAGAGGCGAGGCGATTGAGCGCAACGAAGCGTATGAGTTCTTTTCGCCAGCCCGCTACGAAATCGCGGGTTCAGGTATGGAACCAACGTCACACTAAATCTCCATCTACAATGACAACGAGGATTCCTTCGGGTTTGTCTGCTCTGTCCAGAACACCGCGGTCGACAGCCGTCCTTTTAATCCCAAATCGATCAAACCAGCGAGCCGCCAAGAGGTCGCCTTCACTGTCGTAAAGCTCCCAATAATCGACAGGCCTTTCGGTGGTTGCGTCGTCATATACAGTCACGGCGCCCACAGTTTTGTCGCCCACAACTAACGGAGCGACTGACACCACGGTAAGCTCGTGTTGTTCCAATGCCCAAACAGGAAGAAAGGACTCTACGTCCACGGACTGTGTCTCGTCTTTGCCTGCCGCGACTAAAGGAGGGGAAAGGAAGAGAGCAGCCAACAGGCTTAAAATGGTAATTTTATTCTTGAGTGCCATGATTATTTTCGCTCAACTCAGTTCCACATCACTCGCCTATGAAGCGCAACCTACGCCCGTTCTCAACAACTTCGACCATCGGCTCACAGAAATGCGACTCTAGGTGATTCAGCCGACCGGCATTTCCACAGGCACGGTTGTAGCGCAAGTCCATCTGCGATTATCGAATCAAAGAAAGCCTCCGCATCGAAAGACTATCGGCCAGAACCCAACGAGCCAAATCAATCGATGTTGGGCGCCAACAGCTTTCCTCCGGCGCCGATACGGTTTAGACCGTAGTCGGCCGCTGTCGCGAGAAGCGCCTGCTCAATGCCGTGAATAGCGACGCGAGCCAGCAGAGTTGTCCCGATCAGACACAGAGCCGATAAAAATAGTGTGTTGATCTTCATAAGACCCGCCTTTCTCCGGTTCTCTTTGCAGAGAGTGATGGCAACGATCGTGCCAGCCCACATCCAATTATGAACGAGGAGAATCGGGCTGATGTAGAGCTTTCGAGGGATTCGGTTAATGCAACCGTGACGAAAAGAGCTGCCAATCTATCGGCAAACGCCGAAATGCCGGCTCGCCCGATAAGCTTGCATGTAAGTCGAGAGCGATTGAATCGATCGCCAAAAGCCTTGGGACTTTGGAGAGTGGCCTCGAAATCGCGACACTTTTTCCAGCGGACCGCAATTTGCCGGTCTAAATTTTTTCCTATTCGCCGATCTCGGCACAACAAAGCCCACTTTGGCAGATCTTTTGCGGATGCTTGATCACAGAAGCACGACGCATCGGATTTTACGGGCGCCGGGACTAACCCGTTTTTTGCACGGAGGCACGCCTATGTCACAAGCACGCGAGAGAATGCCCACGGACGCCGGACGGCCCGTGGGAGACAATCAGAATTCGCTCACGGTGGGCCCGCAGGGTCCGGTTGTTTTTGAAGACGTCCTGCTTTTCGAAAAGATGGCTCATTTTAACCGCGAGCGCATCCCAGAGCGGGTCGTTCACGCAAAGGGGTCGGGCACCCACGGATACTTTGTCTGCAACAATGCCGACATGCCAAAATGCACGACCGCAAAGCTATTATCTGCCGTGGGAAAAAAGATGCCGACGTTTATCCGGTTTTCGACCGTTGGCGGTGAGAAGGGCTCAGCGGACACGGAACGCGATCCGCGCGGGTTCGCGCTTCTACAAGGCTGATCCCGCCTATGGGACCGGCTTAGCAAGAGGGCTTGGGCTCAAATTGTAACGAATTTGATACTACACAATCTAATGTGGCAGCCGCACAAACTTAGCACTGCAAAAGAAGCCACAAAAGCGAAAAATTGTGTCGAGGAGAAAACGATGCGGCAGCGAAAAGTCATCACGACTACTTTGGGAGATATCATCGTTGCAGTGACTGACGAGGTCATGCCCATCATCCGTGATCGACCGGGCCTGTACATGGTGGTCTCCTATATCCTTACTGATCTCTTGGCTCGCCAGCGCGTGTGCGTTCACAAGCGGTCACGACGAAAATACCCGAGTTGTCTTGCTGAAGAATTAGCGCGGATGGGACAGGGGTCCAATTGATGAAAGCGTTAGCAGCGGTTGGATTGGGAATTTTACTGTTAACGCAGCCGGTCTGGCTAGCCGCAGGAGCGCCTGGAAATCAGGTTCGTCAAACCGTCGACAAACTCCTCGTGATCCTCAAGGATCCGCAGCTCAAAGCAGAGCGCAGCAAGGATGAACGGCGTGAGAAACTCAAAGAGGTGATCTATCAAAGCTTTGATTTCACGGAGATGGCCAAGCGCTCTCTCGGGTCCGAGTGGCGTCGCCGCAACCCTGAGGAACAAGAAGAATTCGTCAAACTTTTTACCAGTCTCCTTCAGGGAGTCTATCTGGACAACATCGAATCGTACAGCGATCAGAAAGTCCAATACCTAAAGGAGCGGCACGATAATAACTACGCTGAGGTGGACACAAAAATCGTTGACAACACAGGACAAGAAATCTCGGTCAATTACCGGCTTCACAATGTGAATGGCGATTGGAAGGTATACGACGTGATCATTGGAGACATAAGCCTTGTCAACAATTATCGCTCACAGTTCAACCGCGTGCTGGCAAGTTCTTCCTATGAGGAGCTAGTCAATAGAATGAAGGGGAAAAACTAAGCGGGCCGGGATTAAGATTTGTCGGAGTAAGGAACTTTGTGCAAAAGACAGGTGACCCGCGATTCGAGCGTCGCCGGTATTCCGGCACCTGCCAATAATCCGGCAGAATTTCTTCGTCACTGGCTTTCCAAGCGGAAAGCGCCGCCATCTGTAACTTTCCTGATTCTGACCACTTAGAGGTTTTCCAAACGTCGGGGCGGTCCTGGCACAGGCGTTGCCAAGACTACTGTTGTGAAAGAAAACAGAAAGGAGGTAAATCTGATGAAGATCGCGACATCATTTTTGGCAGCCCTGCTTCTAGTCGGGAGCTTCGGAGCAAGAAGTGCTTTTGCAGCCGCTCCGGGTGTCATCTCCAACCAAGTGCTCACTCCGGGTAGTTACTGTCATTTAACCTTCCCTGCCATTCGCGAGAACACTTTGGCTTCGGATCGTCCTGTTCTTAAGGATCCCAGCGAAGGCGACATCATCGACTACTATGGCTCGTGTGACCATGATCCCTTGGGAGCCGACGAAATCAGGTCTCAGAAAGATCAGCTGCAACGCCAGCGGATGCAACGAATCGGCGGAGAGTGAGTGTTTCCTGAATACTACGAGGGGGAGGGGCTAACGGCCCTCCCCACTGCCGTAAGCTATTGTCCTGGTCCCGAAGTTCATTTAATAAGTCGCTCCACTCGTCATGCCCGCGGAGGCGGGCATGACAGGAGACCGTAGATTCCTGGATTTCGACTCGCGCTCTGGGCGACCGGCCGGTCGCCCTACTCGGCCGGAATGACGTTCGAATTATTCAACGAGCTTAGGAGAGACCACACCAGTGGTAGCGAGAATTGAAAATAAGGAGACAACAAAATGGCAAAGCGAACGTGGTTTGTGCTGATTGGGTCGGTCGCGTTTCTGATGAGCACCGGTTGGTTTTTGTCGCAATGGGTAGGGGTAAAAGACAAGCAGTGACGGTTTGCTCGCTCAACCCCTAACAATCCGGATTTGAGTCTAAACGATGACTGCAATTCCTGTGTCCTCTGAAATTTTGGGAGCGATGATTACCCCGGCCGTGCTTATCTCGGCGTCGGGCGTGTTAGTCCTCTCTACTTCAAACCGCGTCGGTCGAACCGTAGATCGCGTTCGAGGCCTCGCGGCCGAAGTTGAGCGATTACAACTTTTGCCCGAGAGCGGCGCGGTTTCAACTGAGAGCAAGGCAGCCAAACGCAACCGCCTTGCGGACCAGCTAACTCAACTATCCGCGCGTGCGGTTCTTCTTCGCTCAGCGATGACGGCTCTGTACAGCGCCATTGGGCTCTTGGTGGGGACGAGCATACTGGTGG
>OCZV010000936.1_pt1 | contig 10414 bp, 10 predicted proteins | sample 1539051 | NCBI WGS metagenome assembly OCZV01 (sample SAMEA3113581, study PRJEB22503) | soil metagenome
AGTGTCAACTCCTGCTTATATCAGATGTCCGGACAAGAAGCCGCAGGAGACTCAAGAGTAACCTTATGGAAAATACTAGTTAAGTCTGGGCCCGCCCCCGCGGCACGGCAGATAGTATTGGATCCAATTCTAATACGTTATACAATCCTATAAACAATATTCGGTAAGAGTTTACTAAGGAATTTAAATAGGGTAGTCCTAGAATTTTCCCGAATAATTAAGTTATAATAAATTGTCTAAGAAATCTTTAGTATTCTTGAGGCGTATTATATATCGGCCGCAGGAGCCGCCATGAAGCAACTCTGGTATCATCATGCCGTGTTGTTTCTTTCTCCTGCGGCTTTATCTTAAAGGTCTATAGAGTGCTAATTATTAACAGTTTTCATCCTTGCAATGACCTTTTTATAATAGGATGATGCTAGGATAGCAGGCGACGACAAGAGACCAAGTACCCCCCAAAATTTTCTTATTAATTTCATTCTAATTACTAAAATAATATGGAATCATTTCCTCTGGTTCTTTTTCATTATTATCATTATCTACGTCAGTCATAATCTATTGCATTATACTTCAGAGGTATTATTATGACAAAAAGATGGCATGTTAGGAAAATGACTTACTCTAATACTCTGTATGCAATGAGCTTATTGTCTTGCATCATAGGCATTATGACCATCCTCTCACTTTCGATAAACTCCAAATCTGCGGTTCCTTGTTTTTGTAGGTCTATCAAAGTCCTATAGTCAGTTCCATCGGAATTAACAGCATAAACTTTTCCTGCAGTCCAATCAGTAACATAGTAAAGATTTTGACTAGTATCAGCTTGTATGCCGTCAAGACTTCCCGCAGGAACTTCTGCTCCCAGCTTAGTTATAGTCTTGTTCTGCAAATCCACCAAGCTCAGAGAGCCACCTCGGGATGCAACTACAAGGTTGCTTGTAATATTATCTATATACAATCCATTCGGACTGTTTAATTCAGGTGTCCGTAACCATTTTCGTAGAGCAGTATTATTATTTTCAAGTTTGTAAGTAGTATTAGTACCGGTATCAGATACAAAGATATTTCCTTGTTTATCTGATGCAACATCATTAAGAAATGCACCTTCTGGTGCGCTGTGCCGATTGATTATCTGTCCACTAGCAATATCAATCTCAACAAGGTCAGTTATATCTGAAACATATAATTTACTATTGTCGCCACTAACACCCATACCTTTTGGAGCATTTAATCCTACCACCCAGCTTAACTCAAGTATGCTCCCATCAGCAGGAGAGACTTTAGAGACAAATCCTTGTCCATCTTTTTCGTCTGGCTTTCCATCTATACTAGAAACAAACAATACATTCTCAATAGGTTCATAGAGCACTGATTCTGGAGTCTTCAGCTGCGCTGGAGTTTCCCATAGTTTTTGTACTTGATCAGATTCCTGTGCAATAGCTACATTTGTAGTTATGTTAAGTTCGGTTTCCAAAATAATGGATGTGAAAATAAGTGCTGCAAAGAATAGATGAGGAGACCTCAATAATAATAATAACTTGTTATCACTTTTGTAAGCCAAAATAATCACCATAACAGATAGTAATACTTATCGCATATATAATATTCAGTGAGATGTTTGCTTACATCTAAAAATAGGGTTTACGAGGACAACTTGTTACGACTTTGATAATAAGAAAAGAAAAAGAAAAAATTGTGTGATAAAGTTATGTGAAGCTACTTGTTCATTCTAATTACATCTACTTGACCGCTATGCAACCAATCTTTCAGCTCTTCATGAGATGGCTTGGCATCATGTTTGCCAGCTAAATGAAGATGCAAAAGTGCATAGTTAACTTGGTTTAGCAAGGGCTTGTTTGCCTCATCACCTTTGCGAGCCTTATTCTGTAAGTCGCTTGGGACAGTATTCCACCAATCATTAAAGCTCCTCTGCATTGCATGTACCAAATAAACAACATATATTTTAAGGGTTAAAACCTTAAGCATAATGACTACAGGTGACGTCAGAACTAGGATGCGAGCATTGTTTATTATGATTGGTTAAGAGTGTTGTAACCTAACAACAAATGGTGTTGTTATTATTGTTGATGCTATCAAGTTTATTCAGACAAACAAGGAGAAACTATCTATGATAAAGGAGAAGATAATGGTTGAATCCCAAGAGCTAAATTCTGACATTCTATACTTTCGAAGGTCTTCATGGTTTTTCTGACCAGCTGTTAAAACACATACTTTAACATTGTATAATCTTGAGCGCTAAATGCTTACTCGAGTTGTCATGGGCATATAGTTTTGCTTTATCTCTTTCATTATCTTTAAAATCTCATCTGATACTACTATTTTTTCCTGCGTATATTTGTCAATTTCGTGTAACACAGTTTGTGCTCTATTCCAGGTCTCTTCATAATGTGGGTGCTTTATCACCAGCGTATTACCAGGAACAAGGGGATCAAAGAAATATACTGTCTCATATAGATTAGGAGTAGTACTCTCGTCATCATTTTGTTTTGATAAATTATATGGATATACTTTCATCCTCCCTTTTTTGTCATATGCTAATCTAACTTGCCCGGGTAAAGACGTTTTACCAGATGCAGAGAATTTCATTCTTGGTTTCTTATTTGAAAATGCTGTCTTCATGCTGAATCCTAGAAGGTTTCTATCAATATGGTTGTAATAACCAGAACCTATCCCATAAGTCATATCGTTTGGATTAAGACCTGCTTTTAATAATTCTGTATCAAAATACTTTACCCTTTCAAAATCCATATCATCACCTATGATGCACGACAGACGTTCTATTTTATTAGAACTCTTATACTTCAAGATTGCTATTCCTTGCTCAAGAGTATTGCCAGAATCTGGCCTTAGAACAAGATGTACTTTATTATCAAGTGCAAATGAGATTACTTCGGGCATATATTTTTCGATAAACTGCCAAGCATCGTACGTATCTATCACCATAGACAGCATATGCCACTCTTTTCCCTTCCGATCAGCAATTGCAGATATTGCATACTTGTAGGAATCAACCTCTGAATCGAACTGTTGAACTACCTTGTGAGCCATAGCGTTTATAGACGAAATTTTGATACTGGTCGGAAGATGCTGCTTTAAGTGAAAATCATCAGTTCCAGGCAAAAATAGACACCAAGCCATTCCACCCCAGTATGCAGACTCTAATGACTGATACCCCCTAAATCCAAATGAATGAATTTTTGTAAGTCTGTATTTATTATTCTCAAGATATCTTCGCATTTCAAAGGCCATAGTAGCGCAACCCGATGGGAAAAATGAATGCACAAACATACCTTCCCACCAAGATACTAATTCACCAAAACCTTCCACAGTATTACTGATTTGGGCGAATGGTGTACCTTTTGGGACAAAAGTACCCTCACGTAATGCTTGAACACAGAGTGGGATTCTGCCATTTAGTTCGTCTACTACACGTTCGAATAGTTTCCTCGGAAATGGCATATCCATTTCAACAGCATATCTATTTGCATCAACAATCATTTTATCAGTAATCTTAGTATCAAGAGTATGAATTACATTTTCCCAAAATCCAAATAATATCATGCTTCTGTTTCTATTATAGATGTGAGATGTTTCCCAGTCTACATTACATTTCATTAGCCAATGCCCTAAATTGTAATCATCAGTTAGAACTGTACGGTTTTTGTATAAGCCGCCCAATGTCATCCGATGATTAAAGTGCTCAGAATATATTTAAAAGATATGAATTATTCCACGTTGGGTGGACCTGTTTGAGCTCATCTACTATACCTACCCACAAGATCATAATATTATAGAATTCACAAATAATAGCTGCCAAGATAGTAAAATAGTAAAAGGAGGATGAGATAACCTTTTTCCTTCTTATGTTTCACTATTGTTCCATTCATAGCTAATGAATACTGTTGTTGTTATTGAAGATATGGTTTGTCATTTGTGATTATTGTTGTTCTTGTTTTTTAGACTTGGTCAAAGATATTAAACTCAATTAAAGTACCAAAAATATTTATCTTAGACATAAGTTAGTTAGTATTCTATACTATCTCTTATGTCAAATAGTTAATAGGAAATGCTAGCAAATATTAACAATAATTACATCAATCAGGGGAGAATTTATTTTTGAGTAAACTAGATGAGCTTGAAGATTCTTGTAGAGATGATATTATAGCAGACTTACAATTACTTATCAGACAGCCCAGTGTGTCTGCTATAAAACAGGGACTTTTAGATTGTGCAAACATTGTGGCTAGTATGATGCGCAAGGCTGGTATTACTACAGAAATTATGTATTTTTACAATAAAAGCAAAGGGATTGATGGGATCGCTGATAATGATATTGAGACTGATATCAATGTTCCACCACTAGTTTATGGTGAAGTTAAGTCCAAAGTAAACCCAAATGGCAGGACTATTTTATTTTATAATCATTATGATGTACAGCCAGTAGATCCTATTGAGCTATGGAAATCAGATCCGTTTAGTGGGAAAGTAGAAGAGAACTACATATTTGGACGTGGAGCAGCAGATGATAAAGGTGAATTAATTACAAGAATTAAAGCAGTTGAATATTATTTAAAAAAAATGGGAGATGTCCCTTGTAATATCAAATTTCTTGTTGAGGGAGAAGAGGAAATTGGAAGTTTGCATCTGAAAGAATATCTTTCAGTCTACAAAAAGAAATTTGAATGTGATGCAGTTGTGTGGGAGGGTGGCTTTGTAGATTCAAAAGAAAGACCCATCATATCCTTAGGCCAAAAAGGCATCTTATCAGTAGAACTTGTTGCAAAAGGTCCTTCTATGGATACCCATTCTAGTTTAGCAGTATTAATCGAAAATCCTGCTTGGCAACTTATTAGAGCATTGAATACACTGAGAGATAAAAATGGGAGAATTTTGATAAAAGAATGGTACAAAGAGATGCGTGATTTCACTTCTGAGGAACTTTCTATGATTGAAAATGAACCATTTGATGAGAATGCAATAAAAAAAGAACATGGTATAGAAAGTTTTCTAAATAACATCACAGGTTTTGAAGCTAAAAAGGCCTTTGCAGGAATACCGACGTGCAATATATGCGGGTTAGTTTCTGGATATGGTGGTCAAGGAGCAAAGACTGTTCTTCCGTCCAAAGCTATAGCTAAATTGGATTTTCGTCTTGTTCCTGATATGGTTCCAGAAATACAGTTTGAGAGACTCAAGAAACATCTACAAGAGCATGGTTATGCAAATCATAAAGATAGTGAAAAAATTGATGGTGGTGACAATAATTTAGAGATAAAATTATTGGATGGAGAGCCAGCAGCACGAACTCCAATAAATCATCCATTTGTAAATATTGTTAAAGAAGCTTCTAACAAAATCTATCGTGAAGCGATCATTAACGTCTCATCAGCGGGAACTGGACCGATGTATTACTTTCATGATATTTTAAAGGTCCCTTGTGTTTGTATAGGAGGTGGTGACATACTCAACAGGGTTCATTCGCCAAATGAATGTATGAAAATAGACAGACTGATTAAAACTGTAAAATGGATTGGAGCCATCTTAGAAAAAGCCCAATATTGAACCATTACTCTATTAGACATGAGGTATCAGATGATTCATTCATTCATGATCCGTTCATTCATTTTCTCTTTTCTATCAATCCATTAATATATCCTGTCTCAAGCATCAATAGTGAATAAATAATATTTGCTATATGGGTCTGCACTATTGATTGTACCACTATATCATTCTCCTCTACATTTGTTTCAGTAACGTATTCTACCTCCGTACTTGTATATCTAGATATTGTTAATCTGAATTTTTCAACTATTAGAATTGGACTTTCATGGATAGTTGTTTTAAATTCGAGTTCTTTATTTTCCTTATCGGTTGCGAGCTTTCTTGTAATTCCAACAAAGAATTCAGGATAGATTTTCTCTAGACGCGTATCTTTAAGAGCGCGAAAGACTATATTCACTGGTACCCGCAAGCTAATAGTTTTAGAAGTCAGAGACATGGTTCTTACAACCTTATTATAACTTCTTATAATAAATTAGAGAGAGATATTAGTATAACTCTATATCCTTATGATCAATCTAAATAATGCGGTAGGATAGAAAGGTAAGATAGAAAGAATATGCGATTCTCTTATTTTTATGGAATAACTATGATACTATTATTAGTAGTTGCCAGCATTTCTGTTTATGTTAGAGTCACTGGTACTGCTACAGCAATATCTGAGATATCATACTTAGCTTTTGCTCTGAGTAATGAATCGACAATATCACAGCGGTTAGAAAGATTTGAAATAAAGGCAGCAAATGTCACAGCTGCGGCGCGGTCATTAGCGCCTGTATTGCAAGAATTCCCAGTTCCAACTGGCTCTCGTCCTCACGATGTAGCACCTGCTGTAGATGGTACTATATGGTATACATCTCAAGGATCAGGTGAACTGGGACGGCTCGATCCTTCAACTAACAGAACGGAACATATTGCTCTTGGTCAAGGATCTGCTCCTCATGGTGTAATTGTAGGGCCTGATGGTGCGCCTTGGATTACCGATGGAGGTTTGAATGCTATTGTACGAGTTGATCCACAAACTCGCGAAGTCAGGGTATTTACTTTGCCAGAGGATACTGGCTATGCTAACCTCAATACAGCCACCTTTGATAAGAATGGAACTATGTGGTTTACTGGACAAAGTGGAATTTATGGTCGACTTAATCCTGTTAATGGACATGTGGAGGTTTTTGATGCACCCCGTGGTCAAGGGCCCTATGGTATCTCAACGGCTCCTGATGGCTCTGTTTATTATGCGTCATTAGCTGGAAGCTATATTGCTCGTATTGATTTGGAAACTGGTATCCCTAGTGTGTTAGAGCCACCTACTCCTGATCAGGGGGCTAGGCGTGTTTGGTCTGACTCACAAGGGCGTATCTGGGTAAGTGAGTGGAATGCAGGTCAGGTGGCTGTCTATAATCCAGCTACACAAGAATGGAGGGAGTGGCGTCTACCCGGTAACAATCCTATGCCCTACGCGGTTTATGTAGATGATAAGGATATGGTTTGGTTGAGTGATTTTGGAGCAAATGCTATGGTACGATTTGATCCAACACAGGAGACCTTTAGCGTGTTTTCATTTCCCAGCCCTCAAGCTAATGTGCGTCAAATTCTCGGCGTGCCTGGCGAGGTATGGGGCGCTGAATCAGGATCAGACAAATTAGTCGTGATTAGAAGTGGTAGTAACTAAGAATTTAGAAACAAGAGATGTACAAAAGAGGATGAAAGATTTATTGTGCTAATTTAGTAACAATACCATTGACAGTCACCTTTCTCCTGCCTTCTTTTTGTGCTGCTTTCCTATCCATCAATACCTGAAATGAAAGTACTCCAGCTGTCAAAGCTAATCCTGCAACACTTCCTATAACAAGTGCTTCACAAGTCATGTTTCCCTATATAACAGATCGGAGACATGGTATTTTAATTTTATCAGGTTCATGACTCACTCAATAAAAAATGAGTACATGTGCCCTAATTTATTTAAGAAGGATCTATATTTATAAAGCCCTCTAAGACAATGATGAAGGCTGTGGAATGCAGCTAAGAACTAGTCCACATTGTTGAAGAGCATACAAGGAAAAAGTTAGAGCTAAGAAAAACAAAAACCAACTACTGTCATGATTGTCGGTTAAAGAAATATTAAATATAACTGGATAGATTTTCTCCTATGTCAAGTAGTTCCAGCATCCCAAGTTGGACGGCTTCCGGTGATTGGTTTGATGTTTGTAAGTGTAGTATACCGTGCCCTTGTGAGTTTGCTCAAACACCGACATATGGTGATTGTGACGGTGTATTAGCATATCATATAAAAAAAGGACAGTATGGTGAAGTGTCCCTTGATGGATTGAATGTGTTGGCGATAGGATATTTTAAAGGAAATATTTGGGCAGGGGAAACAAAGTTTTCAGGTGCATTCTTTTTTGATGAACGAGCGAATGAAAAGCAACGTGAAGCACTAAACATGATTTTCACAGGGAAAGCAGGAGGATTCATGGCGGAATTTGCCAAGTTATTAGGAGAGGTCAAAGGAATGGACTATGCTCCCATCAAGTTTGAAGTTTCAGATGACCTTTCTTACTGGAGTGTTGAGATTCCAGGAAAAGTAGCTGCAAAAGCAGAGGCTTTGACTGGACCTATGACTCCGCCAGGAAAAAGAGTTCAAACTACTAACCCACCTGGGAGCGAAGTTGGACCACTAGCAGCCGGCGCAGTTGCAACATGGGGAATAGCCGTAAAAGATAAGGTTGATGCTACAGAGGTCGGGTACAAATGGGAGAGGACAGGAAATTCTAGTAAGCATATTCCTTTTGATTGGAGCGGTCCATAATTCCTCTTTTTGATGAGGTCACATTGATTTTTTAGTGCTCTAATTTTCTACGAATGACCTCAAATAAAATAAACGGTCTTCGTATCAATGGTAATAAGACAGACTGATACAAACTGCAATGTTGAAACACAGCCACAGCCTCCATCGCAACTGTTAGCTATTGATGTAACAACAGGTGAAACTGCAGAAGAGGAACCAGAAGAAGGGAAAAGGCATTAATCACACAAGCCTTTTATACACCATAACTTTTCAGGCTCCGGGTTTTTCTTCAATGCATTGAAAGACCCAGACTTAACCATGGTTTGTGGATACACATATGGTTAATCTCGTGCGGCCAATAAATTATAATGCTAATCTCCTTTGTATAACCTTATAATCTAATATAGGATTATGGATGATATGCCAAAGAAGATGCCGAATTTCAAAAGCCCTCGACAAAAACTTTCTGGGATTGGGGCGATGATCTATACCATCATAATAGTCATTTTAGTGCTTATTGCATTTTTGTGGATTTGGAGTTAAGTCAAGTCTGCCTATCTTCCGCTATGAGATAGTATTTTCACTCCATAAAGTGGCCTTTGGGTCTGGTAGTATCACTTAGCCAACTGAATATATCTTGTAGAACATATTCTGGTATTGGTCCATTTTCTGTGAACCATCGTGGTGAAGGATAGAACTCATCCCCCAGGTTAGGATAGGTATCCAGAGTATGATCTGGATGTTTTTACTTCAGTCAATCTTTGCTATAAAAGTAATGCGGAATTGTCATTTGGGTTGGATGATGAAGAACCGATTGAAGATGAAGACAATTGGTTAGATAAGTAATATGTAACTACTTCTCATCATGAGTGCCCCAAAAGAATAGCAGTTAGTCATTCTCGCTATCTCGGACGTGCTGCTGCCATCATGTGATTCAAATAGAGGCTATTCATATGAATACTCAGATACAATCAAAGAACTGCCTTGCATTAAATCGAATTCTTAATTATTATATCTAACCACATCTATATTATCTCAGGTGCAGTTATGACAAAAACTATCAGTGATATAATGAGAAAAAAACTGATATCTGTTGAAGATTCAGCCTCTGTTCAAGAAGCAGCCAAGAAAATGTTGGACAAAAATATAAGTTCGTTAGTAGTGGTTGATAAAAATAGTAGACCGATAGGTTTGGTTACTGAACGTGATTTGGTTAGAAAGGTTTGTATTCAGGATGCATACACAAGTAAAGTAATTACCAAAGAGATAATGTCTTCTCCCCTAATTACTATAGAATCAAGGTCATCACTGTCAGAAGCAATTGACACTATGCTACGAAATAATGTTAGACACCTGCTTGTTGTCGATAACAACAGATCCCCTGAGGATAAAAACAAACCGATTGGCATAATTACTCCGCTTGACTTTACGAGATCTCAGGACTATGCAGGTAGTGACAATAATGATAATATTGAAAAGTTGTTGGAATATTACATCTAAAAGAGTGTAATACTTCACATTCTTTCAATCATATAAATTTAAAAGCTTTAGCTCATAGTATAACAAAATCTCTAATATACAAGGATGCTGAAGCTTGTTGTCTTCCTTCCGAATATTAGCCGAATGTCCTCTAAGTTTGTGTATTAGCTCCAGTGCGACAGCCAGGATTTGCACCTGGGTTTTCAGATTGGAGATCTGACGTCCTGGACGAAACTGGACGACTGTCGCTCTATTGGCTTTACAACTTCAAACTCAAAAAACTTATGGTTTGAGATGATGACGCGGAGTTATTATGTCTTTTTCAAATGAAATCATATGTAATAAGATAATCTAACCATTTTGGGTTTTGGGTTCCGGTGTAATCCACTGCAGGCGTGCTGCTTATTTATGATGAATACGAAGAGATAACTAAGATGAGCTTTTGGGATATTGAACCAGAAGATTGGTTTAGGAGAGGAAGAGGGTTATTTGGAGGCCGTAGAGGTAACATCTTTGGACAATTCGATGAAATGAGAAGAGAGATGGAAAGAATGTTTGAAGATCAAT
>OCZV010000937.1_pt1 | contig 10405 bp, 14 predicted proteins | sample 1539051 | NCBI WGS metagenome assembly OCZV01 (sample SAMEA3113581, study PRJEB22503) | soil metagenome
CTTGATAATCGATTTTATTTCCGCTCGGGGGAATGACGAAAAAGTTTCCTGTATGTTCACCAGTTACTCTTGTTACCACGGCAACCTTATCAGGTGCGGCAAACACCTCTTGTTCCTCATAATGAAGATCTGCAAAAGCACTTTGCAACACCTTAACTGTGTCAATAAACGCCTCTGGTCCACGCAGCTTTGATTTGACTGGATCTACTTGAGATTCATGATCGAAGTAGTTTGGGCTAATGACTTCAACTACCCTACTTGTATCTCCTGTGTTACTGATCTCAATAGCTTGCCTGACTGTCATTATATTCTCTTCTAGCATACTTGTTCTTACCTTTTCAGTTTCGCTTCTTCACACCCTTTCCTTATTATCCTGCTGTATTTCATGACTTGCAATGCTCTATATCATCAGATTTTGTTTCATCATTTTATACAACTCTTCATCAGTGATCTTTCGACTACTTCCGCTGCTGAAGGAATGATCGTGGATCGAAAATCACCCTAAGCGAACTTATTTTCCCATCATTTCCGACATGATACCACAAACACACCATTTGAGAATTCAACTCGTGGATAATGCAGACATCATTGCTATCAGCGAACTCCTTTTTGATGTTGAATTTGACTAACTGCCCAGTCTCGTACAGGTGTAAATTATACTTCAGGTATGGTTCAGCCCTATCGAAGGAATTAACAGGCGACACGTAAGTCATGTTATCGCTCAAATAGTCTCTGGCCGCTTGAAAGTCTTGGCGCTCCGTAGCCTGTATAAACTCCATCACGATTTCCTTTGCACTTTTTACAGAAGATTCACTTTTTTGCATGGCACTCCTTAGTAGCCATGGAATTTATCCTTAGGGGAAGTAAAACTCCCAAAATCAGACATCTTTAATACCAGTCGGCATTATATTAATAAGAATCTAAAAGGTCCCATATCCACTCTTCGCATTCATCTATCGGAAGTAGTAATGGTTTCAATACTGTGCTCAAGTCCTTTCTTCACTTTTCCCTTCTATAATGAAGCTTGCACTCAAAGTCTTATTAAGATATTACTATATTATTTTAAACCATTCTTATCTATCCATTATATAACAAAATGAACAACAAGAAAAGGTTTGGTATTAAGTAATTATCCTTTGTCTAAATGAGCTCTTAACATCCATGCCATTTTCTCATGCTTTTCCATTAGTCCAATCAAGAAGTCGTTTGTACCCATATCGTGATATTCATCTTCACACCTGTCTGCATCCTTACGTAGCGTCCTAATTACTTGTTCATGGTTTGCTAAGAGATTTGAAATCATTGTAATATCATTAGGGTATTCTCCAGGTGATTCTTTTAATCTACCATGTTCTAAATACTCAGAATATGTACCTAATGATTTCCCATTTAAGTCACGTATTCTTTCTGCTACCTCATCTATAATTTCATCAAGTGTCTCATATTGTCCTCTAAAAAATGCATGTCTTTCACTAAAATCAGGTCCAACAACATTCCAATGATAATTTTTAGTCTTGATGTAAAGGATATTTTCATCACACAGTATGCGGTTGAGAATTTCTATGACACCATGTCGAGCCTGTTTTGACAGCTCTATATTTATTTCAGCCCTGCTTTCTCTTATAAGCTGACTTGTTTTCTCCATATTTATCAAATTAAGTTGTGTAACATCGCATAAAAAGGTGGTCGCAATCCTATTCTGAAACAGAGTGCCTTCGAAGTATTTTTAATCATATTATCTTCTCTATCGTGAAAAATTCTTCATATTTAATTGGTATTACTTGATTATTATTCTGCATTCACTATATTAAAATTAGAACGGTAGATTCTTATCCTATTAAACCTTAGACGTCAAGACTATGAATACACAAGCGTTGATAGTAGCGATCGCAATAGTAGCGACATTTGGCATAGCTGCAATAACTACACCAGTTTTGGCCCAGAATATGACCGGCAGCGAAAACATGACTGCCACAATGGATGATAACATGACCGCTATGGACACCAATATGACCCAGCCACTAGAAGACGAAAACACGACTGCTGGCTGATAAACACTAAAACCTTTTTATAGTTCAAAAAAATATTTATATAAAATCTAGCTTCAAACACTTTCAGACTTTACCAATAAATACCTCATTAACCTAATACAGTCAATGTCAGAATATGAGGGAGGCACATTTAGGTGTAAAATTTGTGCAAAAGAGTTTATTTTAAAAGATGAGGCCGATAGGCATTTTTCAGAAGCTCATTCTGAAGAAAGAACTAATGTAATGGAATGAGATTCTATTTTCCTTTAGCTCTATCCTTGCTTTTTTTAAGTCCAAATTCTAGCTCTACTCCACGCTTTTCACTATAGTCGAAGGTAAACTCTTCGTTTGGTAATATGGGGAAAGTCGAGATCGAAGTGTTACCACAGATAGGACATTTATTACTAGGGACTCTAGACTTATCAAAATAGGTAGCACACCAATGGCATGTTTCACATAGAACGAATACTGAGTCTACTAAACCGTACTTTTTGCTTTCACGTTAGTCAATGCTGGATTCTGTCATTACAACCATTCTTATTTCTTTTACGTGTTATCGGAATACCCTCTAGCAATGGCATAAGTTGTCAAACATACTCAAGCAGCATTCACAATAATATTTTTCACTTGACGTGCGTATAATCTTAGTATGTTTGTCTTTATTAGTTCTCCAGCAGCTATTGCACCTTAATACAAAATCGTTAATGACTGGATCCCATTCCTCCATTGTTCATAGATTGCTAGACCAGGTATATAAGAGGAAATCATTTATAGAAATTTTTCGTGCGTCATTAGCTGTTTACAGAAGAAATATTTTCTAGGGTGATAAATCATAGATCTTCATTTACAATTAATGTCAATGTAGACTGAATTCGATCTAATTTTTTAATATCAAGTCCTATTATTTTGCTTAGGCTTTCTGTACTTTCTGCATTTATCTTCGCAATTATGTCATAAGCACCTGCTAACTTAATGGCATCAACTCTAGCTAACGTATTGAGATCATTTACCGTTTGATCTTCATAGCCGAGTTCACAGACGATTAAAACATATGCTGATGGCACAATATATAGCTGTTAACGTTGTTTTTATCCTCATCTGAGCTGTGCTTTATTACCAAATTATAATAGAATGTTGCAATAGTTGAGTAAAAGGAACAGTCAGTCCAGACCGACTATACTTTCCATTTCATGAGAAATCTGCAAAAGGCGAAGCCCCTTTTCTGTTATTTTTGGTTACCAATTTTCCATTTCCATGGCCCTAATTTGCTGAGGGATTTCCTCAATAAGGCCCTTTTCTAAAAGAAACGAGAGATATTCTTTTAGTTGTGCATGGGAAAGAAATGCCTTATACATAATTGATGTTCGGGTAAAACCCTTGGTGTTACTCTCATTAATTACATTTAATATTTCAGCAATAATCTGGTATCTTCCTCGGCACACCTTTGTTGTCACTTATTACGAGAATGAATGCGGTTTATCTTATTCTTTTTCTATTTCCAATTCTCTGATTCTTTCTATACTATCTTCTACCTTTTGTTGCTTAGAAAACGAAGAGTCATGTTTGACCTTATTTAGGAGTTCAGTGACTCCTTCTCTTGTAACTCCATGTCTGATATCAAAGTCGATATTCCTGCGCACATTCGTTATATTACCACCATATTTTTTATGCTGCTTCTGTTTCCATGAAGAACCCTTTTCACTTTCTGATAGTCCAAAAACATATTTTACAATAGTTTTTTGCATATGTTTAAAATGCCAATCTCTCATGGGATCATTATTTTGATTTATTTGATTTGACATTTTAGAATATGATCTCAGACATATATTACGACAAACCATGGGAACGAGCCAGCTCAAGGTGTTGCTAGAGATATAAGTAATGGATATCGACATGGAGTGGGGGCGACTAAAGTTGTTTCGGTGATATGCTCTTTACTATCAATCCGAACTGATCCTTCTATTTACTTCTTCCAGCAGCATTCCGGAGGGATAGCAATAGAAAAGCATAATGCTAAACCACGGTCACACATAATAGAGCAATTGTCGTCTGGTTCCCATGCATTCTACCGGGATAAAATTTACATGATCAAGGATATCATTTTAAAATTGGTAGAATACGGCGAACTAAACTTGACAGCACTTGTAAGTTTTTGTGGACTAAATATGAAGAAGCACAAGCCACTCCTCGATGACATGGATTCAAAAGGCTTGATTATGAATAGTCAGGCTCATTTTGGGAAAAGAACCATAACGATATACAGACCGACCGAAAAAGGATCAGAATTTTGTAATAGCATCTTGGATGCTTATGAGAGAATGTTTCCTAGAGAATCTAGTAGTTAGCAATGAAAGGAGTTTAATCTCCTTAGATATGTTAACATGTTATGTATTGGCGCAGGGCTCAATTGCTTTTCACCCTAGATGATTATTACGGGATTATATTGGGGTCGACAGTTAGCAAAATAAGAAGGAATACATACCATAAAATTATGGTTGTTCTGATCTAAAAGTGACCGTCATTCTTATTGACATAATATTACCAAATGAGTGAGCGATAATTTGCTTCTTTCTAACGAAAATTGACTCGGAGAACAATTTGATTGGTTGTCTAGTCCTTTATGTCACATCCTAGGATATTGTAGGATGTTCAATTTTCTCCGAGTCATATTCAATATGACAACATAATACTAAAGAAGCCGCAGGAGACTCAATGAATGAGAATACGAGGTGTGAAATCAGGTTCGTAGAATCCAAGGACCCTCCGGCTATGTGGAAGTGAATAATTTCAGCCCTTAGAAATAGTAGGATATCCTGTAAAGAATTATCTATGTTTTGGGTGACTCAAAAAAATTTGCTAGGTTAAGGCGTCTCTTACTTTGACCTTAGCCTTGTTAACTGTTTCAGAACTAGGCTTTCCTTCCGCATGATCTTTAGATGTCTGAGCCTTCGCTTCAGCATCTTGACTTGCATTCTTGACTTTCTTCACTGGATCTGTCATAATGTACACCCATTATTCGGCTACATCACTTAAAACTATTGTTATCAGATCGCAGTAAATTTTACTTTCCAATTCTTCTTTCCAATAACTCTATGTACTTGACCTGTGCTTGAATTGTCCTAAGCAATAACTTTCTGAACTGCGCATCCCACTGATCGATTTCCCTATTGTCCATGAGTTTATAGCTAAATACTTCATCATTCGATTTATCTTCACATATCCCTCGAGCCCAGGGTTCTAAATTTTTAATTTGACCAAAACAATATGACATTTCATGTCTTGCATCTTCCAACTCTGTATCTGAAACGTCCTGGTTCATGTAGATTCAATGAGTGATTCGATATTCAGTCAATTTATACCTTGACCATGGATCCTATCACGTCTCTATTAGAAACCGCAGGAGACCCATGGGATGGACGAAGACTTGGCTTCCCCATGAGTCCGGAGCTCACCTGCGGCGGATGAAACAAAATGATTTTCGGCCCTGATATTACATGAGAAATATTGTATTTAGCAACATCATGAAAACGAAATCTAGGATGAATATGTATGTGCTGTTCGATCGTGATCTGTTAGTTTTGTTTCATTTTTGAACTTCTTTCCGCATTTAAGACATTTGGATTTTTTACCAAAAAAATTGAACTTCATATACTCGTATGAGTAGCAATAAGGCTATTATCAATTGTGTTACGAGTTCGTTCGATCGACTATGAAAGACGGAATAAAGGTTGTAGGCACGAGAGGCCTTTTAGCATATCTATTGCCGGTAAAATATCCAAATATGTTAACCGTGCTATGGATCTTACAATTAAAGATCCATGCCAAACCTAAGGCCGTCCGACAAATTGATGTTTAGGGTATTTGAAACAGGTCATACAGGAAGTACAAAACCAAAAGCCTCATCCAACCAACGATTAGAGAGCTACCTTGTATATTCTTTACTTAGTACATACAATGCCATTTTTCTCAGGCTTAGCTGGTGCAATACTGTCAGCTATTAACTTCCAGTAATTTGCTTTCAATACTGCCCTAATTTCACACTCAGAGATATTCTCTGTTCCGTCGTTAACCTTCTCTGCCATAAGATTACCATCGAAGTTTGCATGTCCTAAACCAAGAGCATGGCCTATTTCATGTTCGACTATCCTTTGTATTATATCCTCATCAAATTTGTATTCAGAAGTACCTCTGTATACAATAATTTGTACCTTATCTATAAAACCGCTATTATCAAACGTATTAATACTCTGTCCTACTGCACGTTTCTCTCTTCCATTCCCTTTATATTCTTCTTGGAATTCAATTAGTATATCTCCATCTTTCTTGTTAAAAGACTCTTCAAGTTTGAGAATGTCTATATTTCTATCCCATTCTTGTACGGCACTACGAACCTCATCCTGCCGTCGCTTGGTTGAGCTCTCGGTGTCTGTATAATATGTCAATATTCCGTCCAGCAGATTGTGGCCCCATGTACAACATATTTTGATAATATTTTGTGCTTCGAAGTCTTCATCAGCATTATCAACATCATTATCACCATTACTATCATTCTCTGGCTCTCTTTCGACTACTGCTGCAATTGGAGAAAAGGTATGGTGTAGCGGCTGTGTTGAAAATATAAAGAAAGAATAGAATAATACATGACAGTACAAGACCGACCTAATGGACAATCGATATAAAATATTAAGCAAAAATATTTTTTATAGAATTCTTGCTAATTATATCTCATATAAGTACATACTTTTTTTTATGAAGTTTACGAGCTAGAAATAGGATGTGAATCTATTTTTGAATGGGGTATTTTCATAGATAATAATATTGTAATTGCAGCTGCGATTAGAATAAATAGAAAAATAAAATTATAGGATTCTCTAGAAGGAAATGATCTTGATATACCATCCGCTGTGTTAATTACACTTTGGTTAGCTTGCATAAGCATTCCAGCTACAGCAGGGCCTATGGCCGATCCTATATATCTTAACAAAGTGTTTATACCCAGAGACACTCCTATATTTCTTGGCGAAACAGAAATAGTAATTATATTAAGTTGGCCTACATTTAAGAGCGCTAAACCAACTCCGACTATTGCTAGGTTTATTGCCAATTGTATTGCATTAGCATGAAAAATTAAGGTTCCAATAAGACTGATGGTTGTTATTACAGCTCCAATTAGCGTTACCTTAGATGAACCTATTTTTGATATTATAATGCCAGAAGTAGGTCCAAATACAAGCGAGGTAATAGAAAATGGCAATTGTATATTTGCTGCGTCTATCGCATTTCCGCCTATACCACCCGTTATTACAGGACTTTGTATAAGAATAGGTATTGTCTGAAAAATCGCAAATGTACAGATACCCCAAATAATTACTATAATATTGGATATGAGTATGGGTTTATGAGATATTAGGTTGAGATCAATGAGAGGCGATGAAGACCTTCGTTCGACTAATATAAAAGCAGCAAGTGAACCAAAACCCACAACGCTAAGCAATAATATTTCCCATGGAATGGAGAATAGTTTTTGTAATTCGGTATAATTATTATCTGATGATTGCACGAATGACAAGGCAGATAGAAAAGATGTGATAGATATAGCAAGAAGAATTGCTCCTTTAATATCTAGTTTAGGTATACCAGAATTTTGAATATCTTTTGTTGATTTTTGCTGTCCTGAGTATTTATCACTACCTTTACTTTCCTCATCTAATAATTCTTGCTGTTTCTTCTGAGTCAATATTTTTTCTGTTGGTTCTTTAACCTGAACATAGCGTAGGATTATTATGATTAGCAGTACGGCAATTGGGATGACAGAGTAGAATGTCATCCTCCAACCAAAGTGTTCAATTATGTTACCTCCTACAAGCAAACCGAGAACACCACCGAAAGCAAACATTGAAGCCAATGTTCCTTGAGCAATAGAGACCTTATTCCTTGGAAATTGATCTTGAACAATAGCAAATACGATTGGAAATACAGACATTCCTATACCTTGTACAGTCCTTGAAATTAACAGGGAATAGATATCGGTCGAAACTGCTCCTCCAACTACACCTATGGTATAGATTATCATTACTATCAAGAGAATTCTCTTTCTACCATAGATATCAGAAAGCTTACCTGCTATCGGTACGGATATGGCTCCTGAGATAAGATAAGATGAAAGTATCCAAGAAGATATACTGTAAGTAATACCAAAGTCATTTATTAAATGAGGAATAGCTGGTACAAGCATCGTCTCAGCATAAAGCACCATTGTCGCTATACCGCTAAGGATTGCCAGTATCTTCCATGCATGGAAAGAGATCTTTGATCCACCAGCATCATCTCTATTACCATTGCTTTTGTAAGTCATGTTATGAACCTATACTGAATCGAGGTGTAGATTAAGTATAACTAGTAAAGATATTGAAAACAAAGATTGTTTGTTACTCTCTGACTTTTGAACGAATGTGTAAATTATTCGCTAGAATATTCCTCAAACGGAGAAATGGCAATTAATTAGTTCATAATTATCTATTGTAAAATGAATTGTCAAGAAAAAAAATAGGAAGCGCTGTTCCCTAAACCGTTGGCTGTGATGATAGCGGTTGTGATCCAGTATTCATTGCATTAGGTGTATTAGGGTCAATTGTAGTTGCTGCACCACTTTTTGCAGGACAATTAGCATCACTACCTGCTTCAGCTGGTTGGGTACCGATACTTCCAACCAACAAAATTGAACTTACTGCTATAACTGCTATGGTAGCTAGGAAGATAGTTTTGTTACTCATTCCCTATCATAATCCCTAGGTCCTTAATAAAACTAACCGATAACCTTTACTACAACTTTTACTTAGCGCAGTTAGCTTTTGGAGTCTCCCGAGATATTCAGAGATGAACTAAAGCCTCTAGACTAGGAGCAGTTACATAAAACGAATCAACCATTTTTTGAGCAATGGACAAATATTTGTCATAAATCTCTGTGTAGGCAAGATATGACAATATGTAACCCTTATTCCCCTGCACAGCATATATCTCCATTATTTTAGACAGGGTCCCTGAGACTTTTTCTGTGTATACTACTTTGTATGCTGGCGTATTTCCTTCAATAGTTGTCGGTCCTGATTCAAGAATTGTTCTAGCACTAGTATCTTCTGTAGGAGAGGTTACAGCAGGAGGAAGTTTCAACAAGTTAATCTCTTGATCCGCGAACTGTTCTAATGAGGTGTTATTGCTAGTTAAATTCTTGACTGCCATGTAAACAAAAACAAATTCTCCAAATTCACCAGCTGTAGGGCCAAAGGACATGAGAAAGGTCAAATTGGCGCCTGGGTTTATTTCCTCATTAATCCATTCGGTAGGGTAGAGCAAACTAAATCCATATTGTGGATTTAAATAATTTGTGAAAATACTATCAGAAGCTGTACCCAATGGTATCTTTTGTCCCGTCTCTTGTGCTGATTGCTGCTGTTGTGCTAGCACTTCTTCTTCTTGTTGTGGTAAAAAACCAAGGGGTTGTTGAGCAGAGGTAAACACTAGTAATAACAGAACGATAATAGCAACAACTGAAATTCTTAGCGGTAATATAGAATCATTTTTTTGCAAGTGGGACTCTAAACCTCTAAGTCATAGTATAGTCGTGAAATATTATACTGTATAAACTAAAGTAGGAGCTTGAGGCAGGTACTTCGGTAGGTTCTTAACTCTTAAATAAAGGGATTGTTACGTCCTTGTTTGAAATGGTGGCCCAACATAGCTACGATAATAAATCAAACTGCTTTTATATTGAGATTCAATGGAGATTACTACGATATGCATTGTGTGGTAATATCATCGACATTCTCGTTTTATCATTGGGATTAACAACTGTTGTGGAAGAATTGCCAAGCGTAAATGAGGGATACTAAGAAAATATCCAACTTGCTTTACCTAATGATCCATATAGTTCGTTTGCATTATCCCTAAATATTCCAACTGTTATTCATTTCACAATTTCGGAGTTTCATAGCCGCAGGAAAGTTGTCATAGTCATGGGAGCCCGTCACTCCTTAAGGTTTCCTGCGGTATTTAATTTCGATATTTTATACAATAGTATTGACTCTATATAGAATATTTTGGATCACTCTTGATTCGAGGGATTGATACTGAGACTATGAATGGTTTATACTTAAGACACAAGGAATCAGGGAATTCGGTCATAATATATCCATTTGATGAAGATCGCAATTACTGGTACGTTAACGTGACAAAGAATGATGAAACTATAGAAACTTTACGATATTCTAAAAGTTCATGGAATGAGATCATATAGATCACATATGTCATCCCTAAATATGATCTAGTTGGTTTGTACCGCGATCTACTTCATGATGGGATTCTAGATCGCGACTGGA
>OCZV010000938.1_pt1 | contig 10405 bp, 13 predicted proteins | sample 1539051 | NCBI WGS metagenome assembly OCZV01 (sample SAMEA3113581, study PRJEB22503) | soil metagenome
GCACGAGCAGGTACGCGAGCACCGGGTATACGAGCGGCACGCTCGCGAAGATCTCCCCTCGGCTGAAGAACACGAGCGAGACCGAGAAGCCGAGGAGCGCGAGCAGATCGAGGTTGCGAAGCGAGACCGGGCGCCGCAGGTCGGCCAGCCCGACGAAGAAGACTGCGCAGAAGGCGATCCAGACCCAGGGCGTGAGCAGCGTCTTTCCGCCGAACGAGCCCTCGGAGCCGCGCGCCATCTTCCACGCCACCTGCGGTCCCGTCCACGCCTCTTCCACGATTCCGGTCGAGTCGGAGACGACCGCCTGCGCGATCTGGCCCGCGTCACCCGACCACGCCTTCACGAGCCAGTCGCGAGACTTCGGCCGGTACTCCGCCGTGGTCCTCGGATCGGGCGGGTAGCGCTCGAGCCAGTCGGCGATCTTGGGATGCGCGAGCGCCTCCCGCGTGGCGCTCTCCTCCGTCATCCGCGCGAGCTTCTCGCCGCTCTGCGCCGCGGCCGGGCCTGCGAGAGAAAGGGCTACGAAGAGGAGCGCGACCGAGGCCGCGACGACGCTAGCGGCCGAACGACCAGAGCTTGTTGCCGACGAAGTTGATCGGCGTGACGAGGATGATCGCAATCGCCTGCGCCAGCCTCTCGTCGAGGCCGAGCGTAACGAGCAGGTGAAGCACGAGCAGGTTCGCACCGAGGGCGAGAGTAGAGACGACGAGGAACCTCATGCCCTGCCAGCCGACGTGCCCGCGCTGCGCACGGAACGTCCAGTGCCGGTTCCACGCGTAGTTGTTCGTAACCGCGACGAGGAACGAGCAGATAGCCGCGGGGATGTAGTGCACGTCCAGGAGCGTCACGAGCAACGTGAAGACGGCGAGGTTGACGACGTAGCCGGTCCCGCCGACGACGCAGAACTTCACGAGCTGATCCCAGTTGTGGCGCCGGCGCATGGCGGCGCCCATGCGCGCACGCGAGAGCCCGGCCTTCAGTTGCGCCGCGGAGTCCACAGATGTCGCAGGGTACGCAGGCGTACGGTCTGGGCGACCCCCAGACGGGTCAGCCACCCGGAAATCCTTCCTCGCCGAGCAGCGGCACGAAGCGGCACGACACGGCCCTTCGCTCGACCGGCCCTGCGGGGCTTCGCTCCACGAGGACGAGCTCTTGCCCGCCTCGTCCCCCGCGGGGGACGACGAGGCGTCCGCCTTCGGCGAGCTGCTCGTAGAGCGCGGGCGGGACGGTCGGGGCCGCTGCTGCGACCGCGATGCCGTCGTACGGCGCCCGCTCCGGAACGCCGAGCGAGCCGTCGCCCACGTGCACGTCAACCTTGTCGTAGCCGGCCTGCCGAAGCGCCATACGGGCCTGCTTCGCCAGCTCGGGCACGCGCTCGATCGTGACGACCTCGTCGGCCAGCTCAGCGAGCACGGCCGCCTGATAGCCCGATCCGGTCCCGACGTCGAGCACGCGCTCGTCGCCGGAGAGCTCGAGAAGGGAGCAGATCGTCGCGACGATGAACGGCTGCGAGATCGTCTGGCCGAACCCGATCGGGAGCGCTCCGTCCGCGTAGGCGAGGTGACGCAGGTTCTCGGGTACGAAGAGCTCGCGCGAAACGCGGCCCATCGCCCGGAGCACCCGCTCGTCCGTGATCCCGCGCCTCCGGAGCTGGCGCTCGACCATGCGCGAGCGCGCGTCTGCAGCCTCGGCTGCGGAGAGGGGCGCCGCTCGCCCCGCGTTCATTTCGCGAGCGTCCGGAGCCCGGCGTAGCGGGCGGCCTGCCGGCCACGCATCCGGAGGGCGAGCAGGGGCAGTGCAACGACAGCGAGGTAGCCGACCACCGGCACGAAGGCCAGGAGGAGCACCAGCACACCCGCCGCGCCGAGATAGGCGGCGATCCCGAGACGCGTGGCGCCACGCCGCATCGCCCCTTGCACGACGGCTCCGGCCGCCAGCGCGCCGACGAATCCTCCGACCCCGCCAGCCACCGTCTCACCCACCTCGCCAATGCCGAGCCCTACCAGAGCGCCGCCGGCAGCCCCGAGCAGCGCCGCCACTCCCATGCCGATCCGGCTTGCCGCGAGGAGCCCGGCGAGAACGATGCCGATCGCGAGGCCCAGCCCGAGGCAGAGGCCGATCGTGTACCAGTCGTCCCCCCCGCCAGTGTAGAGAGCGCGAATCCGGATACACCGTCGCCTGCGTAGTGTCTTAGACGTCGACAGGGAGGGGTGTTTCATGACCAGACGCACTGGCCTGGTAGCCGTCGTGACCGTGATGGGCGCGCTGGCAGTGGCGTTCCTCGCGCTCATCGGCTCCGCGGGTGCCGGCAAGAAGTCGGATGGCAAGCAAATGCTCAGCGTCTTCGAGGTGCCCTCGGTCTCGTCGCCCAACGCGCGAGGCTCGATCGAGGTGCGGATCACCAGCCCGACGACTCTCAGCTACGAGCTCACGTACTCCGGGCTGTCGACGGACAGCCTGTTCGCCCACATCCACTTCGGCCAGCCGTTCGCCACCGGCGGCGTCGTGACGTTCCTGTGCGGCGGCGGGACCAAGCCCGCCGCGTGTCCCGCGAGGGCCGGGACGGTCGAAGGGACGATCGGCGCCGCGGACGTGCAGACGGTGGGCGCGGTGGGGACACCAGCGCATCAGGGCATCGTCGCCGGTGAGATCGACGAGTTCATGGCGGCGATTCGTGCAGGCCTGACCTACGCGAACGTGCACACGCAGTCGTCCCCGCAGGGTGAGCTGCGAGGCCAGATCAAGCCTCGCGGCGGCGGAGACGACGACGACGACTGATCGATGAGTGGCCGGTCCGGCGGTTCCAGGACCGCCGGACCGGCTGTCCTTGACGACCCACGAGGCGGCTACGATCTTTCGCCCGTGGGTCACCGCCGTCTGGCCTTCCTCGCCCTCGCGACCGTCCTCGCCGCAGGCGTCCTGTCCGTATCCGCGGGCGCATCCGACTCAGCAGGTCGCCCGGCCGGCTCGCCGGACCTCGCCGCGATGTCTCTCGCGCTCGAAGACTTCCCGACGGGCGCGAGGATCGCGCGCCAGCGCTACTACCGCGATCCCGACTTCGTGGCGTCGTACGAGCGTGAGTTCTCCCTCGGCGGCACGCGGGTCGGCCGGTCCAGCCTCTTCGTCGTATTTACCGAGCTGAATGTCGAAACCGCCGCGGTGCGTGCGAAAGCAACCTTCGCGGGAGTCGCGAGGGCCCTGAAGACGAAGCGGTTCCGCATGGAGTTCGGAGAGCTCATCGCCCGCGAGGCGGGCGTGAGCGCGAAGTCGGTCGTGATCGGACAGCCGCGCACCCCGAGAATCGGGGACGGCACCCTGACGCTTTCGCTCAGGCTGAAGCAGCAACGGAGCTGGCTCCAGATGGTGCTCGCCTTCGTGCGCGTCGACCGCGTGCTCGGATCGGTTCTCGTCCTCGGGGTACCGGGCACCAAGGTCCACGACGCGGATGCCGATCGCCTCGCGCGCGCGGCCGTCGACCGGATGCGGTCCGGCCTCGTAGTCGCCGTTACCGCACCGCCCGTCGTGTCCGGGGTGCTCAACCCGGATCAGACGCTCTCGGCGACTCAGGGGACGTGGACGGGCGACCAGGTGACGTTCTCCTACCAGTGGGAGCGCTGCACCGACGTCGAGACCGGATGCGCGCCGATCGCCGGCGCGACCTCCTCGACCTATGCGCTCACCACCGGGGATCTCGCGTCCACTATGCGCGTGACCGTGACCGGGCGGAACCGGCTGGGAACGGCGGCCGCGACCTCCGCGAACACGGGCTTCGTCGCCGGCCCGCCTGGGGCGCCGGTGGCGACGGCAGCGCCTGTCTTGGAAGGCATCGTTTCGCCCGGGACGACGCTGGCGGCGACGACCGGGGAGTGGACGGGAAACCCGCTCTCCTTCACGTACCAGTGGCGCCGCTGCAGCCCGACGACCCGCGCCTGCGTCGACGTCACGGCGACCGAGCCCACGTACACGCTCACAGCCGCGGACTCCGGCTCGCTCCTCCGAGTGCTGGTCGTCGCCACCAACGCCTCCGGCTCCGGCGGAGTGCTCTCTGCTCCGTCCGCGCCGGCTCCCTAGCCGGCCTCGAGCCTCCGGATCACGTCCAGGCCGAACTCGGCTGCGCGCTTCCCGTAGACGACGCGGTGGTCGAAGGTCACCGTGACGTTGCCCATCCGCCGCACAACGACCTGACCGTCTCGGACGACCGGCCGGTCCTCGATGCGATGGAGGCCGAGGATCGCGACCTGCGGCGGGTTGATCAGCGGGGGAACGAGCAAACCTCCGAACTTGCCGGCGCTGGTGATCGTGAAAGTCCCGCCACGCAGCTCTTCGGGCTTCAGTGTGCCGTCGCGAGCCGCGTCGGCGAGGCGTCTCGTCTCGGCATCGAGCTCCTCCAGGGTGCCGGTGTCGCATCCACGCACCACGGGTACCACGAGCCCGTCGTCCGTCGCGACCGCGATTCCGATGTCGTACCGATCGAGATAGACGAGCTCGTCTCCATCGAGACGTGCATTGAGCTCCGGGTACTCGCGCAGCGACTGCGCCACTGCCCTGAGCGCAAGCGGGACGAGCAGGGCGAGGTCAGCTCCCGAGAAGTCGCACTCCTCCATCCAGGTCACGGCCGGTATCTCGCGGTGCGAACGGGTCATGTTCTCGCTCATGACCCGCCGGATGCCGCGCAGCGGAACGCGCCGCCCCTCCTCGGGCGGGCTCCCCGCCGCCCCGCGCACGTCGTCCTCTGTGATCCTTCCGCCCGGGCCGCTGCCGCTGAGCCTGACGAGGTCGACCCCGAGCTCCTCGGCGATCCTGCGCACGAGCGGCGTCGCGGCGACGCGTCCCGGCTGCGCGCTGGCGGAAGCGGGCGTCATCTCACCTTGTGGCTCTGAGCCACTAGGTGGCTTTGCAACCGGCGCAGTGACCTCTTCGTCAGCCTCACCGATCACGACCAGCACCGTCCCGACCGGCGCGACTTCCCCCTCGGGCACGAGGATCCGGAGGACGGTGCCTGCGTAGGGCGACGGGATTTCCACTGTCGCCTTGTCCGTCTGGATCTCGACGAGCGGGTCGTCCTCGGCGACGGCGTCGCCTTCGGTCACGAGCCAGCGCGCGACCTCGCCCTCCGTCAGCCCCTCGCCGAGGTCGGGCAGCTTGAACGAGTGCGCCATCGGCGCCGATTCTCGCTCATTCCTCGCGACGTCGGCGCCGGCCACGTGCGACCAGCGCGACGAGCATCCCGCCGGCCGACAGCGAGAGCAGGAGCGGCGACGCCACGAACCCGAGGGCGGTCAGGCGATGCGTGGTCGTGCAGAAGTCGCCGCAGTCGACGAAGCCGTCGGCGTCCCTGTAGTCGGAGGTGATCGCGACGAAGTCGAGGACCCAGGCCGTCAGCGCGAGGACGAACACCGCTCCCGACGCGAGCCCGAGGCGCCCGCGTGCCCACGCCGCCGTCAGTACCCCGAACGCGATCAGCACGAGCGATCCGAGCGCGAGCAGGAAGACCCAGGCTTCCGCCATCAGGAGGCCGCCCCGGTGAAGCGAAGCGCCCCGTGCGGCAGGACCGCGTGCACGCCCCTGACGCCGTTCGCCATCTGCGTCACGCGCAGGTCGACCACGACACTCGCCAGGGCGAGCGCCTCGCGCCGCTCGAGCGCGTGCTCGCGACCCATGAGCTCGAGCATGGCGTCGATCGCGAGAGCGGCAGCCTCGTCGAGGTCCTCGTCGAAACCGAAAGTCAGCCAGGCGTCGTTCGTGCGGGAGATCGGCGTCGCGAGGGTCAGGTCGTCCCGGACCGAGATCGTGAGCCGAGCCCGCTCCAGAGCGCACTCGATCGCGAGCTGCGAGACCTCGCCGTCACCCTGCGCCGCGTGGCCGTCCCCGGCCGAGAGGAGCGCGCCGTCCACGGCGATCGGCAGGAACAACGTCGTGCCCGCGACGAGCTCCTTGCAGTCGATGTTGCCACCCGAAACCCGGGGAGGCCCGGTCGCGTGGATGCCCCGCTCGGACGGCGGCATGCCGATGACGCCGAGGAAGGGGCGGAGCGCGACCGTGCGCCCGGCCTGGTCGCGGCCGAGCGCCGCCTCCGCGTCGAGCTCCCACACGAGGGTCGCGGACTCGCCGTCAGCCACACCGAGGCGCTCGTTCAGAGGACTCGGCCACCCGCCCGCGTCGGTGATCCCCCAGGTGCCGACGCGCACCTCGTCGATCTCGACGACGAGAGTCTGGCCCGCCCGCGCCTCGCGGACCTCTACCGGCCCGATCAGCGGATGGCCGGCGTCGAGCTCGGGGTCGCGAGGCCCGAAGCGCTCGCGCGTTCCGCCTGCATCCTGCGGGGGCCCGATCCCCCAGCCGGCGTCGGGCGCGGAGAACGAGATCGAGTCGCCCGAGTCGATCGTGAGCACGGGCTCGAGGTCGCGAGAGAAGTGTCCGTGGAGCGTCCGCCGCTCGAGCCGGATCTCGTGCAGCGCCATCAGGCAAGCCGCTCCGCGAGCCCCTCGTACCGGCTCACGAAGCCGTGGTCGTCGAAGTAGATGTCAGCGATGAACGAGCCGGACGTGAAGCGGATCCGCCCGTCGCCGACTTCCAGGCGAGGGGCATCGAGCCCCTGCCAAACGATCGTCGTCGCGGACATCCCGCCTACGAGGCGAGCAAGCGCCGGACCGCGTCGGCGACGCGCTCGACCGAGGGCATGTAGGCGTCCTCGATCTGCCAGTACGGGTACGGCACGTCGTAGCCCGTGACGCGTACGACCGGTCCGCGGAGATCGAAGATCGCCTTCTCCGCGAGGACGGCCGCGATCTCAGCCGCGAAGCCGCTGACCCGCGGGGCCTCCTGCACCACGACCGCGCGCCCGGTCTTGGCCACCGAGGCGAGCAGCGACTCCTCGTCGAGCGGTTTCAGCGTCCGGAGGTCGAGCACCTCGCACGAGGCTTCCCCGTCGAGCGTGTCGGCCGCGCGCTCCGCGAGCGGCACCATCGCCCCGTAGGCGACGAGCGTCACGTCCGTCCCCTCTCGCGCGACCCGCGCCTCCCCGAGCGGCACGACGTGCTCGCCCTCGGGCACTTCCCCGCGCGCCGTCCGGTAGATGAGTTTCGGCTCGAGGACGACGACCGGGTCGGGGTCGCGGATCGCGGCGGCGAGCAGCCCCTTCGCGTCTGCCGGCGTCGACGGGATCGCGACCTTCACGCCCGGCGTGTGGACGTAGTACGCCTCCGGAGAGTCGTCGTGCAGCTCCGGCGCTCGCACGCCGCCTCCGTACGGCATCCGGATCGTGAGCGGGAAGTTCATCTTCCCGCCCGTCCGCCAGCGGTAGCGGCCAACGTGGTTGATGAGCTGGTCGAGCCCCGGATAGCTGAACGCGTCGTACTGCATCTCGCACACGGGGCGCCAGCCGGCCATGCACAGGCCGACCGCGGTCCCGACGATGCCGGCCTCGGCGAGCGGCGTGTCGACGCAGCGATCGGCGCCGAAGCGTTCCTGCAGGCCTGCGGTCGCCCGGAAGACGCCGCCTAGCTTCCCGACGTCCTCGCCCATCACGAGGACGTCGCCGTCACGCTCCATCTCCTGGTGGAGCGCGTCGTTCACCGCCTCGACCAGGAACCGCTCAGCCATCCTCGCCCTGCTCGCCGGCCTCGGCGAGGATCCTCCGCAGCTCCGCGAGGTCGCCGGCGAGACCCGGCGGCGGGTTGGCGTACGCGTGCTCGAAAACGAGGCCCGGATCGGCGGGCGGCTCGGCCTCGGCCTCGGCGATCCCGGCCCTCATGAGCTCGAGCGCCTCCTGCTTGATCGCCTCGGCCTGCTCCTCGGTGAGCACGCCCGAACGGACGAGGTAGCGCTCGTAGCGGCCGACGCACTCCTGCTCCCTCGCCTCTACCACCCGCTCGGGGTCGATGTAGATCGAGGGATCGTCCGCCGTCGCGTGCGGCGCGCTCCGGTACGTCACTGCCTCGATGAACGTGGGGCCTTCGCCTGCGCGCGCGCGCGTCACCGCCTCGCGCGTCGCCTCGTACACCGCGAGGACGTCGGCTCCGTCCACGCGCACGCCCGGCATCCCGTACCCGATGGCCTTGTCCGCAAGGGTCGGAGCGGCGGTCTGCAAGGAGAGCGGCGTCGAGATCGCCCACTGGTTGTTGTTGCAGAAGAAGACCACGGGCGCCTTCATGACGCCGGCGAACGTCGCCCCTTCGTGGAAGGCGCCCTCGGAGGTCGCGCCGTCGCCGAAGAAGGTAAGGGCGACCCTGTCCTCCCCCTTCAGCCGCGAACCCCACCCGAACCCGACCGCGTGCGGTACCTGGGTCGCGATCGGCACGCAGATCGACGCGACGCCGTACTCCTCGGGGTTCCACCAGCCCGCGGGGTGCCCGCGCCACCACGAGAGCACGGTCGAGATCGATATCCCGCGCAGGAGCCCGATCGCCGACTCGCGGTACGCGGGGAAGATCCAATCGCGATCCTCGAGCGCGAACACGGCTCCCGCCTGCATCGCCTCGTGGTTCCAGTAGATCGCATACGTCCCGATGCGACCCTGCCGGTGGTAGACGACCGAGCGCTCGTCATAGGTCCGCAGGAGAACGAGATTCCTGTAGAGCGCGAGGAGGTCGTCCGGCCCGAGGCCGTCGACCTCGCCGACGGCGACCGCCTCGCCGTCGCCGATGACGCGGCGCAACCCTCGATCCGCCGGCACGACCTGGGTCATCGAGCCGGATTGTAGGGACGCGCATCGGAACCCGACCTCCCCGCCGGGTGTACCACGGTCGATGTCGAATCGCAGAAGCCCCACGATGAGGCGACTCTCCCTCGTCCTTCTCGCAGCTGCACTCGCCTTTGTGCTCGTCCCGTCCACGGCGCCCGCCAAAGGGCCGATCGAGGCGTCGATCGAGGGTCCCGGCCTCGCGTCGCCACTCAGGTTCGGCGGCTGGGACGCGAAAGCACCGCTTGCCAACGGCGCCCCACTCATGGAGTTCGCCGAGGCGGCCGGCTTCTTCCCGGCCGTGTTCCCGCGACAGCCCGACCCGATGCTCGACCGTCAGCCGAAGGGTGATCTCGGGCCGCGCTACGTCGTCGACTACCGCGTCCCGGGTCCGGACGGCGAGGAATGGAGCATCGTCCAGGACCTCTACCCATACGCGAAGCCGAACGCCGTGACCTACATGGCTCCGGGGCAGCCCGTCTACCAGACGGAGACGCGTGGAGGCTGGTTCGTGGCTGCCTCTCCCGCGGCGCTTCCGCTCCTGTTCCAGCTGACCGAAGCGGGCCTGCCGCGGAATCCGCCGACCGGCGGTGAGGGCACACCGTTCCCGTGGACGATCGTGGGCGCGCTCGCGTCCGTCGTCGCTGCGGTCGCCCTCGGCACCCTCGCGATCGTCGTCGTGCGACGCCGCCCGCATCCCGCCGTGTAGGGGGCCGGGCACGCCCGACGCCCCCTACACCAGCACGGTCACTGCTTCGCGATCGGCCTCGAAGACCGCGCGCTCGACGTCGCCCAGGTCCTCGCCGTCTGCCTGCAGCGGAAGCGGCCGGTCGCAGACGATTTCGAGCCGGTCGGCGTCGTGCGCGTACAGAAGATGCTGCATACGGGCCGGATCGCCGCCGCCCAGAGCGAGGACTGCGATCCGCGGCAGGTCGCGTCCGCGCAGGCGAGTCGGAGCGACGAGGTCGAGGCCGCCCTCGAAGCTCGCGGCGCGCGTCGGTTGCACCCGAACCGGGCCGGCAAACGTGTACGCGGGCGAGTTGGAGACGAGGACGAAGGCCGCGCGCCCGAGACCGGCCACCTCGAGCACCGGGTCGAGCTGAAAGCCGCGACGCCAGAGCTCGCGGGCACCGGTCCACGCGAACGTGAGGTTGCCGGGACGGCGGCCGTCGGCGCGTCGCCCGAGCTCGTCGACGGCACGCACGACCTCGGCGTCGATCCCGATCCCGCACGCGAAGCCGAAGCGGTGACCGTTGACCCGGCCGAGGCTGATCTGCCGCGGTCGAGCGTCCTGCGCGAGCTGCCGCGCTGCGGCCACCGGCTGCCGCGGGATCCCGAGCGCACGCGGCAGTACGCTCGCCCCTCCTCCCGGGATGAACCCGACGGGCGTCCGGGCGTCGATCCCGTTCAGCACCTCGTTGTACGTCCCGTCGCCTCCGAACACATACAGGGCGTCGACCCGGCCGGCCATCTCTCGCGCGAGCTCGGTCGCCTCGCCCCGAACGCTCGTCAGCCGGAGCTCGGTGCCTGCAGGCAGCACCGCCCGGACCCGGATGAGCCGGTCCTCGTCGACGCTGGACGCCCACGGGTTGGCGATGAGCAGAGTCGCCACGCCTTCGAATGTAACGACGAGGCCGCCTCGTGAGGCGGCCTCGTCACCCGGGAGGTCGTTCGTTACGAGAGGCTTGACCTAGTCGTCGTCGCCTCCGCTGGAGTCTGCGGCGG
>OCZV010000939.1_pt1 | contig 10396 bp, 14 predicted proteins | sample 1539051 | NCBI WGS metagenome assembly OCZV01 (sample SAMEA3113581, study PRJEB22503) | soil metagenome
TTGGAAGAACGGATTAAGCCCGCCAATAGAATTGTCGGGATATCGCATACAATTTGCCGGGTTCGACCAATGATCGACATTTCGGTTGTTTCGTCAGATCAGTGACAGCACTGGGCGCTAACCGATAAAATCGAGTCAGCCGGAGCAGCGCATACCAACCCGAAAGGGGGTGTCTAGCAGTCACCCGCTGTAGGAGAACCCATCCAGAAAACCTATTCGTCAAAGCCTCCTTACCGGAAAACTGCAATACTTCTGCTGTTTGGCATGCATCGTGCGTTTGGGCTTCAATAGGAGGTTCCCTTATGCGGCGAGCGAATATTAACGCCGTTAGAGCGCTTCTGGTTGCGGGCGTCCTTATTCTATCATCCTCCAGTCCGGGTCTGGCTCAGGATGGTGGTGGTCTAGAGCACACAAAACTCAGCGAGGCTGAAATCGAGGCATTCGCCAAATCATACCTCGAGGTGGGAAAGATTCTCTACTCCTGTGAATCGCGTCTCGAGGAAGCCCGCACTGCTGAGGAGGGTAAGGATATCTACTCAGAAGCGTTATCGGCGATGCTCCGCGCGCTCAACGATCAAGGGCTAAGCGACTCTCGCTACTTTGAAATTTTCGAGATCGCGCGCGCTGACGATACACTGCTTGACAAGATCGTGCAGTCGATCGAGGCGAAAAAAAGATAAACCTCACCTCTCGGGTTATCGCGTCGAACTGTAGCTACCTTTTTTGTCGCGTAGGATCCGGCCGGCTATTTCTACATCGCTTCGACGCGGTGGCCAATTGGGAGCCAGATATGTGGCATCCTCTTGGCCGGCGGCGGACAGAACGCGAGAGCCGAAGACATGATCATGTGCCACTCAACTCAGTTTTCTGAGAGCCGAGTCTATCGATCACGCAGATCGCTTCAGCCGGGAACGCCACTTCGAGCCGTCGCGAAAATTCCGGTTGTCCATAACTACCGAGCAAGCCGTGCGCTGACTGTCGTAATGAGATGGCTGTTCAGTCCTAAAATTCAAGGCTTCTGTGTTTCAGACGGGTGAGTAGGCGGCTTTTCTATCCGCGCTCTCAATTGTCTCAGCCCTTTATCAACGCAAGCCCCAACAAGGTTGCGAGCGGGCCGAGCGACGCGTTGACTTTGAGGAGCATAAACCACTTTTGCCACTGCGAGCGCAGGGGCTCGGGCCATGACGACGTTTCGGTGCTTACTTGCGCCGTGAGCGCGACGATCTTCGGCCCGTATTTGAACACCTGCAGCGAGTGATGCACTAGCATCGCAATAAAGACGACGATTTTTATGCTTAGGATAATCATATAATGTTGGCCCAGTTTCCCGCCCGAAATTTGATTACGAAGAATCAGATTTGCCATTCCGGTAATCATGACGAGCGCAATCCCTGCCCAAGAGAGAGCTTCGAGAGCCATTCTTCCCTGATTGAGCGCTCGGATTCCTGGGCCAGGCTTCAGCTCATGAATCGCCGGTCCAAACACCACGAGGAAAAACGTCATGCCGCCGAGCCAGAGGACGAGCGCCAAGAGATGGGCTACGGTACTAAGCGTGTGCCAAAAGCTCATGAATCTAGACGAAGCGTTGGTGACAGCCATGTGCTTAGCATTCGAGTCAAACCTTTGCAATTCAACGACAATTGCCCTTGAAATGACCTGGTAGCTATGTTAGCAAGAATGAAGTTTTCACTCTGATTTCCAAGAAATATTGAGGATGGTCTGCTAGATGCTGCGCTGGCTGCCGGAAGATGTATCGACGTTTGGTCAAGAGATCGACTCGTTATTCTACTTGATTTACTACATCACCGCGGCCACCTTCATTCTTGTCACTGTTTTGATGATTGTGTTCCTGATCATGTACCGCCAAAAAGAAGGGCGGCGCGCCACTTACACTCATGGCAATACGACGCTGGAGATCATATGGACGATTATTCCCGCTGCTATCCTGATCGTGCTCTCTTTCATGAGCGTCGCGACATGGGCTAAGGTAAAACGCCACGCGCCGGACAGCGACTTTGAACTTCAGGTTTCGGCGAAGCAGTTCAATTGGGAAATCGTTTATCCCGGGGCGGATCGCCAGTTTGGCACGGCGGACGACGTGAAGTTCGACAATGATCTGCACGTCCCGGTTAACAAAGTCGTCCGTATCCACCTGACCTCAAGCGATGTCATTCATAGTTTTTTCCTGCCAAACCTGCGTCTCAAGCAGGATGCCGTGCCCGGCCGCAGCATCTTGGTCTGGTTTGAAGCGACGAAGCCCGGGAAATACGAGCTTCCCTGTGCTGAGCTTTGTGGTTTCGGCCATTCTGGAATGAAAGGTTGGCTGTACGTCCACCCGCCGGAGGAGTACGCCCAATGGGCGGCGGAAAAGCTAGCCGCCAAACCGCAGTAAAGTTCCCATCTGTAGTGAATTTATCCGAGGCAATTGACGGAGGAGCTTGAACGATGAGCGATACGTTAGCGGCCGGTGCAGTGCATCCGGCGCATGTTCACCACGAAGAGCTTGGTTTTTGGCGAACTTATGTTTTCTCAACCGACCATAAGATGATCGGTCGCCAGTTTCTATTTCTTGGACTTTTCATGCTGATGATCGGCGGCATCCTGGCAATGATGATCCGCTGGGAGCTGGCGTGGCCGGAAACTGCCGTGCCTGGGTTCAGTTGGATTCCTGAGCCTTACATGTACGAAGGGATCATCCCGCCGCAAACTTACAACGCTCTTTTTACTATGCACGCGACGATCATGATCTTTTTTGTGGTCATGCCGATCATGGTCGGCTGCTTCGGCAACTTCCTGATCCCCTTGATGATCGGCACGCGCGACATGGCCTTTCCGAAGTTCAATATGCTTTCTTTTTGGGTCGGCGCGGTGTCTGGCGTCGTGATGCTCGCCAGTTTCTTCGTGGCCGGGGGGCCGGCGGCGTCAGGTTGGACGGGTTACGCGACCCTTTCGGCAAAAGCTCAGTACACGGGTGTGGACTGGGGACAGAATCTTTGGATCATCAGTTTGATCATCCTAGGCGCCTCTTCCCTTATGGGATCAATTAACTACATCACCACCATCATTAACATGCGGGCACCCGGGATGACCTACTTCCGGCTGCCGCTCACTGTCTGGTCGCTTTTTATCACCGCGATCCTGTTGCTGCTTGCCCTGCCCGTATTGACATATGTTCTGGTTCTTCGGCCATCCGGAAGTCTACGTCTTGGTTCTGCCGGCGATGGGCGTGACTTCCGATCATCTTTCAACTTTTTCCCGTAAACCGATCTTCGGCTATCACGCCATGGCCTTTTCCATGATCGCCATCGCCTTTCTTTCTTGGATTGTCTGGGGCCATCACATGTTCGTGAGCGGCATGAATCCGCTTCTTGGGACGGCCTTCATGATGACGACCATGGTTATTGCGGTCCCGTCGGCCATCAAAGTCTTCAACTGGCTCGGCACGCTCTGGGGCGGGAGTATTCGTTTGACCTCGCCGATGCTCTTTGCCTTGGGATTTGTCTCGAATTTCCTGATTGGCGGGCTGAGTGGCATCTTTATGGCTTCGACGCCCGTGGATATTTTTATTCACGATACCTATTATATCGTCGCCCACTTCCACTACGTCGTCGCCGGAATCATCTTCGCGCTATTCGCTGCCGTTTATTATTGGTTTCCGAAGATGTTTGGTCGCATGATGAATGAGGGCCTGGGAAAAATCCATTTTGTGTTGACGTACATCTTCTTTAACGGGGTCTTTTTCCCGATGCACTTTCTTGGAGTTGGGGGCCATATGCGGCGGATTTACAATCCGATGCAGTATGAGTTCATCCAACCGATGCAGCACTGGAACGTTTTTATTACCGTCAGCGCGCTCATCCTCGGCGCCTCGCAGATTTTTTTCCTGTACAACTTCTGCTGGAGCCTGTTCGCCGGTAAGAAGGCCGAGCGCAATCCATGGCAGGCCAATACCCTGGAATGGACGGCGGCTTCGCCGCCGCCGCACGGGAACTTCGAAGCGCAGCCCGTGGTGTACCGTGGGCCCTATGAATTTAGCTCTCCGGAAGTGAAAGAAGATTGGTTGCCGCAGAATAAGCAACTCGGGACTGAAGCCGCGGCGCGGGCCCATTAGGAGCGAGGTCATGTCTGCTGCCAGCCGTTCCGCTCATAGCCCGGGGGACGTAAGCGCTTGGCCCCATCGACTTGCCGTCCTCCTTGCCTGCGCGACGTTTCCTTTGCTCTTTATCGGCGGCCTTGTCACCAGCAAAGGTGCGGGGCTCGCCGTACCGGACTGGCCGACGACCTTCGGCTACAACATGTTCCTTTACCCCTGGTCAAAGATGGTGGGGAACATTTTCTACGAGCACAGCCACCGTTTGGTCGCGGCAGCTGTTGGTTTGTTGACGATCGTGCTGGCGCTAGCATTTTGGTTTCGGGAAGGCCGTCATTGGCTCCGTCGCCTCGGCCTTGCCGCCCTGTTGTTGGTTATTCTTCAAGGAGTGATTGGCGGGCTCCGAGTGGTTTGGCTGGAGCACACTCTGGCGATTGTTCATGCCGCGTTTGCACAGGCCTTTTTTGCACTGACGGTCAGCCTGGCTGTCTTTACTTCACCGGAATGGCGTGAACTACCGAAAGGTCGGCCAATCACCGATGGAGGGCGGTTGCGCCGCCTCTGCGCCATCACAACCGGACTGATCTACGTCCAAGCGATTTTCGGCGCCGTGCTTAGGCACACAGGGGAGAGATTGGACTGGCATTTGTTTTTTGCCGCGTTAGTGACGCTGCACGTCCTCTTCATTCTGGTGCGCGTTATAAGGGCGCCTGCGGATCATCCGAAGTTAACGCGACCCGCCTACGTTCTCGGAATTCTTTTGCTGCTGCAACTCATGCTCGGCGCCGGATCTTACTTCGGAAAGTTCACCTCGCTGCTCGGTCCTCTCAGTGGGAATCTGGTCGTTATGACAACGACGCATTTGGTGACAGGCGCTCTGATGCTCGTGACCAGCCTCTGGTTGACATTGAGAGCCTACCGCGTTTCTGCAACTTCACAGGGAGCGGCGAGTCGAAATCTTTTGACGGAGCAGTTTTCAGTATGAGTTTGAGCACCGGCGCCATCGATATTGCCGGGACTGGCGCGCTTCGCCGGGTCGCGGATTTTTCTGAGCTTACGAAACCGCGTATCGTCCTCATGGTTTTGGTGACCGCTTTCGTCGGTTTTTACATCGGTTCGGAGAAAGTTCCCGACTATGTTCGGCTATTGCAGGCGCTGTTCGGAATCGCCCTGGCGGCCGCCGGGACGCTTGCGCTCAATCAGTTTCTTGAACGTGAGACCGACGCCATGATGGAACGGACGCGCCGCCGCCCGCTTCCCGATGGGCGCGTGCAACCGCGCGAAGCTTTGTGGTTTGGAGTTTTGATCACCATCGCGGGCCTCGTCTATCTGGCTGTGGCCGTCAATTTCGAGAGCGCGTGGGTAACCGCCTTGATCACGTTAAGCTATCTGCTCTTGTACACGCCCATGAAGCGCAAGAGCTCTCTTTGCATGCTCGTCGGCGCCATTCCGGGGGCGCTGCCGCCGGTGATCGGCTGGGTGGCGGCACGAGGTCATTTCGAATTAGACGCGTGGGTACTCTTTGCGATTATGTTCTTATGGCAAGTGCCGCACACTTTGGCGATCGCGCGGCTCTACCGGGAGGACTTTGCCAAGGCGGGAATTCAGTTCCTGCCGGTCATCGATCCCGACGGGGCGAGCACGGATCGTCAGATCATAAGCCATTGCGCCGCCCTGCTCGCCGTCAGTTTGTTGCCGACCCTGCTGGGACTTGCGGGAGCCATTTATTTTGTGGTGGCATTTCTGCTCGGCGTTGGTTTTCTCGCGAGCGGGATCAGTTTGGCAATGGCGTCAACGCTAAACGGCGCACGCAGGCTGTTGTTGGCCTCTTTAATCTATTTGCCGGTGCTTTTGCTGGTGATGGCGTTGGATCGGGTCCCGCTATGAGGGAAACTCTTATGCATCAGCCTAACAGCACGGATAAGAATCGCCGCGTGGGTATGTTCTTGGCGCTGCTGATATTGCTCTATATTGCCGCGGTGATTGCCTTCATCGTTGTTTATTGAGTGATTGGACTGATAGGGTTGTCTCATGGCACAGGAGTCAACAGCTCGCCGGTTGGATGAACCTCTCGGAGACGTGGAGCAGAAACAACCGTCGTTTGGTGGCGGGGAGCCACCCGCGCCGCCGGTGCGGCCAAACACGACGGTCGGCAGCAACGCCTGGCTTGCCGTGCTCATGTTCCTCGGCGCGGAAGCGATGTTTTTTGCCGGGCTCATCGGCGCGTATATTGTTTTTCGTCTCGGGAGCTCGGTTTGGCCGCCACCCTTCCAGCCGCGTCTTCCCGTGGGTGTGACCGGAGTGAATACGTTGATTTTGCTTGCCAGCGCGGTGACGATGCACTGGAGCTTGAGCGCCGTGCGAGTGAGCGACCAGACGAAGCTGATTCGTTCGCTTGGGTACACGGCGGCCTTGGGCGCGCTCTTTCTCGCTATCCAAGGGTTCGAGTGGATTCGCTTGATTCGCTTCGGCTTGACGATCTCGAGTAGCGTCTACGGCGGTCTGTTCTATACCTTGATCGGATTTCACGGGCTGCATGTCTTCGGAGCGCTGATCTGGCTTTTGGTTGTCTTTGCGCTGGCGAGACGGGGGCGGTTTTCGAGGGAACGCCACGTCGGTTTACAGACCTGCGGCATGTATTGGACCTTTGTCGTGGGCTTATGGCCCGTGCTTTACGGATTGGTTTATCTGTTTTAGAGCGATTGTTTGACAGTAAAGATGCGTTACGATACTTTTCGGCTACTCGAGTCGATGAAAGCAAGAATTTTTACCTGGTTCCTCAGCTGCGTAACTGCGGCGATGATGATCCCGTCCGTGACACTTGCCTGTGCGGTTTGCGTCCCGGGGGTGAATGATCCCGTCGCCGACGCCTTTAACTGGAGCGTGCTGTTTCTCATGGTGATGCCCTACCTCGTTGTCGGCTCGATTGCCGGCGGTTTGTTTTACGCGCATCGGCGTGCGGCGAAGCGAGAAGGGCCGGAATCGGCCCAACCCGTAGATCATCTGGCTTGGAATCAAAAGGAGAGTGGAAGATGAGTGAAGCGGCTGCGATGCATGCGGAAGCCGAGCCCCAGGAATCCCCACTCACGCCCGAAAGCTGGGGCAAACTGGGAATGTGGCTCTTTCTCGCAGGCGACGCTATGTCGTTTGGCTGCCTCATCGTTGGCTATGGTCTTTTGCGTTACGCGAGCACGAACTGGCCAGTGCCGAAGGACGTGCTCGGAATCAATCTCACAGCGTTCATGACCTTTCTGCTGATCGTCAGCAGCGTTACGATGGTGCTGTCGCTATCGGCAATCCAAACGCACGACATGGCTAGATTCAAGAAGTTTCTTGGGCTCACGATTCTTGGGGGCTTGATTTTCCTGGGATGCCAGGCCTACGAATGGACGCATTTGATCAATCATCGTTTGCCCGAAGTCGGCGTTTCCTTCCCGACGCATCTCTTTGCCACGACCTTTTTCGTCCTTACGGGTTTCCATGGCATGCACGTAACCGGCGGCGTTATTTACAACAGCTGTGTTTTGGCTGCGGTCTCGCGCGGTCGATATGAAGCCAAACATGTGGAAATAGCCGGCCTCTATTGGCACTTCGTCGATCTCGTCTGGATTCTCATCTTCACTTTTGTTTATCTGCTTTAAGACCAAGGAGAGCGAGCCGTGGCTGCGACAACGCACAATGAACCAAACTACATGGGCGTATTCTGGTGGCTGCTGATTTTGACCGTCGTCGAAGTGGCGGTAGTCTACCTTCCGATCGCCAAGCTCATCATTGCCATTCTGCTGATCGCCTTGGCGGTTTCCAAAGCGGCTTTGGTCGCACTCTATTTCATGCACCTTAAGTTTGAGCGGCTCACTTTGAGCTTGGTCGCGTTGAGTCCGTTCATACTCTGCGTTTTCCTCATCTTGATGCTGATGCCGGATATCTTTCCGCATTGATCTCGCTCTCTCAGCTGCCCACGGTTAACGCGGCGCTGAACTCTCTTAGCGCCGTCTTTCTCGTCGCGGGATATTTCTTTATCAAATCGAAGCGTGCCAGCGCCCATCAGCGCTGTATGCTGTCGGCTGTCGCGTGCTCGACGCTTTTCCTGATCTCTTATCTCACCTATCATTTTCAAGTCGGCTCTGTGCCATTCAAAGGCCAAGGTTGGATTCGCATTGTTTACTTCACCATTCTTATCACGCATACGGTTTTGGCCGCAGGGGTTGTTCCGCTCGTGCTGGTCACTCTGGTGCGGGCGCTCAAGGAAAGGTTCGCAGCGCATCGCCGCATTGCTCGATGGACGTTCCCCATCTGGCTCTACGTCTCCGTGACCGGAGTCATCGTTTACTGGATGCTCTACTGGCTGGTTCCTTCGTACCCATAGATTTTAGATCGGAACGATACCCGCCCGGTCATCTTTCGTTGACAAGCGGTGCAGTTGACGGTACTGAGTTAAAACGCTGATCCGAGCAGGGGGCGTGTTATGAAATCCATCGGCATCGTTGGTTGTGGGACCATCGGGCAGGCGCTTCTCGGCGCGGTTCAATCCGGGAAGCTTTCCGTTCACGTCGCGGGCGTCACCAGTCGGACGGAGAAAGCCGCGCGTGAGTTTCTGTCGACTCTCAAAAGACCGCCCGAGTATCTTCCGCAAGCGCAGCTCATCCAAGCCTCCGATCTCATCGTCGAAGCGGCAGGCGGTTCCGTGGTTCCGAGCTTGGCCGCAGAGGTCTTTGCGGCAGGCAAAGACCTCATGGTTATCAGCGCAGGAGCGCTGCTCGATCATCCAGAGGTCATCGAGCAGTCCCGGCAGACCGGCTGCCGTCTCTACGTGCCTTCGGGCGCCATCGCCGGCCTCGACGGCATCAAGTCGGCCTGTATCGGTCAGATTAGTCACGTTACGATGACGACGCGCAAGCCGCCCAACGGACTTGAGGGCGCGCCTTATCTCGTGGAGAACGGGATCTCTGTTGCCGGACTAAAAGAAGAAAAAGAAATCTTCTCCGGCAGCGCGCGAGAAGCGTGCAAAGGATTTCCGGCCAACGTGAACGTTTCAGCGGCAGTGAGCTTGGCGGGGATCGGACCCGACAAGACGCGTATCCGCATCCTGGCTGTACCCGGCCTCCAGCGAAATTGCCACGACATCGAAGTGGAAGGAGAGTTCGGTCGGCTCCAGGTTCATATCGAAAATGTGCCGAGCGAAAATCCTAAGACCGGAAAACTAACCGCGCTGTCGATCATTCGCTCAGTGCAAGACGTCGTGGACCCGGTGCGGATTGGAACTTAAGGCCGCCATGAAGAACACCGACTTGCTGGTCCGCATGCTGGAGGAAGCCGGGGTGCGCTGGGTTTTCGGTGTTCCCAGCGGACCGGTTCTACCGCTGATCGAATCGCTGCGGCAAAGTTCGATTCATTTCATACTCACAGCGAGTGAAACATCGGCCGGCTTCATGGCCGCGGCCGTTGGTTATCTAACCGGAGCTCCGGGGGTTTGTACCTCAACGGTTGGTCCCGGCGCGACCAATCTCGCGACCGGTGTGGGCTCGGCGTGGCTGGATCGCTCGCCCGTGCTTGCCATCACCTGTAACGTTGCATCACCCTGGCTGGAGCGGCGCGTTCAAATGCGTATCGACCATCAGGGGCTGTTCAAGCCGCTCACCAAGGCCAGTTTTTCGCTGCGGGATGCGCACGTGGGCGAGACTTTGGCGAAGGCATTGGAGATCGCCGTCGAGGAACCGCCGGGTCCGGTGCATGTAGATTTACCGGAAGACATCGCTCAGGCTGATGCTGTCGACGGGAAAACTCAACGAACCGATTCAAATCAGCTTCCTGATTTAGCCGCCGAAGTTGCACACGTGATCTCAACGGCGCTTAAAAAAGCGCATCGTCCGTTGGTTATTACCGGTCTCACTTTCACGCGCAGCAACGCGACAAGACAACTCCTGCAATTCATTGAACGTCAGAAAATTCCCTTTGCCTCGACGCTGCACGCCAAGGGCTTTTTGCCGGAGAGCCACCGCAATTGGCTCGGGGTCATTGGACGGGCCCGGCGCACCGACGTGAAAGCACTCACGGACCAGGCGGATCTGATCATCGCGGTGGGCTACGATCCCATCGAAATGAACTACGAAGAGTGGGTGGGAAACACTCCTGTGATCCATGTGAGCACAGAGGCGGCAGAACCGGGTGACGGTTTACACTGGGTTTGGAATGAAAAGTGCGATCTGGATCGTGCTCTCAACGCGATGAATCAACTTCCAATGTTCGCTAACGAATGGTCCGTGAGCGAGTGGCAAGATCACCGGCAACGGCTCGAACGCTCGCTTC
>OCZV010000940.1_pt1 | contig 10390 bp, 10 predicted proteins | sample 1539051 | NCBI WGS metagenome assembly OCZV01 (sample SAMEA3113581, study PRJEB22503) | soil metagenome
CGGATCGCAAAGCAAATCAATACCTTGTCCACGCCTTACAGTCGGCCGGTGAGCGATCTCAAAGTGACATATCTGATCTTTCCTGGGACGGCCGACAAACCGTTTGGCCCACCGGATTTGGATAAACTTCAGATGCGTTGCGAGGAGCTCGTCAAAGAAATCGGCGGCGCGAGCGTGCCGCTGCATCGTTGGGAAAATATTATTCCACCGCCACCGACTCCCACCCCAACTCCTTCGCCGTCTCCGAGTCCAGCGGGCCCATCTCCGGCACAATCTCCGTCTCCCGGTATATCGGCGACGCCGGGCGCCTGGCCGTCACCGACATTTGCGTTTCCAATCCCGGGCCCCGGCGGCACCGCGCCCGTCAGTCCGACGCTCGCGCCTACGACATCCCCCGTCGGGACACGAGCTCGGTGAGCGACATCAAGGAGCGGCGGTCTCGAGTCCACCGTCTTTCCTCGGCGGTCTAGATAGTCCCGGCGCTGTGTTGCCGTGCTGGGATTCACGCGCGGAACGCCTCGACACAGCGAGGCGGCTACAGCAACGTGCGCGGCCGCTTCGAGTCCGCCGTTCCCTGAGTGTTGGGCGTCTTCATTCCCTGCCGGATGAAGTGAGTTCATCCAGCGCCGCTCCAGAATTAAATCCGCCAGGATTGCGAGTTTTGGGATGGCCAATGACGGCCTGCAATTTTTTTGAATCCACGGAGGGCGCCGGGCGCATCTCATTTCAAAAATCGAAGCACCAGATGACTACGACCGCACTCATTTCAAATCAGCCGACGCAAACGCCAGCCAGAAACGGATCGACTCCTTTGATCAGCCTTACCGATGTGAGAAAGATTTTCTTTACTGACGAGGTGGAGACACACGCGGTTTCCGGAGTTCATCTCGACATCCGCGACGGCGAATACGTTTCCATCGCCGGGCCGTCAGGCTGCGGCAAAACGACCTTGCTCTCGATCCTGGGACTGCTCGATACGCCTTCGGCTGGAAGTTACGCGCTGAAGGGCACAGAGGTCGCAAACCTGTCGTTTGCCGAACGGGCGCGGATTCGCAATCGCGAGATCGGTTTTATTTTCCAGAGTTTTAATTTGATCGGCGATCTGACAGTTTACGAAAACGTCGAGCTGCCGCTGACCTATCGCGGCATGAGCGCGAACGAGCGTAAATCTTCCGTCATGGAAGCGCTCGAGCGCGTGGGCATGGCGCATCGCGCCAAACATTTGCCCAGCCAGCTCTCCGGCGGACAACAGCAACGCGTTGCCGTTGCCCGGGCGCTGGCCGGCAAGCCGTCGATCCTGCTCGCCGACGAACCAACTGGAAATCTCGATTCACGCAATGGTGAAGCGGTGATGATTCCTGCTGAAGGAACTGCACACCGGCGGCGCAACCATCTGCATGGTGACGCACGACGACCGGTTCGCCAGCCACGCGGAACGCTCGGTGCATTTGCTTGATGGCCGCGTCGTGGAAGATCGACTCGCTGCCTGAGTGAAATCGAAACGAGAGAAACCAATCAAATGAATGATTTTCGATTCGCCCTGCGGCAGCTTCGTAAATCCCCCGGGTTTGCATCCGTGGCGATCCTGACTTTAGCGCTCGGTATCGGCGTGAACTCGGCCATTTTCGCGCTCGTCAACGGCGTCGTATTGCGGCCGATGATTCCGCTGCGGGCCGAGGAAGTAGTAAATATTTTCACCGCACGCCAAAACGCGAGTCGCGATTACCGCCAATTCTCGCATACGGAATATCGCGACCTGCGCGAGAACAGTGGCGATCTGTTCGTTGATCTGGCCGCGCTTGAGTTCGCCGTCGCCGGAATCGGTCGCGACCACGAAATGCGGCGGAGTTTCGCCTTTCTGACTTCCGAAAATTTCTTCTCCCTGATGGGTGTGCAGCCGGTGCGGGGCCGCTTTTATACGGCCGAGGAATGCCGGCCGAACGCGAACGCGCCCGTGGTCGTGGCCAGTTACGCGTTTTGGAAACGGATGGGCGGCCGCAGTGATTTCGTCGGGAGCAATCTCCAGATCAATGGGCAGCCCTATACTGTGATCGGCATCACTCCCGACGGGTTTAGCGGCGTGAGCGCGCTCGTCGCGCCCGATATATGGTTGCCGCTCGGCGTCCATTCGCGCCTCGGCTCGGCATTCGCCGACTCCGAAAATCTTCACGATCTGGCGGAGCCAAAGAATTATGCGCTCAATCTTACCGCCCGCTTGCGACCGGGTCTCACGATCGACGCTGCAAAATCGCGTCTGCCGGCGCTCACTCAACGCTTCAACTCGATTCAGCCATCTAATGCAGAAGGCGCGCGCGACCTGCAGGTTCATAAACCATCGCGTTTCAGCATCAGCACTTCGCCCGAAGACGACGGACCGGTCACGCTCATCGGCACGCTGCTGATGGGAATGGCCGGCGCGGTCCTGCTCATTGCGAGCCTGAATCTCGCGAACATGCTGCTGGCCCGCGGCACTGCGCGCTCCAGGGAGATCGCGCTGCGTCTGGCGGTTGGCGCGTCGCGTTGGCGAATCGTCCGCCAGTTGCTCTCTGAAGGTTTGCTGCTCGCCATCTGCGGTGGCCTGGTTGGGCTCGTCGTCAGCGTTTGGTGCAACGATCTGCTGCTCCATTCGCTCGCGCGCCTGCTCGGCTCGATGAATTTTTCCTTCGTCGTTAAATTGCGGCCTGACGCGACGGTGCTTGCGGTTACGTTTCTGTTCTGCCTTATCGCGACCGTGCTTTTCAGCCTCGGCCCCGCGTTGAAAGCGACAAGGACCGATCTGGTCAACGATCTGAAGCAGCAAATCGGCGAACCAGCACGCGTCGGCCGTTTCAACCGCTTCTTTGCGCCTCGCCACATCTCGGTCATGGCGCAAATTGCGCTTTCGCTCATGCTGTTATTCAGCGCCGGATTATTTTTCCGCGGCGCGCTCAAGGCGAGCGGGCTCAATCCCGGTTTTGTCGCCGCGGGCGATCTTGTCACCGAGTTGGATTTCTCGTTGATCAAGAAAAGTCCGGCTGAAGCGCGTCGCCTCATGTTCGCCGCCGTGCAACGGGCACGCGATTTGCCCGGCGTCCAGACGGCGGCGCTGGGAACGATGTTGCCCTATGGCAATTTCACGAATTCGCGTCGGATCATGTCGATGCGGCAATTTCACGAATTCACGTCGGGTCATGTCGATGCGAGAAGCGTTGCCGACCGATCCGAAAGCGCCCGATCCCGGCGCAGGCGCGCTCTTCACTGCGATCACGCCGGGTTACTTCGATGCGATCGGGGTAAAGCTATTGCGTGGCCGCGATTTTACCCAGGCCGAAGCCGAAAAGAAAGATACGCCGCGCGTCGCGATTATTGATGATGAAATGGCCAAGAAAATTTTCCCAAAGACGGAAGCGGTGGGCCAGCACATTCGTTACACGCAACCGCCAAAAGACGGTTCGCCTAACGATTTGCTCGTCGTTGGCGTCGTGAGCAGTCACCGCCACGATGTGCAAAATGACACGCTTAACCGACGATTGTTTGTGCCGCTAGCACAAGGCTACAACGGCAACGTTTATCTGCATGTGCGCCTTGCCACGAAAGATCGACATGCTGTCGCGGCCTTCATTCCCACCATGCGCCAGACATTGCGCAGCGTTGATCCCGATCTGCCAATCCTGAGCATCGCGCCATTTGTCGATCTTACTGAAAAGAGCGTCGGTCTTTGGATCGTGCGTCTCGGCGCGCTGCTCTTCGGAGTCTTTGGCGGAATCGCGTTGCTCCTCGCGGTCGTTGGCGTCTACGGCGTAAAGGCATACGCGGTCGCCTGTCGCACACGCGAGATCGGCATTCGCATGGCGCTCGGCGCGCGTCGTCGCGATGTTTTCGCATTGATCATGCGCCAGGGGGCGCTGCAAACGGCGCTGGCTGTGGCTATCGGTCTTTTTCTTTCCCTGGCCGCGGGCCGGGTCCTCAGCCGGATTCTTTATGAAGTCAGCCCGAGCGATCCATTCGCGCTGGTCGCATCCGGCGCCCTGCTCGCTGCCGCCGCTTTGCTTGCTTGTTTTTTCCCGGCGCGCCGCGCCACGCATGTTGAGCCGCTGCAAGCGTTGCGCACCGAATGACGCGCGGGTGGCCGTGGTCAGACTTAAGCGTTGAATGTTGAAGATCGGGGGTCTCCCTCACTCACGTCCGAATCGTCCTCATCCCTTGCCGGACGATCCGGTCGATCAATTGCGGATAAGAGAGGCCGGCCTTGTTCGCTGAAAGCGCGAAGTCCTCGTCGTTGGCGAGAATGGGATTTGGATTCGCCTCAATGAAATAGACTTCGTTGGCTGCTGTCAGCCGCAGGTCGATGCGCGCGTAGCCGTCGATTGTGAGCAGACGGTAGATGCGTTTGCATGTCTGTTCGATGTCCGCGACGAGCGCCGGATCGAGCCCCTCAGGAAACTGATTTTCCAGTCCCCAGCGTTTGCGATATTCTTCGTCCCACTTTGCGGTGTAAGTCGCGATCTTCGGCTCGTTCGGCGGCACCTCGCGGAAGAGCAGTTCACGGATCGGAAAGACGGTCAGCTTCACGTTGCCCATGATGCTGACGTAGAGCTGACGTAAAGCTCGCGACCCTCGATGTATTCCTCGGCGATGGCGTCGCTGTTGTATTTCTCGTGAATAAAAGCGACCCGCTCCCGGAACTGTTCATCGGTCTCGACGAACGACGCCCGCGAAATTCCGTAAGAGGCTTCTTCTTTCACCGGCTTTACCAGGATCGGAAACTTGAGCTGCCTGGGTCGCCCGATGCGCTGGCCGCGCGGGACGACGACGAAGTTCGGCACGTGGATACCGTGATAATGCAAGACCTTTTTCGAAATGCCCTTGTCCTTGCAAAGCGTAAGACCCGTCGAGCCGCAACCGGTAAACGGAAGGCCTTGCATTTCGAAAAACGAAACGATGTTCTGGTCGAAGCCGGGGTTGTTCCTGAACTGTTCGACAAGGTTGAAAAGGACATCGGGCGCGAACGTCTCCAGTTTTTGCCGGAGAAGATCGACATCGTCGAAAATCGCGAGATGTTCCGCCGAATAACCGAGCGCGCCAAGCGCGGCCATAACGTCCGCCTCGGTTTTCCAATCCTTTGTTTTTAACTCCTTGCTGAAATCCTGATCGACGGTGGTGGGACTTGTGCCGTCGAAAAGAACGAGGACTTTGAGTTTCTTTTTCACAAACAACTGTTTGTTTCTGTCCTTATTTGGTGCGCTTGAACTTACCGGTGAACAGATAATTCATGACCAGGGTCGTGATAAAAGCAGAGACGCGAAAATTTATCTGCGGGTCGTCATTGTGCACGTGCAACCCGAGCTGATCGCAACGCTCGATCAATCGGGTCAGTAATTTGTTGACGCGATATTTTCTTTCGTTCGTCCACTGACATACCGAGTTCATCAGCCGCCGGCGCCGTTGCCGCAGATACGAGCTCGCTTTGATTCTTCCCGGCCCGGCCGGCGCAGGGAAAAGCTGCTTCAGATCGACATCGTAGAAGTCCGGATACAAATCTTCGTAGGTCTTCCGCTTCCGTGCGTAATAGGTCTTGAGCTTGACGTTCAGGCAGTCGTAATCAGCGGCGCGATATTTTGGCGCGTGCACCGGCGGCTGCCCCGCCAGCGACCGCATCAATTCATCGACGTATTCGAGTTTCTGCAAAGCCTTCCATCTCTCGTAACGCTTGCGCCAGTCGAGCCCCGGCGTGAGCCAGATCGCGAACGTCTCCGCGAAATCCTCGTCCGGATGGGCCTGCGCGTACCAATCGTCGAGATGCACGACGTAACTGCGGCTGAACGGGCGCGGCCGATAAAAGCTCGGCGTCTCCTCGTCTGACGTTTGTCCAAAAGTCTGCTGCCATTTTTTCTTTCGTTGAAGCTGAAACGCGTAGCTATAAGCGTGCGCCGCCTCGTGACGGATCAATTTCATGAACCACTCCGGCGTCTCGCCCTCGACTTCGAGCATCATGGTGCGCTCCAGCGCCCGCAGCCGATCGTGCGCAAGAAAAAATGGAATGAAGATGGCCGGGATACCGATCGGCACGAACCATTCATCGCCGATGTGAGTGGGCGGATGAAACGTGAGTCCCTTTGCCGACAGCTCGTTGTAAAGCTGCCGGATTAGTGGTTCCGGCGCCGTGCCCTCGAGCCGCAAACCGAGCGTGGAAATGCGGCGCTCGACAAGTTCCTCGTCGCTCAGTGACGTCCAATCCGCAGCTTCCACTCTGCGCACAATATCAGTCCGCGCCGAGCGCTGTCACGCTTTCGCACGAAGCGGCTTGAATTTCAGCGACGATTTGCGCGTAATCGCTTCCCATGAATTCGCCCGAAATCGGCAAGCGAGAGACGCCAGGATCAAGTCGGTTCGCAACCGAACAAAAATTGATCGTCTTCTTCGCTGCGGTGAGTCTGCTCATCCATTTTCTAACCAACGGCCGTTACGGTTATTTTCGCGACGAACTCTATTACATCGCCTGCGGTCAACACCTCGCCTTCGGTTATGTCGATCTACCGCCGCTTTCCGCGCTGCTTATTCGACTGAGCCGCGTCCTGCTCGGCGATTCACTTTTCGCAATCCGTTTCCTTCCAGCAGTTGCGAGCGCACTCAGCGTTGCCTTGACCGGAATGATCGCGCGCGAGCTCGGCGGACGAAGTTGGGCAGTCGCGCTCAGCTGCACCGCTTCGCTTTGCGCGCTCGTCTTTCTGGCCGTCGGCAATTTCTTTTCCATGAACGCGTTTGAGCCGCTGTTTTGGATGGGCGCCATTTATCTGCTCGTCCGGATTATCAATGGCGGTTCGCCACAGTTTTGGTTGTGGTTTGGCGGGGTCGTTGGTCTCGGGCTGGAGAACAAACATTCCATGGCTTTCTTCGCCGCCGGGGTCTGCGTTTGGTTGTGGTTCGGCGGGGTCGTTGGTCTCGGGCTGGAGAACAAACATTCCATGGCGTTCTTCGCCGCCGGGGTCTGCGCTGCGCTGTTGCTTACGCCCGAGCGCCGTCATTTCGCTCAGAAATGGATTTGGCTCGGCGGAGTGATCGCAGTTGCGCTAGCGCTGCCAAACGTCATTTGGCAGATCCGGCATCAATGGCCCACGTGGGAGGTGTTGCACAACATTGCGCAGAGCAACAAAAACGTCGTGCTCACGCCCGCGCAATTCATGGCGCAACAAGTCCTCATCATGAATCCGGCTACGCTTCCGTTGTGGCTGGGCGGGCTCATTTGGCTACTCGCCTCCCGCGAGGGCCGCCGCTACCGCGTCATCGCTATTGTTTATCTGATCACGCTCGCCGAGTTCATTATCATGCATGGAAAACATTACTATCTCGCGCCCGCCTATCCGATGCTCTTCGCTGCCGGCGGCGTTGGCGGGGAACGTCTCTTCAGCATTCGATTGCAATGGCTCAAGCCCGCATTGCTTGCCGCAATGATCGCACTTGCCGCACTGCTTGCGCCGACTGTCGTGCCGATTCTCTCCCCGGAAAAATTGGTCGCCTACATGAAATCGATCCATTTCGAGCCACCGCGCACCGAGACTTCGCACACTGCGGCGTTGCCACAGCTTTTCGCCGATCAATTCGGCTGGGAAGAGATGGTGCGCTCAGTCGCAAGGGCCTATGCGACTCTGGCGCCCGGGGATCAGAAGCGGGTCGCGATTTTCTGTCAAAATTACGGCCAAGCCGGCGCGATCGACTTTTTCGGACCCAAGCTCGGACTGCCGCCCGCGATCTCGGGGCATCAAAATTATTTTCTCTGGGGTCCGCACGATTACACCGGCGAAGTTCTCCTCGTCCTCGATTACGACGCCGATGACGAACGGCAGCAGTTCGAATCGGTCGAAGACCTTGGCCAGGTCCTGAGCAGCCCCTGGGCGATGCCGTGGGAGCAACGGAGTCACATTTACCTCTGCCGGCGTCTTAAAGGGACGCTTGACGACCTTTGGCCAAAACTAAAAGAGTGGCTCTAATCCGCAGCATTCTCGCAGACTTCGCGAACCGCTCACTTTGCCAGCTCGTACAAATACTCGACGTACGACATTGTCGCGCCGTCCATTCCTTGAATCTTCGGATTCGACGATTCGATCACGAAATATTCATCAGGCGCATGTGCGCCGCTGCCGTGGCCGAGACCGAAGTGGCCGGCCGGTTTGTTCAGCGGTGCGCCGGTAAAAACATAACCCGGCCATGAGCCGGCGCTTCGCGGCAAGATAATTGGATCGATGCCGGAATTTTTGAAAACGGCGATTTGCGATTTGATCAGGCCGCTGTCCGCCGAGGTGCTGTTCGGATCGTAACCGCCGGTCATGTTGACATCGATATCGCCGAAGCCGCGCTTGGCCAGATGTGCCTTCAACGCTGCAAGCGCACCCTGCGCCGTCATATTCGGTACCAGCCGCAGGTCCAGCTTGGCCACAGCCTTGTGCGGCAGGATAGTCTTACCGCCGGGCCCGGTGTAACCGCCGACCAAACCCTCGATGTTTACCGTTGGCTGAGACTGCAACCGTTCGAGCGCCTGCTGCCATGGCAGATCATTGATCCAATGCTTCACGCTCAATCGCTTCTTCTCTGCCGCTTCGCTGCGACGTTTAGCTGCATCTGCAATCATGTTTTTCTCCTGAACGCTGAGCGGACGCGGCTTTGGATAGTTGTCGATCGCGATCTCGTTGCCGTCCTCTGAAGTCAGCGTATTCAATGCTTTGACCAGATGCCACGCCGGACTGTCCACCATCGCTTTCAGGGATGAGTGAATGTCTTTCCCCGGGCCGCGTCCCCACTTTTCGCCGGTCGCCGTCAGCTCAACTTCGATCACGCCTTTCGCGCCGAGGGTCAACGTCACCGTTCCGTCCGGATCTTGTTGGGCCGACGGAATGAAAACGCCTTCGCATTTTGCCAACGCCGCCTGCACTTCCGGCTTGTGCACGATCTGGGGAAAATGCGGCGAACCGATCTCCTCCTCGCCTTCCGCAACGAACGCGAGGTTCACCGGCAACTTCTTTCCTGCCGCGCGAATCGCATGCAGCGCCGCGAGAAACGCCGTCTCCGGTCCTTTTTGGTTCACTGCCCCGCGGCCGACGATCACCTTGCCGAAATCCGGTTTGTCCACGATTGCGGCATCCGTCGGCGGAGAAGTCCATTCCGCAGGATCGAACTGCTTCACATCGTACATGAAATAAATGCCAACAGTTTTCTTCGCGCCCGCATCGAGCGTGGCGAAAACGCCCGGCTTGCCGTCAGTCGGCACTTGCACCGCCTGATCGAAGCCTGCATCCCGCAGCAGCTTGATCATGTACTCCGCGCCCTCCGGATACCCGCGGTCCTCCGCCGCGATCGACACCTGATGAATCCAATCCTGCAGCCGCTTCACCGAAGCATCGTGCTGCTTCACGATCTGCGCCTTGATCTCAGCCAAATCGTCTTGCGCCGTCCGCGCCTGCTGATTCCAGCCGAGCATTGCCACCGCCGCGATTACCGTTATGTAAAAGTTTCGCCAATTCATGCTTCTTAAATGGCTGCTCGACTTACCGCTGGCAAGTATCACTTTCGCTTTCGATTTCTAGCTCAAGTCGTAAATAAGTCGGACTCCTGGGAGATGTGTCCATGCCGTTTGATCAAGTTGCGGTCCGGGCCGGACTGGCAGTGGATTGGGTTTGAATCCAATTGCGCCGGTTTGAAGCACCCGAACATTGCTCTATTAAAAATAAATATTAAGTCGCTTACTGTAGTCGGAGAACGACTTACAGCTGAAATTGCTGGCCGTTACTGGACAGACAGCGAAACGGCTGTAAATGAGGAGCGATGAAACTTGATTAACGCGCCCATTGCCCGGTCCGCCGCGGCGGGCTGGCTGCATGAAGGCTCGTTAAGATCTCGCCAAGTTGGAGCCCCCGAATGCTCGGGGCACCCCAGTGGTCGAATCTTACCACGCGCGGGTTTTTGCGCCGGCCCTCTCGAACCGAATTTCGGGAAAGAACCAAAAATTTATGAAAACAACACCTCAAATCGATCACAATCAGCGCGGCTCGCATCGAGATGCCCGCGCACAGGGCAGTCAGCGGAGCTTGCCGTTAACGGATTATTGCTTTCAGGCAACCGTTGATGCCAAGTCGAGTTCCTCTGCCGTTCTTCCGGCAAGGAAAACGCCCGCCTTTCACAAATTAAGCAGCGAATTCTTCGGCACGGAAACAACACGTGATTATGTCGCCGAGCTTTTGGGCTTCATTCTGATTACAGGAATCGCAGCCTGGCCGATTATTTCCGCCATGGTTGCGGTGACTCGCCTGGTCAGGAATTACTAGTGAGACCGGAATAGTCGAGTCGGTTAGCGGTTGCCGCCGACAATGCGGCGAATAGTTTTGGCTTGAGCGTTTATGAAAACGACGACCAATCTCTT
>OCZV010000941.1_pt1 | contig 10383 bp, 12 predicted proteins | sample 1539051 | NCBI WGS metagenome assembly OCZV01 (sample SAMEA3113581, study PRJEB22503) | soil metagenome
GGTAACAAAGTCCTAAGCGTGAAAGTGTTAAAAATGTCACTAGTGATTTATACCTTTCTTCAACCAATTTAGTTATCATACCCTTTTGGGAGGTAATTACAGTCATTGTACCAACCATAGGTAGTAGAAATGTACTTGTTACTCCGACATCCGCCCCTCCTTTTGCAGCAACAAGAGCTAACTCCCCTCCAGAAGAAGATAGGCCAAAACCGGTTCTTAAAGACGTAACAATGCTAAGGCCTTGAGATCTTGACGCAAGGAATACTGTGAAAAATTTTGCGGATATAGAGATTCCAACCAAGACTAATGCAGGTACTATGAATGCAGGTAGCAACGTGATATTCATTAAGGCTCCCACTGATACAAAGAATAGTGCAGCGAACATATCCCTTATAGGAGTGGCCAGCACCTTTGTAACAGCATGTACCTTTGATTCTGCAATCAACACGCCAGCAAAGAATGCACCTGCAGCCACAGAAATGCCCACTTCAAACGCAATAAAGCATATACCAAAGGTTACCCCCAGCATAGCTATCACTAGTATATCATGTTGATTCGTACTTCCCACGTAATTAACGAATCGAGGTACGACCTTAGAACCAAGAAACAAGACCCCCCTATGAATGCCAGTACCAACCCAATCGACGTCGCTATTTCGAAGACCGATACATCACCTAGTGGAGAAGAGGCTACTGACTGCAGGATTGCAAGCATGGATATAATTATAATATCCTCAATAACTGCCACTCCAAGGATAAGTGTAGTAGCTTCATCATGGATCATGTTCAATTCTTCTAGGATCCTCATAACGATTACTGTACTTGTAACTGATATTGCTAGGGCTAAGAACAGACTATCGAACATCTGATATTGCAATACGGAATGACCTACCATAAAACCAATGATAAAAGTACCGAACGCCTCCGATGATGCAATAATAAAAGCCCGTTTTCCAATTTTGCGCAACTTCGCAATTGGAAATTCCATTCCAACAACAAAAAGTACCAATATTACGCCGATCTCTGCGAATAAGTTTAGTATCTCAGTGCTAGTTATTAGACTAAAAGGTGGTGTATATGGACCAATAATCATTCCAGCAATGATGAAACCTATGACCATTGGTTGCTTGAGTTTATATGAGATCAAGGCCATGATAGATGCAATTATCATAATGACCGTGAAATCCTGTACTACTTGACCTATCTCAATTACCATTACCGTAAAACCAAATAAAAAAAAGCCAAGCACCCGTTATAACAGTTTGGATATTGCTAATGTCTAATGGCATAACAAAAAATACCTTAGTGGGTCCATATGTAATGCATAAGTCGCCTTATCTGACCTGTATTAAGGTCAACTTAAGAGCTTGAGACTGTTTGAATATTTCGTCAACAGTTCAAAATTTATTTGTATATTTGTTACGTGTTTATTCATTCAATTTCATACACGCTGTCCATTTCATTTTTTTATTCTATTGATTGAAATTGAGCCTGTTCGATCAGCGATCACGACCACAAAGGTAAGATCATTCTTGTTAGATGCATTCAGCTGTGTACCATATGAATTGACCATTTTTACCTCTTCCCTTTTTCATTTCTATTTTCTGACACCAACTTTCCACATTAGCTCAAATTAAGGTCACTACTTACAATTTGATTGTTGCATCGATTGTGCAGATACGCACTTAGTACTTGGACAAGTTAAAGCTTCAATGACTGGGCCAGCTTATCTAAGCTTTTCGATATTTAAGCCTCCATCTTGATTATTGATCTTGTAGCAATTAGAAATACTGCAAATGAGAGCAAACCAAGAATTACCACTTCAATATTGGTGAACGTAGTTACTTGTCCAAAAATTCCAGCTCTGGTAATATCAACTATATATGTTAACGGATTGACGTAGAAAGCGGTGGATAAGGGCTGAGGTAAACCCTCCGCCGGATAAAATGCTGAACTAACGAAAGCAAAGAATAGAAATAGGCCATTGCTAATTACATTATAGCCTTCACTACTCTTCATCCTGGTGGATAAAATTATGGTGAAAGAACCAAAGAATATTGACCCCGCTATTAGTGCGTATATAGTATAGGGAATACTCCATAGTGTGACGTTGATGTCATGGAATATTGTTGGAAAACCAATTATCATTATGACCGCAGCACTGCCAAGTCCAATTAGAATGAGTGTTATAAGATTAGCAATAACATATTGGATTTTGTTAAATGGCATGACCAGGATTTGTTGAAACATACCATTTCTCTTATCATTCCAGATGATAGCTCCAGCTATGGTACTCCCATTCATTACGTTAAATCCTATCATACCGGCAGTCAAAAATGAAACATAAGTTACAGTTAATGACCCTATAGCGATGCCTTGATCTCCTATTAAGGCAGAATACGCGTACCCTGCAACAAATATATAAACAACCGGAAAGGCTATCTGCCAGATCAAAAACATCTTATCAATTGCAGCTACAATGTTCCTGTACACTAGTAAAATGACATTGTATCCCAAGATATAGTCATTCGTTGACTTCAAAGTCTTTCATTACTCCTAGTATCATTTTTATCATTAACTATTGATAAGAATACTTCCTCCAATGAAGGCGGATTTATAGAAATATTTTCTATTTGCATACCATTTTTAGAAACGAGACGCAAGATCTCAGAGATAACTGCTTCTGCGTTATTAACTGTAATTGTAAGTGCATTTGGATTTGTCTCATTTATGTCAATACGGGGGGTAATATTGGTAGTATTATTGAGATGCCTTTGTTCACTATCATTATTTTTACTCCTTATAATTATATTCATCAGTAGATCAACAAAGGATTGACTGAGTACATCTTTGAAGGTAATTTCAATAATCTTATTCGCTCTTCCATATTTCTGTTTTAGCCCTGCTGGAGTATCAAAAGCGATTATTTTTCCATTATCTATTATAGCAATCTCATCACACAAATATTCTGCTTCCTCCATTATGTGGGTAGTAAAGAAAACCGTCAGACCAGACTTTACATGCTTCTTTATATAGTCTAAAAGCATACGCCTCGCAGAAGGATCCAAACCTACTGTAGGTTCATCAAGAAATAAAAGATCCATATCATCATCATGCATGAATTCTCTTGCAAGCTGCACCCTTCTTCGTTGTCCTATGGAGAGCTCATCATTTTTGGAATTTCTGATAGATTCAAGGTCAAAAGTACTCAGAATTTCATTCACTTTGTTCTTTCTTACTTTACTGTCATGCAATCCCCATAATAGACCATATAGATCAAGAGCCCTTTCTACCGTTAAATTCGCCTCAAAACTGGGGTTCTGTAATACAACTCCTATCTTTCTTTTGATTTCAGATTGCTTTTTAAGTACGTCTTTACCAAAGATGGATACACTGCCAGATGTGGGGCTAAGAAGAGTTGTAAGGATCTTAAGAGTTGTCGTTTTCCCGGCTCCATTCGGACCAAGAAACCCAAATACAGTACCATACTTTACGTCAAATGAAATGCCATTGAGAGTAAATGTATTAGTGTTACCATATTGTTTTTTAAGATTAGATACTGAAACGCAGGGCCCATCACCATCTCTAATCGATGAAGGTGTCTGATTGTTACTCCGGTTGTTCAACATTCACTACCACCAAATTACCACACTATTATGTCACAGTTTCCGTACATATCGAAGCCCTTTAAATGATAGTATACTAAATATAGACTATAAATATGCAAGCGAAGTAAATGAATCACAACTCCCTGTATTTAAACATAACTGACTGGTCAGTCACCAAACCTTAATGTCGGTTACCGTTGTCAATATGTCTTCTCCATTCTTAATGTGACTGGATTTCGTCCGATGCAGATTACGGGCTCTCAATCTAATCTAAGGGCAATAAGTAGAATGAGATCGTCCCAAACAAAGAATTTCAATCTATACTAATTAACATACTCAAACCAAAAATACGAAGTACATGCCCGATCCCAATGCTAAGCATGCATTTTGGTACCTTTTCGCTGGCTTTAGGGGAGGTAATAATAGGATTAGGATTATTGAATTGCTAAAAGAACACCCGCGCACGGATGCATATGACGTAGACGCTAAATGAATCAGCCATTTAGTAAAAATACGTCATCAGCGACTTTGATACGAAGATGTAAAACATTAAGTAAAATTCAGCAATATTTACATGCGTTCTCCTATTCAGTCAAATTTCGGTTCAATTCAAAACAATTTAAATACGCATTCGCTCCATAATGTTTGTGTTAAAGATTCTAAATGCCAGTCCTGGTTTTGGCGCACCGCTAGGTGAGCAAGAGATTAAGGATTTTTTAGCCTCTAAGATTTTGAATGTGCATCTTGGGACAGTTGATGAGAATGGTCATGCAAATATTCATCCGGCTTGGTTCTATTATGACCCTTCTAAGGACAAGATATACGTGGAAACAGGAAGACAATCAAAGAAAACGAGCAATCTAAAAAGAAATGATGTAGTTTATTTTTGTATCGATGATCAAAACCCCCCCTACAAAGGTGTACGCGGAAAGGGAACTGTAAAGATTTATGAAGATATAGACTTTAATGTTCCAGTTGCAGAGAAGATACATATAAGATATTTAGGAAGTCTAGAAGATCCCATTTCACAGGCGCTGATGAATGGAATAAAGAATGGCCAATCAGTTGTCTTGGAGATTAGTCCAAAATATTACTCAACCTGGGATTACAGCAAAACATAATATGATTGTGCAAAACCAAATCTTTAGTTAATTCTTATTCCTAACGTATGGCTATCGATTGTCGATTATTGGTTGTTAGTTATTAAACTGTTTTATGTTTATAGTAAAAAGAGGTACACAAACATTATGTCACTTGAAGTACAAGGTAACACACTTGCAATTCCAATGACCTATATGGGTAATACCAATTGCGCTGATATGGAAAAAGTCAAACAGATAAAAGCTAGATATTCGAGTTTGATTTGTTGTTATGCTAAATATGTCACTCTTTTGCGTAAAATTTCTTGGTCACCCGCTAGAAATTAGATATCTAATTTGTCTTAAATTTCGAATTATTTGTGTAAGATTAATTACGAATAATAGTACTCATAAGAGAATCTCAAATTCCAAACTTACCAATAGGCACTTTCAGATTCATGATCAGGGTTAGTATCGCTTCTACTGGAAATAAATTCATTTATTTTTTCAAGACCTTTAAATATTCCCTCAATTGCGAAAAGCGATGGGGCATTAGTTGTGGGAAGATCACCACAACAGCTGTCTTCAAATTTCTTGATATCATATTCTACGTAGTCGATGCCTGCTAGCATCAAGAGATCAATTGCTTTTAAAGAATCGTCAGAATCGTCTATAATTAATACTGGCTTGCGTCTGGACATAAGAAATTATTACCTAAGTTGTAAGATAAATGTGTAATCATCATATTCATTGATAATACTCCAGCTAATAGTCAATAAGCCTATTATGATCGAGATATTACTTCAAGGCGGTATAACCCTTCTTTGTCAATTTTATAGCCCATTTCCATGCCGCCCTTATTTGAATGAATTTTTGAACTGAATTATTAGATTTTGACCAAGCGGGTGGAAGCAAAATGTCTACTCTAGTAGCAAGCCACTGGTGTACCGTCTGAATGTATGGGTACTTTAGATCGTCGAGTAACCATATTAACCAACGTGACAGCCCCTACCTCGATTGGAGTTTTGAGCCGGACTACGGCCCACTAAAATGGTGATATGAAGGTTGGTTGTCAAAAGACCATGACACTTTATTAATAATTCTCATCGTGCATTTTGCCCTGTTTCAAGAATCCCACTGCTCCTACGAATAGTATATACATCAAACAGTGGATAAGTATCTATGAAGATTAAAGTGTATTCATAACTAAAGAGAGTTTACCATACATTCCTGGAGCCATCAATCTCGGAATAGAAATGATGTTTCTACACGGTCGATTTTAACCAGCTATGATTGTTTCAGTTCCTATGATTTCTTCACAATCACCAGCATTATCATCATTTTCTGTTACATTAAAGTCCGTTATTACATCTGTTCCTTCCCCACAATCAAAGTAATCGGCTCCAGCACTGCCAATTAGAATATCGTCTCCCTCACTACCATACAGTTTATCATTATCCTCATTACCAACCAAATAGTCGTCATCGAGTCCTCCTATTATTACATCATTGTCTGCTCTGCCGAAGATCTGGTCACTTCCAATCCCTCCTTGTAGTATATCATTTCCAGCGTCTCCATATAACTTGTCAGAGTCTTCGTTTCCTTGAATTTTATCATTCCCTTCTTCGCCATTTATTGTATCGGTACCCAATAGGCCAATTATAATGTCATTCGCATTGGTACCAGAAATACGGTCACCACCGAAAGATCCTGTGATGAGATTTTCTTGAGAAGTATTATTGTCATTGCTATAGCCTTGCAATGATGATGAGGTAGAAGTGGGTAATGTCTCTACACCGTCACTTTCTGATTCAGCATCAAAATCTAACACCCTCCCTGAAGATGACGACGTTGATGACGGCGACGAGGGAGTGGACGCCCTTTGTCCCTCCTGTTGTTGTGATGATGGTGCTGAAGATGATTGTTGCTGTTGTTCTTGTTGAACCTGCGCATAAATTGGACTTGTCAATGCCAATTCCATAGTATTCTGGTAGCCAATTGACACCGTTATCACTAACATAGTCACTATCATGAATTTAATAACTGTGACAAAAGAGCGACTAACCTTACTATTATCTATATTTTTCATCTCTCATATAGTAACGAACGGACAGATATATAACATAATACTTTCTCAATTTGGTGTATTAGAAAATATAAGTACCAAGTATAATGCACTCTTTCTTTAACAGATAGTAGATGATGTTCTTGAATACTCATAACGAATGGATGAAAATGCAACAAATGATGCACAGCAGTAGTGCAGATGGGGGAATGATGATGATGATGGGACATGAAGGAATGATGGGACATGAAGGAATGATGAAATATGGTTACGGTAGGGAGGAATATTCAGAATATGGCGGTGGCGTCGGAAAACGGTAGAAGAAGCAGAAAGCATTCTATACCCGTCTTATTACATTCTCTTTTTCTAAGTTTTAGCCTCAAAAAACTCATCTCATCTGAAAGCAGAATTACGTAAATAACTGTCTCCTATTTGGCTATCAAGTAAACTTTACAATACTGTAGTCCAACACCTATGGCAAATTAACGAAGGTCAAAGAAGTAATATACAAGATGGTGGAGCAATAGATCTATAACTTGATCAAAAAGATATTTTTAGCATGTCTGATGAATTCAATGTCCTCAATTTAAGTAATAGTAGTTCTAGTAAGAGACACTTGAGGGCACTGATTATTCTGGGTCTGGGACCAAATTAGAAAGTGCATCAATAGATATACTTCTCAAAAATTAAGATAATTTCGAAGGTAGAAGGAATAACAGAACTAATTTGATGGCGATTCCATTTAATAGTATCGCATAGTGTTACAGGAGCTTATAGAAGACTATTAACAAAATGGAAGCAATAGAATCCGAGACTCAAATTTCAAATCGTTACATGGATTATCCGTCTGTGGAAGAAGTAAAGGAAGCAAATACCCGGTCGAAATAATAAAAAACCTAAATATGTTTCTCGTGACTCAAAACTGTCAATAACGCTGCATTCTTTGCTGCAAGCTCGGCAATTCTCTGGTTAGTATCATCACTTCCGATTATCACAACATCTCCATAATCTGGTTTTAGTTTGTGAACTAGTAATTGACCAATATGAGGCTCTCGCTTTAATGCATCGTACCTAGTCCCTGATATAATGAATTTCTCATTCATATAGGATAATGTCGTAGCACCTAAAGCTCCCATTTTTATTGCAGCGTCTCTTTGCTCTATTCCAGACTTTACCCCAGAGCTCATCTGTTTCAATAGGAGTGCATGGTTATATCTCCCTAAAGCAACAGAACATTTAGGTAAAACACATTCACTCGGAATGGATGATAATATGCGCGAAAAAATTCTATTACCCTTAACTGACATCTTTGTTCCAATTTTACTAGTCTCTATTAGGCCTTGCATCTTCAAATGTTTAATTAGTGTCTTAATTGATCCTTCGCCAAGATTGAGTTCTTGACATAATATATCTCTACTAATGTAGCCATTATTTTCCATAAGCTGAAAAGCTTTGAATACATGTGCAATGTCAAAGGAAAGAATTCTGCTTGGAGCATATCTGCCTGAGGTTTCTTGGAGAACCTTTACATACATATGCATCTTTTTTGGATGTGTTGTATAATGGTTTGCTACTAATATGAATTTATTGGGTGTATAGTGCGCAAGATAATCAAATCGTATGTTACAAGTGATGATCAAATATAGAAATATATTCGAGACCTAGCGGAGAGAGTACTAAAATCATTGGAAACGGAAGAAGGTAATTTTATTGGTCTTGATAAAGCAATTGCAGACTTGGATGGCACAGGTAGCTATTTCTTGAATATCTTTAATGATAAGGGCGTTGATTTAGGACTTCTTAGACTCAGAAAGGGTGAGATAGATACTCAAATTCCCCATTCAGTGAATGAGGTCTATTTTGTAATTGAAGGAAATGGTTTTATAGAAATGGAGGGTATGCTTAAACCAGTTAAGAGAGGCGATTTCATCTTTGTTTCTGCAAATGTACACCACAGATTTATTGTCGACAATCAGGATCTAGTAGTAATCTATTTCTTTCCTTCGTAAGTCTATAATTAGCTCAGCCTCAATGATTGAAGTATCCATTTATTGTAGACTAATATTGGATAGTTTATCCAATAAAGGAGGTTTGCCGATCCCTATTATATAAAAAATAGGATGGCACATAAATCTGTTGGATGAACTGGACAAGAGTTTATATACGAGCTATCTGTCTAGTATCTAAATTAAATGTCTACTGTTAACACGCAGATCTTAAAGGAGCCTCGTGGTATACCAAAAATTGCAATAGGTGTGCTATTAGCTATACTATTGTTTGGTATGTTTATTGTAGGGTACGATCAGGGACAGTTGTTTAGTATTGTAGAAGGACAAAAGGCATTTGATGATATGTGGATGCATGAGTTTTCTCATGATTTGAGGCATGCGGCTGGTTTTCCTTGCCATTAATCTGTCATTGTGTTTACACAAAGAATGATGGGATATGAAGACCATTGCTTTTATTCTAATAACACTTATTTCTGGAGCGATAGCAGGAACAATACTTGGTTTAATTAATCTGTTATTGGTTGAACCATATATAGATCAGGCAATTGAGATTGAAGTACAAAATACTGTAGCATCTGGTGGGCCTGTAAATATGGATGAGCTTGTACAGTATCGATTATGGCAGAAAGGAGGGGAGATTGTTGCGGGAACAATTTTGGGTATCTCGGTTTCTGCGTTATTTGGAATAGTATTTGTCTACTCTAGGGACTCTCTTCCAGGATCCAACAACAAGAAGAAAGGTCTAATCCTAGCCGGAATTATGTTTTTCGTAATATTTTTGATTCCTGCCTTAAAGTACCCAGCAAATCCTCCAGCTGTTGGCGATCCGGAGACTATTGAATACAGAGAGAGTTTGTATATTGGTATTTTAGTTGTTTCTGGGTTTGCCGCCTTAGGTGTTTCAATACTTTATAGAAGCCTAGGTCAAACACGCAGAGAGTCAAGAAAGATCATTATGCCAGTGCTTTACGCTGTGATTATTGCCTTGGCATTTGGAGTAATGCCTGCAAATCCCGATGAAATAACAATATCATCTGACTTGCTCATGAACTTCAGGATTGTTACTTTTATAACAATGGGAATTTTTTGGGGAGCACTGGGTATTCTATTGGGTTCATTCTGGGATGTAGTCAAGCCCCATGAAACTAGGGCACCTAATCTCAGCACAGTATAATGAACTATATCTAAAAATTCTAGTTCTCGACCAACCTGAGGGACTTCGAAACCAACTCACTATTGAGATATCTGCATGACACCCAAAAAGGTGAGCTAAACTAGAATCGATGACTTGGGCACATAACGTATGATTTATGATAAGTAACTAACTAGAATAACCCCGGTTGTTACGATCTCTATTCTTGTTAATGCCGATATTACCGTTATCATTGGCATCATTATTGTCGCCGGAGGTTAAGACTTAATTGGAGTTCAGATCAGAAGAAGCGAAAAACATCTGGAGCCACGATTCTCCCAATAGATAAACATAACCACCTCATTTTACTTTTCTATACTTATAGTATTGTTGTTGTCAGTACCTTTTTTAAAGTTATTCTTGGTACTACTCTGGTGTCCTGCCATAAGAAACAGCTGATTAGATCTAACTTTATGTTTTATAGATTTTGC
>OCZV010000942.1_pt1 | contig 10383 bp, 9 predicted proteins | sample 1539051 | NCBI WGS metagenome assembly OCZV01 (sample SAMEA3113581, study PRJEB22503) | soil metagenome
CACGATCGTCGAGTTCGGCTACTTCTACGCCATGCCGTACGCGCTGACGATGGCGGCGGCGCTCGGCGCCCGGGTCATCAAGATCGAAGACGGCAACGGGGACCCCCACCGGAACTCGTTCGGGCCCGAGGTGGCCAGCGCCAAGACCACCGCGGGCAAGGAGAGCGTGTCGCTCGACCTGCGGACACCCGAGGGCCGCCGGGCCGCCCAACAGATCGTCGCCCGCGCGGACGCCTTCGTGACGGGGTTCCGCACGGGTGTGGCCGACAAGCTCGGCTTGGGCTGCGAGGAGCTGCGGGCCACCAATCCCCGGCTCCTCTACGTGCATGCCGCCGGCTACGGGACCGACGGCCCGTACGCACAACGGGCCCTCTACGCGCAGGCGGCGCAAGCCGTCGCCGGGAGCTTCGGGCGCCAGGTGGGCTACTGGGCCGACCCCGCCAGGAACCGCGACATGAGCGTCATGGAGCTGCAGGCGGTCGTGATCCCGCGTCTCGGCCAGGTCGTCGACGGTGACTCCAACGCGGCTCTCGGCCTGCTCGCGGCGCTCACCCTCGGGCTCTATCACCAGCAGCGGACCGGTGAGGGCCAGCTACTACGCACGTCCATGATCGCCGGCAACGCCTGGGCCTACTCCGACGACTTCTGCGCCTACGACGGCAAGCCTCCCGCGCCGCTGTGCGACGACGAGTACTACGGCACGAGCGCCGTCGACCGGGTCTACCCGGCGGCCGATCACAGCTGGGTGTGCGTCGCCGTCCGCAGCGACCAGGAGTTCGCGGCGCTCGTCCACGCCCTTGGGCTGCCGGAGCTTGCCGAGGACGAGCGGTTCGCCACCGACGCCGGCCGGAAGGCCAACGACGAGGCGCTGGCCGCGGCGCTCGGGGCCCGCTTCCAGGACAAGCCGGCGAGCGAATGGGAGGCGGCCGCCGCCACCGCCCGGGTCGGCTGCGTCGAGGCGAACATGAAAGGCCAGCCGGTCTTCACCTCGTTCGACCCGGTGCTGCGCGAGACGGGGGTGACCGTCGCCTACGAGCATCCGCAGTTCGGTGAGATGGTGCGGTCAGCGCCGCCGGTGGCGTTCTCCGAGACGCCAGGACGGGTCGCACCGCCGTGCGCCCGCGGTGAGCACAACCGGGCCGTCCTGGCGGAGCTGGGCTACGGACAGGACGAGATCGACGACCTCGAAGTCCGCCGGATCGTCGTCGCCCCCGAGCCTCTCAGCTCTCCCGACTGAGGTCCGGCTCCGCCCGGGCCGCGGCGGCGAGGTCCCGGGCCCAGCGGTAGTCGGCCTTGCCGTTGGGTCCCCGGACGATCTGGTCGACGGGAACGGCCAGGCGCGGGGCCTTGTAGGCGGCCAACCGGTCCCGCACGTGACCGGCCAGCGCCGCGGTCGGATCGCCATCGACGGGCGACGCCAGCTCGACCACGGCTGCGACGACCTGCCCGAACCGGGCGTCCGGTACGCCGACCACAAGCGCGTCCCGAACGGCCGGAGCCGCCTTGATGGCCTCTTCGACCTCCTCGGCGTGAACCTTCTCCCCTCCCGTGTTGATCACGACGCTGTCACGCCCGAGGAGCGTGATGCCCCTCAGTGGGTCGAGCTCCGCCCAGTCCCCGTGGATGCACCAGCGCTCCCCCTCGATCACCCGATACACGCGGGCCGACGCATCCGGGTCGTTGTGGTAGCCGAGCGACAGGCGGCCGCGGGCTGCCAGCAACCCGCGGCCGCCCACTCTGGGGTCGATCCAGCGGCCGTCCTCACCAAGCAGCCGGGTCGTCTCGGCCAGCTCGAAGCGGGCCGTGGCGCCCGCCCGGCCCGGCTCGCTGACCCAACGGCCGATGATCGGTGCCTCGCTCGAACCCAGCGAGTCGTAGACGATGGATTCCCGCCGGCGGGACGGAGCGGCGAGCGAGCTCGGTGAGGTCGGCCGGCGGGTCGACGCCGAGCATGACGTTGCCGCCGGCGCCGGTGATGGCGAACACGTCGTCCTGGCGCCACATCACGCCCTTGGGCCGCCCGGTCGTGCCCCCGGTGTAGAGCAACAGGAGGTCGTCGCCGCTGCGGCCCCAGGGTGCCCGCACGTCGTCGCCAGTCCCGGCGCCGGCCACCACTTGCTCGAAGGGGGTCGCCCAGGCGGGGATCGGCGCCGACCCGTCGGCCACTGCGTACCAACGCCGGACGCCCGGCATGTCGTGGCGGACGGCATCGACCCGCTCGGCCAGCTCGGCCTCGAACACCACGGCTTCCGCGTCGGCGTCCGACCACAGGTGGCGCAGCTCGTCGGGGCCGTAGCGGTAGTTCGTGTTCACCGGTACGAGCGCCGTCTTGAAGGCGGCCAGGTAGGACTCGATGTACTCGGGCCGGTTGCGCAGCGCGACGGCGACCCGGCTCTGGCGCCCCAGCCCGGCGGCGAGCAGGTCGGCGGCAAGCCGGTTGGCACGGGCGTTGACGTCTCGCCAGGTGATCACGCGATCGCCTTGGAGCAGGCAGCGCTCGGCCGGCCTCGCTGCCGCCACCGCCTCGAGGGCGTCGGCGAAGTTCCAGCCTGTCACTGCTCGGCGAGCCACCGCTCGAACTCACCGAAGTGCGTCGCCCCGTCGCGCAGCACGAACACCCCGTGAGCGCGGGCCAGCGACGCTCGGGACGATGCCAGCACCAGTTCGCCGGCCAGGTGCCACTTGCTGGCATCGCGTCGCTCGGCCCACGCCCGGGCCTCGAGCGGCCGCCCGATCGGGACCGGCTTGTCGAACCGGATCGTCAGCGTGCCGGTCACCGACATGCGGTCGTTGAGCAGGACGACGTGGCCCAGTGCCTCGTCGAGCATCGCCGCCGTCCAGCCGCCGTGGGCCACGCCCGGTCCGCCCTCGTGTTCGGGCGGGCACGTGATCTCGAAGTGGGCGACGCCGTCGGCGTCGAGCCGCTCGGTCGTGAGCCCGAGGCGGCAGGTGCCGGTCTTGCGGCACGCGCCGCACAGCGCCACGTCGCCGTCGGTGCGGGGAGGTTGCTGGAAATCCCCGCCAACCCAGGTCGGATCAGTCATATCAGCGCTCGCGGTGGAGGGTGACGCCTTGGGCGTTGAAGAAGAGGCCGCCGGCGGTGACGATGGCCCGCCGGGCGCCGTCGACCTGGCGGTCGCCGGCCTGGCCCTGGAGTTGGTGGACGGCCTCGCGCAGGTGGCCCGAGCCCTGGGTGCCGCCCTCGGACAGGGAACCGCCGTGGGGGTTCACGGGGATGCGCCCGTCGATGAGGATGCGGGACTCGGTCTTGTCCCAGTTCTGCTCGATGAAGGCACCGGCTTCGCCGGGGCCGCACCAGCCGGCGTTCTCGATCCAGTTGAGCGTGATGGCGGTGAACCCGTCGTAGGGGAAGTAGACGTCGACGTCGTCGATCCAGAAGTCGCCCTTGGCTCGCAGGGCCTCGACGACCACGTGCTGGCCGTGGTGGCGCAGGCTGGCCTGCTGGTCCTCCTCGTTCTTGTCGACCATGCCCAAGGCGATGGCGTTGATCAGCACCGGAGGCAGCGGCAGGTCCCGGGCCCGCTCGGCCGTCGTGATCACGAATGCGTCGGCGCCGTCCACGGGGACGTCCATGTCGAGCAGGCACAGCGGCCACCGGATCATGCGGGCCGACAGGTAGTCCTCCATCGTGATCGGTTCCCGCAGCGCCGCAGCCGGATTGCGGGCCGCGTTCGAGCGGTCGTTGATGGCGACGTAGCCGAAGTGCTCCTTCGGGACTCCGAACTCGTGCATGTACCGGGAGGCCCAGGCCGTGTAGCCCACCGCGCCCGCGATGTCCTCGGGCGCCGGTGCCGTGCCACCGGCGGCCAGCGCCAGGCCACGACGGAACGGGTCTTTCAGGGCGGACGCGGTGTTCCAGGCCAGGCGGTAGCCGACGTGGTAGGCGAGCACGACGTCGCACAGCCCGCTGTGCACCGCGGAGGCCCCCGCGGCGAGCTGGTTCACGAACGGGATCACCGGGTTGGCGTGCCAGGTGAGGCGCGGGAGCCCCAGGGTCGCCTGGAGGTGATTGGCCGACGGGATCGACCCGCACAGGCCGTCCACGTCGGCCGCCGACAGGCCACAAGTCCGGAGCACGTCGATGCACGCCTCCGCCGCGTACGACGCCGGACTGCGGGCGGTGTTCTTGGCCGTGAAGCCCGTCGTCGACGCACCGGCAATCGCGACCGTGTCCTTCAGCGGATTGCGGCTGCTGATCACGACCCGTCCCCTTCGGCGAGCCGGAACACGGGCATCGGAGCGCCGGCCCGGTCGATCCAGTCCAGCTCGACCCGCCGGTCGATCCGGATCTCGTCGTTGGCCGCGCCCACGACCGTGCTCGTGACCCGCAGGCCCTCCTGCTCGTCCAGCTCGACTGTCACGACCGGATGCGGACTCGAGTAGTCGACACCCTCGGCCGGCGGTCCCTGATGGAGCAGGACGACCATGAAGATCGTCCCGGCCCCTGTCACGGGCGTCGGGCGGACGTCGCTCGACCAGCACCGAGGACACACCGGCTTGGGCGGGTGGTGCCACGCACCACAGTCGGCGCACCGGTTCACGAGCAGACGGCGCTCCAGCCAGCCCCGATAGAACGCCTTGTTGTCGTGATCCAGCCCACGCCCGGGGAAACGAGCGATCAGCTCCTCGTCAGTGACCTCGGTCGTCACGACACGCACGTCCTCGAGAACAGCGCCCGGATCTCGGGGTAGAGCAGCTTGCCGTTGGGGCCACGGGGCACGGGCGCGAACAGCACCGTGCGCGGCACCTTGTACCCGGCCAGCTTCCCGCGCACGGCCGAGGCGACGTCCTCAGCGTCGACCACCGCGGACGGCGCGGGCTGGACGACGGCCGCGACCGCCGAGCCGAATCGCTCGTCGGGGACGCCCACGACGGCGCAGTCCTCGACACCCTTTATCTCGGCTATCACCTCTTGGACCTCCTCGGCGAAAACCTTCTCGCCGCCCGTGTTGATGATGGAGCTGCCCCGCCCGATCAGCGTGATCGTGCCGTCGCGGTTCCACCTGCCATAGTCGCCAGGGATGGCGAAGGTTTCACCGCCCTCCTGCCGGAAAGTGGCTGCCGTGCGCTCGGGGTCGCCGCGGTAGCCCCGCGCGACGGTCGGCCCGATGAAGCGGCCGATCTCGTCGGTCTGCCGCGGGATCTCGGTGCCGTCGTCGCGCATGATGCGCAGGCCCGGTCCGGGCAGGAAGCGGTCGGTCGACGTGTCGTCGCCCCGCCAGACCGGCATCATCCCGATGGTCACGCCCTCGGTCGACCCGCAGGCGTCGACCAGCGTCACCCGGGGGATGTGCTCGAGGAGAGCGCGCTTGACCGGACCGCTCCAGGCCACGCCCGCGGAGCTGATCGTCACCAGGTCGGACGTGTCAGAAGGGTCGCCCGTCGACGCCTTGGCCTCCAGGGCGGCGACCATCGGCCGAGCCATGGCATCGCCCACGATCGAGACGGTCCGGGCCCGGGTCCTCGCTGCGGTGGCGAAGAGCTCGTGGGCGTCGAAGCTCTGTGACGTCAGGGTGACCACGGTGCCGCCAGCGGTGAGCACGGGTAGCGACGCCATGATCAGCCCGGTGCTGTGCATGAGCGGCGACGCGGGGATGGCGACAGGCCGGCGCCCCTGGGCCGCCAGCGTCAGCGCCCGGTCCAGCGCGGGCCCGTCCCAGTCGACGTCCTCGAGCCCGAGCATCATCCGACCGAGGACCTGGGTGTTGCGGACCGAGGCCCCGATCAGGTACTCGACGCCCTTGGGCAGGCCGGTCGTCCCGCCCGTGTAGGACAGGTAGACATCGTTCTCCGGGCGGTGGATCCGGGCCGCGGGCTCATGGCCGGCGATCAGGTCCTCGAGGTCGTGATGGCCGGCGGCCGGCGGTACGCCCCCCTCGTCGTCCACGCGTACGACAGCGCGCAGGCCGCGCACGCTGGGGGCGGCGGCCGCCACCCGCTCGGCGAGGGTCTGGTGGTACACGAGGACCCGGGCGTCCGACTGTGTCAGCAGCGCCTCCAGCTCGGCGTCCGCGTAGCGGTAGTTGACGTTCGCCGGGACGGCCCGGATCTTCAGCGCCGCGAAGAAGACCTCCAGGTACTCGTTGCAGTTGTACAGGTCGATGGCGACCGTGTCGCCCTGCCTCACCCCGGCGTCCAGCAGCGCGCCGGCGAGGCGTGCCGCCCGGTCGTCGAACTCACGCCAGGACCGTCGGACCGGCCCGTGCTCGAGCGCGGCCGCATCGCCGAGTTCGTCCGCGATCGCTTCCCAGATCGTGGCCAGGTGGTCTTCCATCTGCGCTATTTATATCACTATTTGACCTATATGGTCGGCGGGACTCTGCGGCGGCAGGGCTTGACACCAGCGAGCATAATTAGTGTACGTATAAAGCTGATTCGCGACTAGCGAGGGGTACGGCATGAGACTCGAGGGGAAGGTCGCCCTGGTGACCGGCGCGGCAAGGGGGCAGGGCCGCAGCCACGCCGCCCGGCTGGCCGCCGAAGGGGCGGACGTGATCGTCACCGACATCTGCGGCGAGGCGGCGCAGGTCGGCTACCGGACGGCCGTCCCCGACGACCTGTCCGAGACGATTCGTCTGGTCGAGGACCATGGTCGGAAGGCCGTCGCCCGGGTCGTGGACGTGCGCGACCAGGCGGCGCTGGACGCCGCCGTGGCCGACGGGATGAGCGAGCTCGGACGCCTCGACGTCGTCGTGGCGAACGCCGGCATCACCAGCTGGGCCCCGTTCTGGGAGATATCCGAGGAGATGTGGCAGGCGGTTGTCGACATCGACCTCACCGGGGTGTGGAAGACGTTCAAGGCCGCGACGCCAATGCTCATCGAGCAGGGCTCCGGCGGCTCGCTGATCGCGATCAGCTCCGTGGCCGGGATCAAGTCGTTGCCGGGGCAGGCCCACTACAGCGCAGCGCGGCACGGCGTGGTCGGCCTGGTCAAGAGCGCGGCGATCGAGTTGGGGCCGCACGGGATCCGGGTCAACTCGGTCCATCCGTGGGGGGTCGCGACGGCGATGGCCGAGAACTCGCACGTGCCGGAGATGCTGGAGGCGAACCCCAGCTTCGCTCCGTCGTACTCCTCCATCCTCCCGGACCCCGTGATCGCCCGGCCCGAGGACATCTCGGACGCCGTGGCCTGGCTCGCCTCGGACGAGTCCCGCTGTGTGACAGGTATCCAGCTGCCGGTGGACATGGGGGCGACGACGGTCTGACCCAGGTCAGGCGCCGTCGCGGATGACGTCGGCGGCCCGCCAGGCCATCGCCATCATCGGCCCGTTGAGGTTCCCGGCAACCATGGTCGGCAGCACCGAGCAGTCCATGACCCGCAGGCCGCTCACCCCCCGGACGCGGAGCTGGGAGTCGACCGGATCCGCGTCGTCCGGGCCCATGGCGCACGTGCCGATGGCGTGGTAGCCGCAGTAGCCGTGCTCGAGCGCGGAGTCTATGACGTCCTGGTCGCTCCGTACATCCGGCCCGGGCAACGTCTCGTGGTCGACGTACGCGGCGATCGGGTCGTTCGTGAAGAGCTCGCGCATGCGGGCGAAGGCGGCCACGATCAGCTTCCGGTCGTGCTCGGTGGCGTAGTAGTTGGGTTCGATGTCGAGCGGCGCCGAGGGATCGGCCGACGTGATGTGCACGCTCCCCTCGCTCTCCGGCCGCAGCACATATCCGATGCACTGAACGCCCGGCTCGTGCTCGACCGTAGGGTTCTCGCCGGGGGCGTAGGCGGCGACCGAGAATGGCGCCATGAGGACCTGTGCGTCGACGCGCGCCGCCGCTGGATCGGTCTTGAGGAACCCGATGACGTCGTACGACGGCCGGGCGAGCGGCCCCTTGCGGGTCAGGAGGTACCTGGCGCTGGTCAGCGCCTGGCCCCACTGGCTGCTCAAGCGGCGGTTGTACCCGAGGTCCCGGTTCAGCCGGTACTGCAGGCTGAAGCACCGGTGCTCCCGCACGCGGGCACCCACGTTGGGCTGGTCGACGCGGACGTCGACGCCGGCTGCGCGGAGCGTGTCGGCCGGGCCGATCCCCGACAGTTGGAGGAGCCGCGGCGTCTGGAGGCTCCCCAGCGAGAGCACCACCTCGCGGGCTCCCCGGTACTCGACGGTGCGATCGCCCTGCCGGGTCACCACGCCGACCGCCCGATCGCCCTCGAACAGCAGTCGGGTGGCGAGCGCGCCGGTGACGACCGTCAGGTTGGAGCGCTTGCGCGCCGGGCGGAGGAAGGCATGCGCGGCGCTCACCCGTCGGCCCAGCCGGTCGATGTTCCCCATCGTGTAGCCGATGCGGGGCTCGTCCGTCTCGTTGAGGTCGTCGGCCGGAGCCATGCCCACGGCGTGGCCGGAGGCGACCATCGCCTCACACACCGGTTCCGGGTCTCCCCGCGAGATCGTCAAGGGCCCGCCCGTGCCGCGCGTGTCGCCGGGCCCGAGCCGGTTGTTCTCGATCTGCTTGTAGATCGGCAGGATCGTGGCCCATCCCCAGCCCTTGTTGCCCAGCCGCTCGAGGTCGTCCCAGTCGGCTCGCTGGCCACGGTTGTAGACGAGCCCGTTGATGGCGCTGGATCCGCCGAGCGTCTTGCCCCGGGTCCACGCTTCGACCTGACCGGAGGGACCGAACGGACGGGTCGGGAAGTGCCAGGCGTAGCTGGTGTCGCCGAGTAGCTTGCCGAAGCCCTTGGGAACGCGGATCAGCGGACTGCGGTCCTTCCCGCCCGCCTCCAGGAGCAGGACGCGGGTGCGGCCGTCCGCGGACAGCCGGTTGGCGAGCACGCAGCCCGCCGAGCCCGCGCCGATGACGATGTAGTCGAAGTCACCCATCACTCGTCGCTTCCCAGGTACTGCTCGAAGACGTCGGTGGCGACGAGGTCGGCCGCGGGCCCGCTCTGGACGATGCGGCCGTGGCGCAGGACGTAGGCGGTGCTGGCCATGTTCAGCGCGCGGGCGGCGAACTGGTCGACGATGAGGAGGGCGCCTCGTTCCTTCGTGAGTTGTTCGAGGAAGGCGAAGATCTCGTCGACGACGATGGGGGCCAGGCCGAGTGAAGCCTCGTCGATGAGGACGAGGGTGGCGTCGCGGACGTAGGCGGCGGCCATGGCGAGCATCTGCTGTTGGCCACCGCTGAGCGTTCCGGCGGGCTGGGTGAGGCGTTGGCCGAGGATGGGGAACGCGGCCGCTGCCCGGTCGATCGCGTCGGCTTCGGTGCCGGGCCGGGCCTGCATGATGAGGTTGTCCCGAACCGTGAGGCCTCTGAAGATGCCTCGACCTTCGGGGACATGGCACAGGCCGGTGGCGAACCGGCGGTAAGGCTTGGCACGGGTCATGTCCTTGCCACTGAAGTGGACGGTGCCGGCGGTGACGGGCACGAAGCCCGACACCGCTCGGAGCAGAGTCGTCTTGCCTGCACCGTTGGGGCCGAGGAGGGCGACGACGGAGCCGGCCGGGACCGTGAGCGACACGTCCCGCAGGACGGTCGTCTCGCCGTAGCCGGCGTCGAGATGGTCGACCTGGAGCGCCGGGGCCGAGGCGGGCGCCTCCCCGTTGGGGTGGGAGTGGTCGCTGGTGGTGACGGTCATGCCGGCGCCTCCTCCGCGATGGCTTCCATGACATGGTCGTCGCCCAGGTAAGCGGCACGGACGATGTCGCTGGCGGCGACCTCGGCAGCGGTGCCCTGGAAGACGAGCTTGCCGAAGTCGAGGACGTAGACGTGCTGGCAGACGCGCATGACCAATCCCATGTCGTGCTCGACCAGCAGGATCCCGACCCCCCGCTCGTCGACCACCCGGCTCAGGATGTCGCCGAAGCGTGTCGTCTCCTCCTGGTCGAGGCCGGAGGAGGGCTCGTCCAGCAGGAGCACGTCGAACGGCCCAGCCAGGCACCGAGCGAGCTCGACCAGGCGCCTATGGCCGGTGGAGAGCGACCCGGCCTGACGATCGGCCAGGTCAGCAATGCCGCACAGCTCCATGGCGGCGGCCGCCGCACCGTCGGTCGTCCGTGACTCAGCCGGGCGGGCGGCGAGCTGGGACAGGAACCCGGCGCCGGCCTGGCCGGCCTCGCGTCCGAGCGCCACGTTCTCGGCCACGCTGAGGCTGTCGCACAGGTCGACCCGTTGGAACGTGCGCCCGAGGCCCCGGCGACCGCGGGCCGCAGGTGGGAGGCGGGTGATGTCCGTGCCGTGGAGCAGCACCCGCCCACGGAACCGGCGGTTGAAGCCACTGCAGGCGTCGAACATGGTCGTCTTGCCGGCCCCGTTGGGGCCGATCAGCCCGGTGACCCGGCCCAGCGGAGCGGTGAGGCTCACCCCGTCGACGGCCACGAGCCCGCCGAACCGCACCCGTAGGTCCTCCACGGCCAGCCCGTCGCCGCCGGC
>OCZV010000943.1_pt1 | contig 10381 bp, 11 predicted proteins | sample 1539051 | NCBI WGS metagenome assembly OCZV01 (sample SAMEA3113581, study PRJEB22503) | soil metagenome
ATTCCCACCAGCATGAAGAAAAACGCCTGCTGGCCTTGGCTGGTAAAAGGCAAGATGTTGATCAGGGCATTATAAAAGGCGTCGATGTATTCCATGGCTTGGTTGAGCTACTTTTTCGGCTTCGTGATTAGGAAGGCCAGGAGCTCTTTCGCCCTGGGAGTAACGTCCAGGACTTTAGTCACATATTTGTCGACTTCTTCCCCTGAGACGTAGGTTATTTCTAACTTGGATTTTTTTGCTTCAGCGATAAACTCCGGGTCCTTCATGGTGTCGGCGAAGCCTTTGCGCAGAACTTGGAGCCGCTCCTTCGGCGTGCCTGGCGGAACCATAAAGGGACGCTGAAACTCGAAAGTCCCAACCCAGGTGTTATAAGCGGAAAGGTTATCCTCGCCCTTGATGATTTCCGGAATGAGCGGAAGGTCTTTTACCTCAGGGTCCGGCTCCCGGCGATGGATCAAAAACGGGATCAGCTTGTCATCGCCTTTGGCGTCCAGCAGTGCTCTACCAGTGGTCCGCGCTGACTCCCAGCCCCAGCAACCGCCGTCCACTTCCTTTCTGCGCATGGCCACGAGGATCGGACCGGTTCCTTCATAACCGCTGACCACTTTGAACTTCGTCCCGATGGTCTGGTTCAATATCTTGGGCGTATCGTCGTAGGTCGACCCCGGTCCGGTTGAACCCATCTTGATCTCTCGGTCGGTGGCGAGAACGTCCTTCAGTGTTTTGAGTCCGGTGTGGGCCATGATGCTGCAATGCGGCGTACCAACGGTTGGCGCGCCCACCCAGCCGAATTTGCGGGCGTCGAACCTCATGGCTTTATCGCCAAGGGCCTGGCGCAGAACTAGGGCGCTGTTCCAGATCCCGACGAAAAGACCATCTGGTTTGGCGCTATTGTAGGTGTAGTTCGCCGCGATCAGACTTCCCGCACCGGTCATGTTCTCAACGACGATGGTGGGATTGCCCGGAATATGCTTGCCGATGTGCCGCCCGACAGTTCGAGCCGAGAGATCGTAGCCACCGCCAGGCGCCAGTCCCACGACAAAGCGGATCGTCTTGCCCTTATAGAAGTCATCGGCCGATAATTGAGCTGTGGCAAGTAAAACGAAGCCAACTACGATGGTTGATAACAACAATTTAGCCTTCATGATCGCCTCCTCTGTGTGAGTCTAATCGGCGGCAATTTCCCGCCGCGCTTATTTTTTCGGCTTGGTCAACAAAAAGCTCAGAAGCTCCTTAGCCTTGGGGGTAATCGAGAGCATCTCGTCGACGTACTTTTCAATCTGTTCCCCTGAAGTGTAGGTTACTTCAAACTTCACTTTCTTAGCTTCAGCCAAAAACTCCGGATCATTCAGAGTATCGGCGAAGGCTTTGCGCAGAAGTTGCACACGCTCTTTGGGTGTTCCAGGCGGCACCGTATAGGGCCGCTGGAATTCGTAAGTTGCCACCCAGGTTTTATAGGCCGCAAGTTTGTCCTGATCCTTTTTTAAGACATCAGGTATGAGCGGAAGGTCTTTCACCTCAGGTTCGTCCCATCGGCGGTGAATGACATAGGGGACTAATCTGTCGTCGCCCTTGGCGTCGAGCATCGGTCTGGCGGTTGTTCTCATCGATTCCCAGGTCCAACAGCCTCCGTCTACTTCTTTTCGACGCATGGCCACCAGGATCGTGCCGGTGCCCTCATAGCCGGAGATCACCTTGAATTTTGTTCCCAGGGTTAGGTTCAACATCTTGGGCAGATCCTCATAGGTCGATCCCGGTCCGGTGGCGCCCATTTTTATTTCTCGGTTTGAGGCGACAATATCGTCCAGGGTCTTCAATCCGGTATAGGCCATGATGCCGCAAATAGGCGTCCCCTTTGTTGGAGAGCCGATCCAGCCGAGCTTGCGGCCATCGAGCCTTACGGCCTTGTCGCCAAGAGCCTGACGCAAGACCAGGGCGCCGTTCCACGTCGCTACAAATAAGCCATCCGGCTTGGCGCTGTTGTACGTATAGTTCGCGGCAATAAGGCTCCCAGCGCCGGTCATGTTTTCGACGACGATGGTAGGATTTCCGGGAATATGCCTGCCCATGTGTCGTCCGATAGTTCTCGCCGCGAGATCGTACCCTCCGCCAGCCGCTTGTCCCACCACAAAGCGGATTGTTTTGCCCTTGTAGAAGTCATCGGCTGGTAATCGTGCCGGCAGTGCAGCAAGTAAAGCGAGGCCTGCGACTATGGCTATGGGTAACCACAATTTCTTTTTCATGATCTCCTCCTATCTATGAGTCTGATCGTGGCTATTTCTCTGCCAGACTTACTTCTTGGGCTTGACCATTAAGAAGTCGAGGAGCTCTTTCGCTTTAGGAGTAATCGACAGGACCGTGTTCACATGTTTGTCGATCTCTTCCGGCGGCACGTACGTTACCTCTAGTTTCGATTTTTCGGCTTCAGCTATAAATTCCGGATCCTTCATGGTGTCAGCGAAGGCTTTGCGCAGGATTTGCACCCGGTCCCTAGGTGTGCCGGGCGGAACGCTAAAGGGCCGTTGAAATTCGTAAGTTCCGGCCCATGTCCGGTAAGCGGAAAGGTTGTCCTTGCCCTTGATCACCTCTGGAATGAGCGGCAGGTCTTTTACTTCAGGATCCGGCTCCCGGCTATGGATAAGGAATGGGATCAGCTTCTCCTCGCCTTTCGCGTCGAGCATCGGCCTGGCGGTGGTCCTTCCCGACTCCCATGTCCAGCAGCCTCCATCGATCTCTTTTCTACGCATGGCGACGAGGATTGGGCCGGTGCCTTCATAGCCGCTAATCACGTTGAACTTCGTTCCTGTCGTGCGGTTCAATATCTGAGGCATGTCATCGTAGGTGGAGCCCGGGGCGGTTGCGCCCATCTTCAGCTCTCGGTTGGCCGCGACGACATCCTCAAATGATTTCAGTCCGGTATGGGCCATGATCGCGCAAAAGGGCGTCCCTTTTGTCGGAGCGCCGATCCAGCCCAGCTTTCGGGCGTCCAGCCTTACGGCTTTATCGCCAAGGGCCTGGCGCAGGACATAGGCGCTATTCCAGATCCCCACAAACAGTCCATCGGGCTTCGCGCTATTCGCCGTATAGTTAGCCGCAATAAGGCTTCCAGCCCCGGTCATGTTCTCGACGACTATGGTAGGGTTGCCGGGAATGTGCTTGCCCATGTGACGCCCGACGGTTCGCGCCGAGAGGTCGTAACCCCCGCCAGGCGCGAATCCCACAACAAAGCGAATGGTCTTGCCTTTATAAAAATCATCTGCTCCTGATTTCTGAGGACTTATCGCGGGAAGAATCAAACCAAGCACGATCACTGGTAAAAGCGACGGTCTCAATTTCATGGCGTCCTCCTTAGTTGTTGTATCGTTAAGGGTCTTTGTTTTCGGTTGTACTTTAAAGATCACACCATCCCACCAAGAGACGGTTCACCCAGCCCAATGATGTCTTCTTAAATTGTCGATGAGCTTTCTCATCCGCTTGATATGACGCCCTTCCCGATTTCTCGGTTATCGTCTATTTGCCCAGCAGTTTTCTCATCCGCTCGATCACATCCGGAGGCTGAGCGATTACATCCTTAGCCATGGCCTCCAACTCTTCTCCCTTTACGGGCTGCAATTCGTATTTTCTCCTTTCGATCTCAGCGAGGAAGTCAGGATCTTTCAGAGTCTTACTGAAAGCCTCGCGCAGGATTGTGACCCGTTCTGGAGGGATACCTGGTGTACCCACGAGGGGACGGCCAAGGGCGCCGGCGGCCAAAACCACATTGGCCAGGCGCCGGGTCGCCTCAGGGGTCTTATACTGGTCCATCAGCTCATAGATCGTGGGGGCATCTGGCAGTTTAGGGTCCCGGGTACGCCCGGTCTGAACCACATTACGGACAAAGCCCTTTTTGCGCCAGGTAAGGAATGGCTCACGGGCAAAGAAGGCCTCGATGGTAAACGCCCGGCAGTGTAGTTCTCCCCGTTCCACCGCAAGGTCAATATCCTGGCCCCCCTGGTAACCGGTCACTAAATTGAATTTGGTCCCTAGGGCTTCCTCCATAAGTTTAGGTATGTAGTAACCCGTTGAACCGGTCCCAGTAGTGCCACACTTGGGAGGCACCGTAGCCTTGCGGATGTCTTCAATCGTCCTATAGGGGGCATCTGACCGCATGTACATTTGATGCTCGTTCTGCACCGGAGAGCCGATCCAGACAAACTTTGCCCAGTCAAACTGCACCTCTTTACGTCCGATAAGTTGATCGAAATATAGAGCGGGCAGTGCCGAACCGAGCGTCAAACCGTCAGGTTTGGCCACGCTGTAAACATGATTGGCTGCGATCATCGACCCTGCGCCAGTCATATTCTGTACGATGATGTCAGGCTTCCCCGGAATGTGCTTCGGCATATGCTGGGCGTACAAGCGTGCCCACAGGTCATACACATCTCCGGCTAGAAACCCGACCACTATTTTTATGGTCTTGCCCTTATAGAACTCGTCGGCTTTCACCTGAGGTGGAGGAGTAAGAACAAAAAGTCCCAGGAGGACCAAGATCGCCAGGAAGATTTTGTGATTCATGATCTAACCTCCTTCTAAATAAGTCACTTCGCCAGTTTTTTTCATTCGTTCGATTACCTCCGGCGGTTGGGCGACAATCTCCTTTGCGAGCTTCTCCAGCTTCTCAGCGGCTGTGGGTTTGATCTCCAGATTCCTCGTTTTTGCCTCGGCTAAGAACTCTCGATCACTCATCGTTTTCGCGAAGGCCTCACGCAGAATCTTGAGTTGATCGGGAGCCAAAAGGAGAAAGAACAAAATCGTGCCGTTCATTTTTATTTCTCCTTCTCCGAACTGATCTCTTGCCCGACCGTTATTGATTCAGCGCTTCAGTCTTCCCTTGCACTCGTCCCCTTGATCCCCTCGAGCAGGGTCTTTAGTCCATGGAGATTTACCATAATTGTGTTAGGGACAGTCGCAGCAATTTCCCCGATAACGTTTCCGCTTGGATCACCGCAATCGGCGACAATCACGATCTCCATCGAACCCCTGATATCTCTGAGGTTAAAGACGGTCTCCACCACGTCCATTTCTTTCCCGGTGGAAACGAGCACGGCCGCGTCAAAGATTTCTCGACGGCTCCGATAAATAGCCCTATTCCCATTACTGACTTTTGTAACGATACAACCGGTACCGGTGAGATACTTTTCCACCTCCTCACACCGTCCCGAACAAACCAGCAAAGTCTTATTGAACCGCCGCGGTAAACTGACAACCGAAGAAACGAGGCTCATAATTCCACTGGCTGAAGCCTCAACTTCCGAAAGGCTCGATTGTTAATGCGACTTTCTCCAGAGCGGGGAGTTGTCTGCTCTGCGAAGCCAGGTACGGTATACTAAGGCAATCGAGATGCCAAGGATGAGAACGGTCGAGCGGGATTAGTAAGTTTGGAGCCTATAAAGGAATTTTTTGGGCATCACTCAAAAAAGAAATTTCTGATGAGTGTGCAAAAAAATTACACACTCATATGGTCGTGTGTGGATACTTCACACGGCAGAGTAGATGAATTTAGGGCAAAGATAGACGATGGGAAATAGCTACACGGAGAGAGGCTTGCCCGATCTCACTTTTTAAGTCCTACAATAATCCGTGTTTTTTGAGTTTGTCATAAAGAGCCCGGCGACTGATGCCGAGTTGCTGGGCCGCATTTTTTTTGTTGCCTCTCGTTGAGGCAAGGGTCATCTGGATAAATTCCTTCTCGACGGCATCAAGGGTCATTCCCGCATGAATCGGAAAATGCTGCGCTGCCGCATTCGTTCCTGCGGCGGCTCTAATTCTCAATGGGAGAAGGTCAGGGGTCAGCTCTTCGCCCTTGGCCATCAGGACCGCGCGCTGAATTACGTTCTTCAATTCCCGTACGTTGCCCGGCCAGGAGTAATTCCTAAGACAGTGCCAACTCTCGCTCGAGACTGCACGCACCTTCTTCTTGTAGATAGCGTTGAAGTGAGGCACAAAATGATTGGTCAGGAGTGTGACGCCTCCCGGCCGCTCCCGAAGAGCGGGCACATGAATATGGAAAACGTCAAGACGGTAGAAAAGATCCTCTCTGAACTTTTTCTGCTTGACCGCCTCTTCCAGGTTTTCATTGGTCGCCGCTATGACGCGAACTTTGGCACAGATATCTTTCTCGCCTCCGACTCGCCGGAAGGTCTTGGTTTCCAAAACTCTGAGGAGACTGACTTGCGCTTTTTCGGTGATAGTGCTGATTTCATCGAGAAAGATGGTCCCCCCGTGGGCTTCCTCAAAACGTCCTTTGGTGGCTTCAACTGCGCCTGTATAAGCGCCTTTTTCGTGGCCGAAGAGTTCGCTTGCAATCAGTTCGGACGACATCGCGCCGGTATTGACAGTAATGTAAGGGCCGTTTCTCCGCCTGCTTCTCCTATGGATGGCGGACGCGACCATATCCTTACCCGTGCCCGTTTCACCGGTGATCAATACGGATATGTCTTCTGACGCCGCCTCAAGAATCCGTTGAAAGACCTCCCGCATGGGCAGGCTAATCCCCAGCATGCCTTCAAACTCCGGCGGGATCGGTATCTCGCGATCGATGTTGTTGCCGTCTCTTGAGACTTGCTGATGTAAAGCCTGGGTGACAAGGGCGCAAATCTCGTCTTCGTTTACGGGTCGCGTAAGGGTGCGATGCGCGTAGGCCTTCAGGCGATCAAGGGGAAGGGGTCCGCCTTCCTGATCGGTCACAACAATAATAAATGTTCTGCTGGAGTCCTTAGTCAGCATGTCAAGCAGCTCAAGGCCCTTGGACTGTTCCGTTTTCGATTCGACGGCGTCCCAGATGAGAACGTCGTATTTCTCGGCCTCAAATCTTTCGGCAGCCCTTGCAATAAGAGGCATGGACTCTACAGAAATATGACCCGCCGAGAATTGCTTTTCGAGCAGTGCCCGGATATTGCTTGTCCTTTCAACTATCAAAACACTTGCCATACAACTTTAGACTTAATTCCTATCAGATCAAATCCCATAAAGTCCAGAAGTCCTAAGGGCTACGTAGAAGGGTATTTCATAGAGCGACGGCTCGTGTCAGCACAGAACTATATTCGACCAGTCCCTTAGTGCAGGCCGTAGAAAAAGTAAATAGTTATCGCGATTCCAAAAACCGCCAGAGCCAGGTTGGCGTATACACCCGTATTAACCCAATAACCTTCGGGAATTTCCACGGGCTTAAGGGTTCTCAGGACAAGTCGGTACTGTAGCACGGAAACAATACCCATGAGAGACCCAAACAAGATGAAACTGACGCCCACCCAAAACGAGGGTTCTCTCTGCAAGGCCTGTCCCTGCATTGACCTCAACAGCTGAACAAACAAGCCAAACCGTTCGACAACGAAGCCGAAGGCCATCAACGTAAGGCTTGTCCGGCTCCAAGCCAGTAAAGTCCGTTCGGCGGCGAAAAATACCCGAGGGTCGTTCAGGTCAGACATTGATCCTCCCCAGAGGTCAGAATTTTTATCCATCCAAACCGAGAGGACATCTCGAGTTCACTCGAGTTTGAGCGAGGAGATGAATCAGCTAGTGGTGCGGTATCACGCAATCGCTGCGGGAACAGACGTATCGCCGCATGAGTGTCACTCGACGGATGAAGAACCCTCGATGCTGTTAAGTTTTCGGAGCAAGAAGTATCGACTCTGAATTTCCGTGCCGTCTTTGAATCGGATGAGGTATGGTTTACGCGACGTTCCCGAAATGCTGGCAACCTTATCAATAAAATCGCGGGCGGTTTTCACATCGGACTGGTTCGCTTCCCATTTGCGGCGAAGAAACGTGGCCGCCGTATCGGCATTGTAAGCCGTACCGTTGCGCACAAACTTTGCGTCTTTTAACACCGCAACCTGCTTGATCAGCGATTCGATCTTTTCTTTCTCCGCCGGAGGGACGGTTTGGGCCCGGACGAACATGGGGATTACCCATCCCAGAAAAACCAGCCAAGCCAAAGTCGCTATAATAAGTTTCTTCATTATAGATAGCTGCAACTGCCGTCACTAACTTAGACGTTGAATCCCCGGAAACCCTGGACCCGCCGTCGTTGGCCAAACAACCTCGGTTTGCGGCTATTTTGTCCCCCTATGAATCATTTCCAAGACTTTTTCGGTGGTTCTGACGCGAGCCATGCGGGGAAAGACGGTCTCCATGAACGCCGCCATGGAATTATCGTGGGAGTTGCTGCAGGCGTCCCGCACAATGACAACGTTGTAATCTAAATCACGCGCGGCGTAAACGGTGGAGGCAACACCGACGTCAACCGAGCCGCCTGAAATGATGATCGTATCGATGCCTCGTGTCCGCAGAGCCAGATCAAAATACGTCTGATGGAAAGCGCTCCAGCGGTATTTGGGTATGATGTAGTCCTCCGGGCGCGGCTCGATCTCCGCGATCACTTTTTGCTCCCAAGAGCCCTCGGTGGCGCCGTGAACCGCTGGATTGCACTCGTCGTTCGGCCAAGGGCGAAGCCGCATGTCGGTGTCGGTGACGATCATGCTCCGGCTTCGGCCGTCTCGGCGATGGTTCGCCATAGCATAAAAAATTGGAATGCCCGCCTTGCGCGCCGCGTTCATTAACCGCACCGCATTGTCGACTACAGGCTTCATTTTCTTTTTCGTCTCTTCGGACGCGCCATGGTAGTAGACATTGAGCATGTCGAAAAAAAGCAGTCCCGTTTTACGGACATCGAGGTCATCGACGTTCATGGCTTCTCCATATAAGGGTGGACTCAATTTCAAACATCTCGAAACGGCGGGATCCTATTTTTTGGGTATTCTTGATGGGCGACCTCCCACCAGTTATGGTCGAGATCGCTCAGCAGAAACGATTGTCCATCCTCCGTCTCTTCGATCTCGTCAATCGACGTGATGCCGAACTCCGCGCCGCAAGCTTGTAACTGTCTGTGAGCCTCGGCGACGGCCGAGGCCGATTCGACCGTGACGGTGTAACGCTGCAGCGGCGTAAGATATTTGCGGTTCTTTGCCGGGATTTCGAGGCTCACCACGTACCAGGGCGTGCTGGGATGCTTTATGTCGTGCGGTCTGATGGTCGGAACATGCGTGATGGCATCGAGACCAAGTCCTTCGGTGTAAAATTTGACCGATGCAGCGAGATTGACGCATTCTATCGTTCCATGCGTCATGGCTTGTGGAATATAGCCCCTGCCGGGAAACTGATCTTCGGTGAGCTTGGTCTTCCAGGGGTATGCGATATGTTCCGGCAAGCCTGCTTTGTGGCGGTTCTCGTATGATTCGATTTCCCAGTAGTTCCCTCCGGGCTCGACAAAAAACATCGAGTAAGAGCCGTCTCTCTCTTTTCGCTTCACGACTTTTTTGAGACCGAGTTTTTCCTTGTTGGCGAGGAGGTACTGATACGCATTGTCGACCTCCTGGTTGTTCGAGACGCGCACGCCGTAGTGATTGCGTTCTGGTTTATCTTTCACATCCGGGCCACCTTCATGAAGGATCAGCAGCCAGCCGGTATTCGGGTGTTTTAGAGTCGCCCGGTCGCCGCGGCGATCGACCGTCTCGAACGCCAAGACATGAGATAGCACGGGAATCGTCTCATCCAGATAGCGGCATTCGCTATGGCCGTTGACGAGACCGGTTGGCTTGATCGCCGAATGCGCAGAAGTTGCCATCGCAGCTCTCCTTTTATCTACTGTTTCTTACCGACTCCTAATCGATCGACGGCCTTCTAGACAAGGATACGTCAAGAAAAGCGCGCGCGTTCCGGTCAAGCGACAGGTCAGAAAATCCTATCGTTGGCGATCATTGCTGTTTAGATTATTCCGCCACAATGCGGTTACGCAGATAGCCGATCTTTTCGACTCCGGCTTCGACGATATCGCCCGGCTTGAGCCACCATGGGGTTTGGCCGTCTTTTCTTCCGGCCGCTACGCCGCGGGGGGTGCCCGTTGTAAGTACATCTCCGGGGTTTAAGCCCATTTGGGACCAGTATGCGATCATGTCGGGAATCTTGAAAATCATGTAGCTAAGGTTGGAATCCTGGCGCGTTTCGCCATTGACGCGGAGCCAAAGTTTCAAATTTTGCGGATCGGGGATTTCGTCCTTCGTGACAAGATACGGGCCCATCGGCGCGAAGCCTGGAAAGCTTTTGCCCATGAGATGGATGCCGGTTTGGTTCTCGCTGCGAATGATGTCCCGGGCGCTGATATCATTGAATGCCGCGTAGCCGGCCACATAGTCCAATGCCGCTTCTTTGCTCACCGCCACACACGGTTTGCCGATGATGACTGCCAGTTCGACTTCGTAGTCCAGGTGCTTAACCTCAGGGGGGTGCGCAATATCATCATCGGGACCGATCACGGTACCAGGCAGTTTGAGAAACGCCACCG
>OCZV010000944.1_pt1 | contig 10380 bp, 11 predicted proteins | sample 1539051 | NCBI WGS metagenome assembly OCZV01 (sample SAMEA3113581, study PRJEB22503) | soil metagenome
CCACACCTTCCGCGGAACGCTGAGGTCATCAAGCACGGAAGCGCACCGAGATGCTGGAGGCGGAGCTTGCCGGTACAGAAACGGGGCGCCCTGGAGCGTGCTGCTCCTCCGGTTCGGGCTGCTGTCTTCAGTGGTGACGGGCGATCTTCTTGCGCGCCCAGGTGCGCCAGGCGTCGGACAGGTCGTCCAGGCCGGCAAGGAGCGGTAGCAGGTCGGCGTGGCCGTGGTAGGCACGCTCGACGCCGCCGACGGTGACACCGTGGTTGGGCCTGTGGAGCAGGTTGATGGTGTCGCCGGCCCCGACGTCTCCTGGTTGCTCGATGGTGAGGTAGGTGCCAGGTCGCGCAGCGGTCGCGAACCGATGGACGAACGCCGCGTCGCCCATGCGGATGCCAAGCTTGAAGCAGGGGATGCGGGGCTCGGTCACCCGCAGCGTGGTGGTACCGACGCGCCACCGCTCCCCCACGACGGCCGCCGCGAGATCGATGCCGGCGATCGTCAGGTTCTCGCCAAAGGTGCCCGGCGCGAGCGGCGAGCCGAGCTCTTGTCCCCACCACCGGTAGTCCTCCACGGCGTAGGCGTAGATCGCCTTGCTCGGTCCCCCGTGGACCCGGCGATCCGCCTGGCCGTCGCCATCGAGGTTGACGCCGGCGGCACGGACTCGTCCGCTGACGGGTTGCTTCCAGATGCCCGTGGTCACCGTACGGTCGTGCCAGCGGACCCGGCGTGGCTGTCCGACGTTGACGGACGCGACAACGGGATCGATCCGTGCCATCTGAGCCGCCTCCCCGGTCATCTAACGCGTAGATGACCTGATTGCCGTTAGTGATCGGACTCTAGCATGGCCCTAACGGATGGCAATACCAAATACCATTAGGGTGATGGCACTGGCCTACCAAGGTCCCATTCGTGACGAGGCTCTCGCGATCGAGCTGCACAACACGCTCTATGCCAGCCAGGGCGTAGTTCTGGACGGGCTCGCCCACCCCGGCTCGGCAGCGGCGTGGCTCAAGGCCCTCGGCGACCGTCTGCCCGCCGGCGGCACCGGCGCCGGACCGACTCCAGAGGAGCTGACGGCACTCAGAGACGTCGTGCGCGACGTCCTGCACGCCGCCATCGACGATCGGGCGCCGTCCCGTGCCAGCGTCGTTGCGCTCAATCGCGCCAGCGCCCGGGCGCCGCACTCACCAGCGGCCCGCTGGCGACGTGACGCTCACCCCTTGGCCACAACTCGCTTCCACAGCGCCCGCCGTGCCGACATCGTGATCGGCGCCATCGCCGCCGACACCCTCGACCTCGTCACCGGACCCCGTCGGAACGAGCTCAGACTGTGCGGCGCGCCCGGCTGCGTCCTCATCTTCGAGAAGGATCACCCTCGACGCGCCTGGTGCTCAGCCGCCTGCGGCAACCGCGCCCGTCAGGCCCGCCATTACCGACGCACGCGCGCGCCGAGCACCAGCGACTGAGTCACGCTGCGCGTCGGCCGCCGCCTCGGCTCGGGACGTCGACATGGAACGGCCATTGCCGATGTGGGTCCAGGACGCGGACTGACCCTCGTCCTGGACACAGAACCTCAGGACCCGGGCCCCTAGAGGGCGCCCTTCTGCCAGGGCCCGGTGATGGCAAAGGTGATGCCCGGGCTCTGGACGTTGACGAACAGCCAGTTGCCGTTCTTGGGCTCGAAAGCGGCACCGGCCCACTCCGAGCCGCTGAAGTCGCCGGAGTATCCCTTGGAGTCCTGGTACTCCGGCGGTAGCACGATGTTGTTCTCGGCGAAGCGGAAGATCTCGCCATCCGGAGTCAGGCCGTGCAGATACTCGCGGCCGCTTCCGTCCTCGCACAGGACCAAGCCGCCGCGGGGGCTGACGGTCACGTTGTCGGGGGCGTTGAGCACGTCCGACGACGGCGAAGCGAACACGCAAGTGAACGTCGCCGCCACCGGATCGTAGGCGAACACCTGGCCCTGCCCGGCAGCCCCGCCGCTGGTGGAGATGGCGTAGATGAGGCCATTGCCGAACCACGCCCCCTCGCCACGAACGATGCGTGCCGCGCCCTTGGCCTGGGCCTGCTGCCAGGGGGTCGGCTCGCCGGGCCCCCAGTCGGGGGCATCGATCACCACCCAGTCTGCCGCCGCGCTGGTGCCTGTTCCCCAGAGCCGGGTGTCGACGGTGCCGTCGAGCACCATGGCCTGAAGCACGCCACCCGAGGCGAGGTTGGCCGGGTCGACGGGTACGTAGCGGTAGAGGGCGGAGCTTCCCGAGTCCTCGGTCTCGTAGACGATCCCGGTGGCGGGGTCGGTGGCATTGGCCTCATGCGAGAACCGCCCCATGCCGACGAGGGGCACCGCATCGGCGGTGCCCACGGCGGGAACCTCGAAGACGTAGCCGTGACGGGTGCTTCCGTTGATGTCTGTCGTCTCCTCGCACGTGAGCCAGGATCCCCGCGGCGTGGGCCCGCCCGCACAGTTGCGGATCGTGCCGCTGAGGCTGGCACGGTCCTCGACCAGGGAGCCTCGCTCCGGATCGAAGACGAGCGTGGTGGTACCGCCGCTGGCCAGAGGGTCATAGGTGGCGCCCGCCGGGGCGAACGGTGTGCCGTTGCCCCGCTCGTGGTTGCGCACGAGGCGGACGAGGTCGCCGTCACGGAACGCCGCCATCCCGTCATGAGCGCTCGGCGTCGGCGTGCCGTCCGACATGATGTCGTTGCGCCAGCCGAAGGTCAGATACTCGAAGCCCTTCGGCAGCATGATCAGCTCCAGGCCGGTCGTCTGGTCCCTCGCCGGAGCAATCGGCCCGTAGCCGGCCCCTGTCGTGTTGCCGCGAACGGCCCCGCTCGCGGCACGGGCGCCGAGGGCGCCGAACGGCCCTGCCAGGGCGATACCTGCTCCGGCCCCCAGCGCACCCTGCAGGAACATCCTCCGGTTCAACGAAGTACTGGTCTCGGTCATGGTTGGCCTCCCCTGCGGCAATCGATCGAGCCGAACCTAAGCGCCCCACCTGACGCCGACGGAACGCGGTGATGAACGCCCGCCGAACCTCCCGCACACATCGGTCGAACGCCGCGCAACCGCGCCGTCACCACCCGCGGCCGGTCTGTGGCCGCGGGCCCCGGCTGTCACATCTCTCGCCAAGGGCGCGCTACGAGGCGCTGGCTACTGTGGCCCGATGGGATCCGTCCAGAGCGGTGTAAGCACCACCGCCTCGGAACGGCTCCGGCGCATCGAAGCGGTCACCGATGTCGCCCTGGTCCACCTGGACCTGCCGGAGATGCTGGTCGAGCTGCTGGCGCGGGTGCGGGAGGTCCTCGATGTCGACACCGCCGCCGTGCTGTTGATCGACAACACGACCGGTGAACTGGTCGCCACCGCCACGGCCGGGATCGAGGAGGAGGTCCGCCAAGGCGTCCGAGTTCCCATCGGGATCGGGTTCGCAGGCCGCATCGCCGCCGAGGTCAAGCCAGTCGTCATCGAGGACGTCGATCACAGCGACGTGTACAACCCGATCCTTCGCGAGAAGGGGATCCGAAGCCTGCTGGGTGCTCCCCTGGTCGTCGAGGGACGCGTCACCGGCGTCATCCACGTCGGGTCGCTGACGACGCGCGTGTTCGACGCCGAGGAGATCCACCTCCTCGAGATGGTGGCGTCGCGGGTGGCCCTCGCGGTCGAGGTACGGCGCTCCAGCGTGGAGCGAGCCGCAGCAGCAGCGCTCCAGCGGAGCCTCATCCCCAGCCTGCTGCCCAAGGTCCCCGGCCTCGAGCTCTGCGCCCGCTACCTGCCCGCCGACGAGGGTGGCGTGGGCGGCGACTGGTACGACGTCTTCGACCTTCCCGGCGGAAGGCTCGGGGTGGTCATGGGAGACGTGGTCGGCCGGGGCCTGACCGCTGCCGTCGTCATGGGCCGGTTGCGCAGCGCTCTGCGTGCCTACGCGCTCGAAGTCTCGGATCCGGCTGTCGTCCTCGAGCGCCTGGATCGCAAACTGCAGCACTTCGAGCCAGGCCAGATGACCACGGTTCTGTACGGGGTGGTCGACCCTGCGCTCACGGCGATGGAGATCTCGTCCGCCGGACACCCCCTGCCGGTGATCGCCGTACCGGACGGGGCGTCCAGCTTGATCGACGCGCCGGTCGATCCGCCGCTGGGCGTGTCGTTCGATCGCCGCCGCCGCAAGACCACCATCGAACTGCCACGGGGGTCCGTGCTCGCGTTGTTCACCGACGGCCTCGTCGAGCGTCGCGGCGAGCCGATCGACCGGGGCTTCGAGCGACTCCGGGCCGTGCTTACGCCGGACTCCGCCGAGCAAGCCTGTCGAGCGGCGATCGCCGCCCTCTACCCCAAGACCGGGTGGCCCGACGATGCCGCCCTGCTCGTCGTTCGACGCGCCGACGAGGCTGACGAGGAGCACCTGCTGGTCGAGGTTCCCGCCGTGCCCGGCTCCCTCAAGCACATCCGGGCCGCCATCCGGCGGCACCTGGCAGCGCTGGGAGTGAGCGACAGCAAGGCCATCGACGTGCTTCTCGGCGTGGGGGAGGCGACGGCCAACGTCGTCGAGCACGCGTACGGCCCACGCGGTGGCAACGTCGAGGTTCGAGTGGTGCACACGCCGCCGGATGTCGTCGCCACGATCCGCGACACCGGCCGGTGGCGGTCGCCCCGAGGTGACGACCGTGCCCGGGGGATCACCATCATGAGGCGCTGCGCCGACCAGTTCTCCATCAAGAGGACGGTTGACGGCACCGAAGTGACCCTCAGATTCCGGATCGGTCAGCTCAAGCCCTCGTGATCGAGTCCGGCTGACCGGCCGCCTCACGCCCGCCGGGCTACCCAGCCGCGGCATGGCCAGAGCCGCTCGAACCACCCGCGCAGCGACCCGACGTGGCGGGTCGTGGGATGATCGATGCGCCGGTGGAAGAATTGGTGGCGGCGGGCCGTGCCGCGACGCCTTCCACGCCCCGCCCCCGGAAGTCCAGGAGTTCCTCGCCGCGGCGCATGGCAACCCGACGCCATGGACGCCTTCGTCAGCGTCATCGCCGGAACGCTGTCACCGGTGGAGTTCTTCGACGCCGACAACGTCCGGCGCACGCTCAGCGCCGTCCCGTGAGCTGACCTCCGCCCGCCACGGGCGGCCCGCCCGCCAACACGCTCACATGCCCGAACGCAGGCGGGAGGCCAGCAGCTCCTTGCCCTGCTCCGCGCCCTTGCGGCTCTCGCTCTGTGCCTTGCGGAAGAACTCCGCCAGCTCGTTGTCGTTCTCGCGCTCGGCGTCCTGGATGTAGGTCTCGAGCCGGAGCGCGTTGCTCAGGCACGCCTCGGTGAACCAGATGATGTTGTAGTCCTTGTCCTTGGTGCCGGTGATGTGGCCGGTCTCGGCGGTGGTCATATCGCCTCCTTTACGGGATCTCGCTTTCGATGACGCTCTACCCGCCGGGCAGACGCTCATACGACCGGATCGCCACCGATCCCGACGGTGCGCTTCGGCCCACTAGGGGGTCGGGCGACCACTCTCAGGCCCAGAACTCGTCGAGCCGGTAGGGGTCTGACACGAACACCACGCCGTCGGCCACCTGGCCGTCGACGAAGCGAAAGGCGTAGCAGCTCTCGGTGTCGCGGCCCCTTCCGGCCCGCTGCGCCGTCACCGGGCAGCGGGGCGATGGGGTTGCCCTCGTCGGCGAGGACCGCACAGCCACGCTGGATCACCCCCGGACCCCGGCAGAAGTGGAGGCGTCGACGGACCGGCTAACCGTCCACTCGACGTTGCGTGGCGACGAGGTGGGCGTGTACATGCACACCGAGCCGGTGACGATCGACGTCCGCAGGACCTCGCCGATCGTCGGGTCGGCGGCGTCGATCTCGTCGATCGCCCGCTTGATGGCCTTGCGCACCGCCGTCCGCGCCCGTTCGTGGTCGTTGGTGAAGGCCCGAGGGCGCCCGCCCAACCCGGTGGCGGCCTCGACCTGTTCGACCACCGCGTCAAGCTCGATGCGCAGCCGTTCGGTGCGGGGGAGATCGTTCTGGGCCTCGGCGACGGCGAGATCGTCCATCAGCTCACGCGCCCGCGCCACGTAGGCGTCGCGGGCCCGGTGGTCGATGACCTCGTGGCTGACCTGCCCGGAGCCCCCGCCCCCACCGCCCGCGAGCGCCAGCGCCGAGATCGGCTGGCCGGGATGGGTCACCAGCTCGGCGACGTACGTCATGCCCACGAGGTCGGGAACCACCGCCCGGTGGTCACCGAGCGCCACGATCGAGCCGCGGCCCGTGGCGGCGCATCGATCCCTGGTGCTCGCGCCGGGCGCGATGCCGCCAATCATCACCGTCCAGCCCACGGAGCCGTCGGCACGGGCGAGCTCCTCGATCACCCGCATCTGGGCCGGCAGGTCCAGCTCGGCGCCGCCGTGGCTGCGGGGCACCAGCATGCGGAAGCAGCCCGCGTCGGTGAGTGCGTCCACCAGGTCGGTGGGCAGCCGCCGCCCCTCCTCGATCTCCTCGGCACGGGTCTCGATGACCGGTGCCAGCTCCCGGTCGTATGCGCCGCCGAGCTCGTTCGGTTTCGTTCGTCACTGTCATCACTCATCCCTTCGTCGCGACGCGGCGGACATCGAAAGGGCGTGACGCGGTTGTGCCGGGCGATGGCACACCGCCCGAGCCGTCGCAGCGTTGAGCGGGCGGCTTCCCGGCGCCCGAGCTACCCGGCGCCCGAGCCGGCACCCGGGTCGGGCACCGACGGGACCTGCAGGTGGTCGGGCAGGCCGGTGCGCCAGACCTCCTCCTCGATCAGCTCGACGCTGCGCCATCCCTCCGGGGTGCGGACGAGGCGGTGGTTGTAGTAGCCGCCGCCGGGGGTCGGGTGCCCGGAGCCGTCGGGGAGGGTCAGCATCATCGGGTTGAAGAAGTAGGCGCGCACGGTGGCGGTGTCGCCGTCGATGTCGACCCGCTTGTTGCCGATCATGTGCTGGCGCACGGGGAACGCCGCCAGGGCCTCGGCCAGCCAGGCCTTGATCTCGTCGCGCGTGCCACGCACGCCGCCGGCCGACGTGTAGTCGATGACGGCGTCGGGGGTGAAGACCGTGTCGAGCTGGTCCCAGTCGCCGCCGTCGATCGCCAGGGCGTAGCGCGTCAGCAGGTCGTCGATGGCGATGCGGTCGGCGACGTCCTGTGGCGAGAGCTGATCCGACATGGCAGTGCGCTCCTGCTCCCCCTCCGGTCCGGCCCCCGGTCGGGAGCCCTGACGTGCCGTCAGATGCTACTTGACGGTCTCCGGCCGGTGAATGACGATGGCGATCCATGAACCGTGTTCTGCTTCGGCAATCACGGTTCGAGGGGAATGTGGGACGGATCGCCGGGTCGACGTGCGCTGCCCCCCACGAGACCAGGAGCTGACCGTTGCGCTTCCACCAGGCCGTCGCCTTCCTCGAGACCGAGCAGCTCCTCGAGCTCACCGTCGCCGCCGAGGCCTGTGGGTACGCCGGCATCTACGTGTCCGACCACCTCTGCTACCCGCGCGACCTGCGGTCCCGCTACACCTACTCGCCCTACGAGGACGGCTCGCCCGTGTGGTCGCCCGAGACCGACTGGCCCGACCCGTGGTGCCTGATCTCCGCCATGGCCGCGGTCACGCAACGGCTCGAGTTCACGACCGGCGTGTACATCGCCCCCGCCCGGGACCTGCTCACGGTGGCCAAGCTCGTGGGCACGGCGGCGGTCCTGTCCGGCGACCGGGTGAACCTCGGGGTCGGGTCCGGCTGGTGCGAGGAGGAGTTCGAGCTCACCGGCCAGTCGTTCGCCGACCGCGGGCCTCGGCTCGACGACATGATCCCCGCCCTGCGGGCGCTGTGGGGCGGTGGCTGGGTCGAGTACCACGGCACCCACTACGACATGCCCCCGATGCAGGTCAACCCGGCGCCGGGCCGACCCGTGCCGATCCTGGTGGGCGGTGACTCGACACCGGCACTGCGACGCGCCGGCACGCTGGGCGACGGTTGGTTGGTCGCTCGGGTGGAGCCCGAGGACGCGGCGCGGGCGACGCTCGAACGCGTCCAGGCCGCGGTGAAGCGCGCCGGCCGCGAGCTGGACGGCTTCCGCATCTTCCTCACGGTGGCGGCGCCGCCCAGCCCCGACCTCATCCGGCGGTTCGAGGACGCCGGGGTGACCGACTGGCTGTGCGCGCCCTGGATGGTGACCGCGCCCGGCGACGGCAGCTACCGCTCGCCGATCGAGGAGAAGATCGCAGCGATCGAGCGCTTCGCCGAGGACGTCGTCGCTGCCTGCCCGTGACCGGCGTCGTGCCCTTCCCGGCCCCGAAGCCGACGAGCGCGCCGTGGTTAGGGTGACCCGCATGGCGAGGGAGCCGGTCCCAGCGCGCAGCCTGCGGGAGGAGCGGCGCCGCCAGCAGGAGCTGCTCAGCCAGAACCATCTGCTCGATGCCGCCGAGGTCGTGTTCGCCGAGAAGGGCTACGCGGGCGCGACGGTCAAGGAGATCGCGGAGCGGTCGGAGTTCTCGGTCGGCGCCGTGTACCAGTTCTTCGAGAGCAAGGAGGCGCTGCTGCGGGGCGTCATGCGGCGGCGCAACGTCGAGGTTCGGCAGCAGATGGAGGAGGTGCTGGCCCGCAGCGACGATCCCTACGAGCAGCTGCACGCTCTCGTCGACTTCGTGACCGAGTGGTACGACGCCCACGAGCCCTACTACCGGTTGTTCCAGCAGGCCATCGGCGCAGCCTGGATGAACCTCAAGGTGGGGTTCGACGACACCAACTGGTCGCAGTACGAGGACATCCTGGCGCTCGAGGCCGGCGTCTTCGCCTCCGGTATCGAACGCGGCCGGTTCCGTCCCCTCGACCCGGCGGGGATGGCCGTGATCTTCGCCGGGATGATGCAGGCCTACCTCGCGCACCGCATCGTCGGGGTGGGGGCGGACAAGCGCCCAGCCGCAGAGGTGCTGCCGCTGAAGGAGGTCCACCAGCTGGTGGATCGGGCCTTCCTCCTGGAGGGCGGCTCCGGATCGTGAGGCGGTGCGCGGAGCCGGGCTGAACGGGGTTCATTATTGCGAACCCTTGATTCCTCGTCAGGAAGTTGGTTCAATGCGGCCCAGGGCATCTGACGGTGTGTCAGAAAATGGAGGGAGGCCCCCGTGGAGTTCGGGATCTTCGTGCAGGGACACGTCCCGGCGCGCCGGCAGCAGGCCGACGGCGACCAGGCCGAGCACAAGGCGCTGATGGGTGAGGCCGAGCTGGTCCGCCTCGCTGACCAGCACGGCTGGAAGTACGCCTGGGTCACCGAGCACCACTTCCTCACCGAGTACTCGCACCTGTCCGCCAGCGACGTCTACCTCGGTTACTGCGCCGCCATCACCGACCGCATCCACCTGGGCTCGGGCATCTTCAGCTTCAACCCGCACAAGGACCATCCCGCCCGCATCGCCGAGCGGGTGGCCATGCTCGACCATCTGTCGGAGGGCCGCTTCGAGTTCGGGACCGGGCGTGGCGCCGGCACCCGCGAGGTGACCGGCTTCGACATCGAGTCCACCGAGGCGACCCGGCCCATCTGGGACGAGGTGATGCGGGAGATCCCCAAGATGTTCCGCGACGAGGAGTACGCCTACCACGGCGAGTCCTTCCGCATCCCGCACCCCGCGCCCGGCATCCCCACCCGCAACGTGCTGCCCAAGCCCTGGATCAAGCCGCACCCGCCCCTGTGGGTGGCGGCCGGCAACCCGCCGACGTTCGAGAAGGCCGCCCGGCTGGGGCTCGGCGTGCTCGCCTTCACCACCCGGTCCATCAGCGAGATGGCCCCACTGATCGCCACCTACAAGGACGCCATCGGCGACGCCGAGCCCGTCGGCGCGTACACCAACGACAACGTGATGATCACCAGCGGACTCGTCTGCATGGAGGACGGTCGGCGCGCCCGCGAGGTGGCCTGCGATATGGGCGTGAGCTACCTGCAGAGCCTCGTCTTCCACTACCACGACACGATCCCCATGCCCGAGGGCGCCGTGGCGTGGCCCGAGCCCTTCCCCGAGCCCACGCTCGATGACATCGACTGGCGGATCGAGAGCGGCTACCTCATCTGCGGCGACCCCGACGAGTGCGCCGCCCAGGTGAAGGCCGCCGTCGACGCTGGCATCGACCAGCTCGTGTTCGGCCTCCCCCTCGACATGCCGTGGGAGGCGGCGCGGGAGAGCGTCCGGCTGTTCGGTGACCACGTGATCCCCCGCTTCGACACCGATCCGGAGCACAGCACCAGCCGCTACCGGGCGGCCGCCGCGGAGCGCTTGGGCTCGCCGGGCTCCTAACCTGGGGGCGTGCTCATCGGATCCCACGTCAACCAGGCCGACCCGCTCGGCATCGCCGCCGCCGAGGACGCCGACCTGGTGCAGATCTTCCTCGGCG
>OCZV010000945.1_pt1 | contig 10375 bp, 9 predicted proteins | sample 1539051 | NCBI WGS metagenome assembly OCZV01 (sample SAMEA3113581, study PRJEB22503) | soil metagenome
ATATTGCCGTACCAGGCTTATAATGCGTTACAGGTTTTTTCTCTATTGGATCGATATTACCTGCAATAACCCTACCATATACAAACAAGTGCAATTTGTTCTCAACTACTCCCCGAATGCCGCATAAGCCACTTTTACCTTCGGGTATTTCACATAATCTCGCACATGCAGTACATTTTATCCTACCATTTGGAAGTTTATAGTAGAGTTCAGCTTCTTTACCTAGCATTTCGTTTCGTTGCAATGTACCTTTAAATTAGCAATACAATCTTATAAAATATTATCTAAAGGCGAAAGACTTAAGCAATAATTAATATAAATTTCACTAGTAAAATCTATATACTATTCCAGTCGTTGTATTAACTGAAGTAAAATTCTATAACTGCAGAATTCCCATTATATTATTATTATATTATTATTGTTATTATTGTAGTCATACACAATAGAGGAAATATAGAGGTCACAATAAAAGATTTCAGTTAAGGATTATATTCTTATACTTTCTTGGGGTTTCTATCTTATAGAACGCACCAAAAGCATTATCAAGGTTTGTAGTAGTGAGGCATCCTATTTTATTACAATAATGCATATTTTAAGCATATTTTAAGTAAATGCTCAGCCAAAGATAACTAAAACAATATTAATTCTCTCTTTAATATAAAGAGTAACCACTAATAATGTTAGACAATTCATATCTGTCTTTATTTTTGAACCTTCTGGGATTAGCTCTTGAGGTTATCGGATTTGCTTGGATATTGATAAACGAACTAAAATGTAAAAATCAACAACCACATTTGTTAACGCCTACACAACACCTAGATGATATCGAAAGTCCTATAATAAAACTGGTGGATTTAGAGAGGCAAACAGTAAACGATTTGGATAATACAATGCCCGCTCATATCGCCGTTACTTATATCAGTGATAAAATGCTAGGAACTAAAAGTATAGGTATACAATTAATCGCTTTGGGCTTTTTTATTCAGATAGGCGCGTTGTTTTTCTAGGTGTAGTTTCTGTCTGGTTATCTCATCAAACTACGTAATGTGTCATCTAACCGATTGTGGACAGGCTGAACCCTGTTATTATAGATATATGTCACTCATTCCTATTCTTCAAACCTCTTGTCTGATAGAAATTTTCAGTGGGATTGAGATATGCATTAAAGTTATTCTGGCTTAGGATATACATCTGTTACTGATCTTTAAGTATAACAAACGACGTGCTGTGTATTAAATATTACAGGAATTTGTTTCTGTCGTAATTCTTTAGCAATAAATACAAATCAATCATCTGAGTCATATATATATCATAATATAACATCTAGAGAGAATCATACCTTTCTCTCTTTTTCCTCTCCCTCCCTCCTTGGTACGTTTCAATATTAATATAAGCAGATAGTATGAAATCATGAAGATAGATGGTAGATCGAAAAGCAACTATGGAAAGTGAATCTAATAATGACATTGTCCAGAAAAATAATGCAAATACCATTTCTGAAAGTTCATCACCTATTATTGATTTAGAAATACAAGATATCGAAGGCATTGGTCCTACGACGGCCAAGAAACTCAAAGACGCTGGTATTGTCTCAGTAATGGATCTTGCAGTAGCAAGTTCAGACGAACTGGCTGTAGACCTTAATTCTTCGAAGGATAGTGCTGCATCATTTATAATGGCAGCCCAGAAGCTTTTGAGAGAGTCTAATATTCTGGAAAAGGAATTTGTTACAGCCGATGCCGCTCTTGAAAAAAGGAAATCTATGCTACGATGTTCCACTGGGTCTACAGCTCTTGATGATCTCTTACTTGGAGGTGTAGAGACACAAGCTGTTACCGAGTTTTATGGTGAGTTCGGTTCTGGTAAATCACAGATATGTCATACACTATGTGCAACAGCAAGACAACCAATTGAACAAGGAGGGCTTGATGGTAGTATTATATACATAGACACGGAGGGTACATTCAGACCTGAGAGAGTAGAACAAATAGCAAGAACAAGAGGCCTCGATCCTTCTCAGATATTGAAAAGTGTGGCAGTATGCAAAATCTATAACAGCTCACATCTGGAACTAATAATAAAAGATCTTGGTAAATATATTAATGACTTTAAGGCGAAAATGGTCATAATTGATAGTATAATTTCTCTTCATAGAGCTGAATTTGCTGGAAGAGGCACATTGGCTGATAGACAGCAGAGACTTAATAATATGCTGCACAGACTTGTAAGACTCACAGAGATTTACAACATTGCCATAGTTATAACAAATCAAGTGCAATCTTCTCCGGATACTTTCTTTGGAGATCCAACAAAAGCAGCTGGAGGAAATGTGTTAGGACATGCCTCAACTTATAGGATTTATCTTAGAAAATCTGGAGAAAACAGAGTTGCAAAGATGATAGACTCTCCATATCATCCATACTCAGAAACTAGATTTACTGTAAACGAAAGAGGAACGGACGACCTAGAAGAGCAAACAAGGAAAGCCAGCAGAAAATCAGCAAAGGACGAAGATGAGATCTAGCTGACTCACATAAATTTTTTGGTAAAGCGTGAAGATTATCTAAATGATGCTCCTGAATTAATGCAATTACTAATTTATTTATACTAATTGCAATAAATATTTTTTATTACTAATAAGATATACTGTTATTCAAGCGAGAACATACAAATCTCCAACCGTGATAAACATGTTTGAAGAAATGATTTGAATTCTTATCAACAGTCTTCTTCGTATCAGTTTAGCGTTCATTTTGTTGGTTTAATCCCCATCTATCCCTCACTTTTTCTTCTAATTTATAGAAAAGAAGTCTATCGAATAGTAAACCAATTGCAAAGATGGTTATCATTGTTGCTATAATCTGCCCCATGAGCTGAAATTCTCTTCCAACTAATAAGATATGTCCTAAACCCACTAATGTTGTTATCAATATCTCCGCGCCTATTAATGCATGCCAAGCAAATGACCAGGCCTGTCTAATCCCGATAATCAAGGATGGTGTAGCAGCGGGTATCATCAGATGACGGAAAAGAGACATTCCACCTGCTCCCATATTTCTAGCTGCACGTAAATATATTGGTGAAATATTGCGAATTCCACTATAAGTAGAAATCATAACTGAAAAAACTGAACTCATGATTACAACGAACAATATACCAAAGTCGTTCAACCCAATTAGTAAGACAGCAAAAGGAACCCATGCTATGCTGGGAAAAGATTGTAATCCTACAGCAAACGAGCTCATAGTCTTTCCGAAATCTGGGAATTTTACCATAGCCAAACCGATTCCTACTCCTATAATTATAGAAATAGAGAAGCCAACAACTAGTCTCCACATGGTTACGCCAATACCAACAATTAAGGAAGAATCAGCGATTAAACCTAACAGAGACTCTGCAACCATTGCTGGTGATGGTAGTGATACCTTTGGCCATATTCCCAGTATAAAAATGAGTTGCCAGATTCCCAGAAAAGTTGCCAAAAATAGTATTATGTTAGCTGTATCGTTAATGTTAATTTTTGTTCTAACTTTATTGAGATGCAATAGTCGCAAATTATTTACCTTTGTTAATCAGATCTTCCCCTTTATTCTTTTATAATTGCCTTTGCACTTTCTTTACTCAAAACCCAATAATTTAAGTCATCTATAACGTGCTTACACATTTTCCTAATTTGTGAGTGATGATCAAAGTTCAATGACTTTTAACAGACTTGTAGGTATAGTGTCTGTGTATGGCTCTCTGTTGTATAACCATGTTTGACTTTGCCTCGCCTTCTCAAATGCTTTTTTATGATGTATTTGGTGAAAATAATAATCAATGTAGATTGTGTTAGATTAGAAGCCTTCATAGATTTGGAAGAATTACAAATTAGTTAACCTAAAACGCCAAGATTTAGAAATGTTTATCATATGGACTAAAATTATCATAATCATAATTTCTATTCTATCACGAGTTTTGCGGGTTCTATATTTTGTTTCTATAGCGATTAGATAATGCACAATCTTTTATAACTTCTGTTATATGTTTAATTTCAAACATAACCATGCTTCTTTTATATTGGAGATTATATGCATAGAACATGTCTGAAGAAGAATACAAAAAGTTATCCAATGAGGAAATCAAAACAGAGATTGATAAAAATCCCGATTGGATAATCGAAAATGGCAAATTAAACAGGACGCTTGAATTTGATAACTTTGTTCAGGCATTTGGTTTCATGACAGAAGTAGCAATTGAGGCTGAAAAAATTAATCATCATCCAGAATGGTTCAACGTTTACAATCGTGTAAAAATTGAATTAGTAACACACGATGTGAATGGAATAAGCAATTATGATTTTAAGTTAGCAAGAATAATCAATAAACTTTACAATATTAGACGCCACTGACATCATCAGCCTTTGGCCAAAAATAAGAAAAACTATCTTCTTCCTACAGCTCCTTCACTCTAGCAATCAAGAGACATTGGCTACAAGGACTGCAAAAATTATAATTGCAAATATTTACAATCATTACATCATCCAGTATGATTTAAAGCCGACATAATAAGAGCCTATTCCTTTATATGTTAAATTTCTCCTTACTTGAATATGGATTTTGCAAAGCTATGCGAAGAAGTCTTCGCATTACATGACGACATACGTTATGCTGGAATTATAGATGATACAGGTGTATTAATTGCTGGAGGCATGCGTAAAGGTCTTGATTCTATGACAGAACAGGATAATGATGAATTATATCTAGCACAGACAGCTATCCGAAAATCGATGAGACAGAGATTTGATAATACAATGGGAAAAGCGCGATTTGCATACGTAGAACGCGAAAAGATTTCGATGCTGACATTCTATATGGATAAAAATATCCTTGTTGTATCTATAGAACCAAATGTTGATCCCCATACTGTCATGGATATTGCAATAGATACGCTCGAATTAGTGAATGGACGGAGCTAATTTTCAATTACTTCTGTATTGTTATTCTACCAAACACCTTTGTTATTTCAGATATAACACTTTCTCTCTCTCTCTCGTAAAAAGTGAATCTATCTTACATTTTAAAACCTCATTGTCCTAGATTCTTTGCCTCCAGGATTAGAATATAACTCTATAAATAAAAAATTTAAATGCAGTTTCATACAGTAGTTAATTTGTGAGAAACCCATTTCGACGCTCTGGATCACCTTATGAGCGAAGAAGAATTACTCCTGAAGGAGAGCCACTTGAAAATGTTGAACGAGGAGGAGGAGGATTTTCAAGACCGTTTCTCAGAATAGTAATTCCTGCCATACTAGGTATTATAATATTATTGTTTATAGTTAGTGCTAGTGTAAAGATAGTTGATGCAGGCTATAGGGGTGTTTTATTAAAATTTGGTGCTGTAGATACAAGTGTGGCATTAAATGAAGGAATACACTTTGTAACACCTTTTCGTGATAGCGTAGTTCAAATGGAAGTGAGAACGCAAAAGACAGTTGAAAATGCTGCTTCGGCATCAAAAGATTTGCAGGATGTGACTACTCAAGTTGCACTAAATTATCGCCTAAATCCTAATAGTGCACAAGTTGTTTACCAGCAATTAGGTTTTGAATATGGTAATAGAGTAATCGCTCCCGCAATTCAGGAGTCTGTCAAACAAGTAACTGCTAGATTCAATGCAGAAGAACTCATTACCATGAGAGAAACTGTAAAGAATCAAATAGAACAACAGATCAAAGCAAGATTAGCTCCATATAATATCTTGGTTGATACTATATCTATAACAGAGTTCCAATTCTCAGAACAATTTAGAAAAGCAGTTGAAGCAAAAGTTGAAGCTCAGCAAAGAGCATTACAAGCACAAAATGACTTGAGAAGGATAGAAATAGAGGCACAACAAAATGAAGCAAAAGCCGTAGGAGAACAAAAAGCTAACGTAGCTAGAGCCGAAGGTGTAAGACAGTCTAATGTTTTACAAGCTGAAGGAGAATCTCAGGCAATTAAGATAATTGATCAACAACTACGAACTAGCCCAACTTATTTAGAATGGTTAAAGACTCAGAGATGGGATGGCAAATTGCCTCTCGTAACTGGTGGTGGTAGTGGTAGTGCGGGTACTACTCCATTTATACAGATTCCAACGGGAGAACAAGGATCGAATGTTAATGGTACAGTAGGAAGTAGATAATAATAAGCAAATTTATATCCTTTTCCCTAATTTCTCGAATATACACCTGAATTATCAAATAGATATTAATTTGAAAATATGCTACTTATGTAATATTAATGACAATTGGATCAGTCTAGGAACTATTTTGATTTATACTCTTATTCTCTTGATACTTGGAAGAATAGTCATAAATTCAGTTTTATCCTAATATATTAGGACTCCACTTATCTTTGGCAACCATAGCACTTTCTATTACAAGCGATGTAATTTATGATCTTTTTGATAATATCAGATAAAATTGCAATAATTGTTCTTGAAAATGTAGGTATTTCTTTCCAAAGAGAATATCAAGAACAAATTTTTATGATATTATCACGTTTTATATAAGATCAACGGATAATGTTTGGGAATCTGATAGAAAGACGCTATAAAGGATATTGTAAACCATAAAGAGACATAGACTATTTAGTAATATACCTTGAAGATTAAAAATTACACTGTGGTGTAAGACTATTTTATGCCGTAAGGTTAGAATTTTTATTCGTCCATCAGTAAATCTCTTTCACTATGGAAGTCGGTGTAATTGGACTTGGAATGATGGGATCACGGATGGCAATTAGATTACTCAATACAGGCCATCAGATTAGTGTTTACAATCGGGATATGCTAAAAGCTAAACCATTTGCCAAAATCAGCGGTGTTACCATATTGAAGACTCCAAGAGACGTGGCTTTGAATTGTGATTTTATTTTAATCTGTATTACGGACTTTGATGCACTGAAAGATGTATGCTTTGGCAAGAATGGTATTGTAGCAGCCCATCGTAAACAGCTTATAATAGCAAATTCAAGTACTATTTCTCCCGAGCAATCAAAATATTGTGCGGAACGACTTAGGCAAAAGGAGATCGATCTAATTGGGATGCCTGTCATGGGCGGCCCGGCTGCAGCAGAAAAAGGTGAAATAGTGCCTATTGTTTCAGGTCCTAAAGCGGCATTTCTAAAAGTCAAACCGATCATTGATAAATTAGCAAAATCAGTTTTTTATATAGGAGAGGATGCTGGATGGGCTAATGTTGTTAAATTAGCGCTAAATTTGAATATAGCGCTAATAGCGGGCGCATTATCAGAGGGAATAATTTTAGTAAAGGCTGCTGACATCAAACCTGAAATCTTCATTGAAATTTTAAATACTACCTATTTTACGACAGGACTTAGCAGAAATAAAGGTCCAAAGATGGTAAAGAACGATTTTGAACCATCGTTTTATCTTAAGAACATGCTCAAAGACCTAGAACTTACTACAAGTACATCACAGTCAATAGGAATATCTTTGCCTCTTACTTCAGTTGCTCAACAGATCTATAGGACAGCAAATAATATGGGTTACTCAGAGCTCGATTATACAGCATTGACTGCCTTTATGACTAAAATAAACGGTTTGGATGCAAAATAACGATTTTGAAATTTTATAAAATATTAAAATAGGATGCTTTATTTTCCTATTTGATCTTGAAATACGAAGAGGCATAGCCATAGTTTCATAATTTAGATCCATTTGAAATATCATATCAGAGATATCTAATCTGAGTTAAGTCATATCTAGTAATATTCTGATTAAGAGGTTAAGAACGATAAAGATATAGAATTCGTTATAAAAAAGATGGAATCTTGTTATATATTCTCAACCAGAAGAACTCACGAGAATACGGAGGTTGGCAATTCTTCTTCGTTAGTCATATAGCGGAACAGTCAACTATTATACATCTTCCGCAGCGCTCGTTGAACAAAATTGACAGATCTCCTAGTTTTATCTGATTGTAAACAAATGCCATTACACCTATAAGACAATCCAATAATAAGATTGAGCAGTTTCAAAAGTTAATCAAAGCATATGATCATTTGATGCTCGTTTTGGAATTAACAGACAATATCAGCCTTTGACAGAAGTAGATTATTGGAAATTCTAAATGTCGTCTGTCTGGCACTTGCTGCAAAAAAGACTAGTGAAAGCAGATGCAAAACGAAGAAAGCATTTCCTATGACGGCTTGGCTGACCACTACTGAAAGACTGATCTACAGCATATTCATAAAAGAATTTCGATTCCTGCAAAAATTGGCTGAAGTTCTAATGAATATTTGCTCCTACTGGAGCTTCTTCATTTATTGTGAGAAAGATAGGTTTTCCATTAGATCCGTCTGCCGCTAACAACATCCCATTAGAAATTATATTGCCAATCTTACGTGGTTCCATATTTGTACATATAACTACAACTTTGCCGATTAATTCTTCTGGTTTATAAAAAATTGCAGCGCCTACTATGATATTTCTTTGTTCTATTCCAATATCTACTATGACTTTTAAGACCTTTTTCATGCCTGGAATATTTTCTGCATCAATAATTTTACCAATTTTCAAATGCATTTTGGAAAAGTGTTCATATGTGATATATTGATCATCTTCTTCTTCTTCGGAGCTACTCACAAGGCTACAAATTAAGCTTCCTACTAAAATTAGTTGCTTTTTTAGAGAACAAACGATAGAAAACTTAAAACTTTATAATTATTTACCCTTCTTCAATAATCAAAGGCGAATGTATATTTATTTATAATCCTTGATAATCATGCTAGAGATCTTTCATGGAGATAACTTTCACCATAATCAACGCAATATTGACTGCTATTACATTTGGAATTCTCGCTACATGGATTTACCTTGCGGCATATGTAGTTAAATCTTTAAAACAAACTCCAAAGTTAGATTCTTATGGAAAATCAGCAATTAATAGAAATTTCCCTAAAGTCAGCATAATTTTGCCTGCTAGAAATGAAGAAAATTATATTGCAAAATGTTTAGATAGTTTAATAAATCAAGACTATCCGAATTTTGAGATTATCGCAGTTAACGATTCATCCACAGATAGAACTGAGGTCATAATGCAACAATACGCAGCAAGAGATCCTAGAATTCTAATTATTCATCTGCTGTCTAAGCCAAAGGGATGGGTAGGTAAGAATTGGGCATGCTTTCAGGGCTATCTCAGATCAACAGGTGATGTGCTTCTCTTCACAGATGCTGATACTGTACATTTACCTTCTACAATGTCGTTATCTATTAAGCATTTGATTTTTGAGAATCTAGACGCCTTGACTGCTATACCCGAGCTTCTATCTAAAGACGCTTGGACAAAAATCACATTGCCGATGCTCTCAACTTTTTTACATAGTCGATTTTCCGCTATACGTGTAAATGATCGTAAGACAAAAATTGGATACTTCTTCGGTAGTTTCTTCATTATCACTAGAAGCACCTATGAAAAGGTAGGTACCCATAAAGCAGTTAGACATGAGCTTGTAGAGGATGGTGCCTTAGGCAGAAAAGTCAAAGAAGAAAAATTTATGATGAAAATGGTGCGTGGCGAAAACTACATCAAAGCAATCTGGGCTAGAGATCTCAATACTCTGTGGCATGGATTAAGACGACTAATGATTCCTCTTTATAATCAGAATGAAAAAAAAGCCTCTCTAATGGCTATTGCTATATTTTTCCTGCTTTTTGAGCCATTTCTTTTGTTACCTTATTCATTATTATTTATAAATATAGTTAGGGAGGATGCCCTAAGTTTAGCTTTAATGGTGAGCAATGCTTTAACGTCTGCAATTATTATCTCGAGCAGTGTTATTCAATTAAAGCTTGGTTTTTATCAAAATCCTCTATATGCTTTAGCATCACCCTTAGGAGGAGCAATTATATCAATTTCTTTTATAGTAGCTATTATTGATGCGAGAAAACAAGGAGCAGTTAGTTGGCGCGGAAGAAAATATACTATAAACGAAAAACAGCATCCTCTCAGTTAAACAACGTCTATGCGACCATTATTAGAACTATAAAGGATTATAACAATATCATTGGGCTATATTTTATCTAATATTATTAAGACATAACAAATTAAGGCTCCCAACTATTTATTAAGAGTATCATGAATCTATCTTTAGGAAAAATATTTTAGATATGCTCGCGACTACCAGTTACCAAAGTGTCCATGAGATTTTGGAAAAGTGTTTAGAAGGAAAAAGGATCTTGAAAACAGACGCTTATAATCTCATTAATTCTGCTCATTGCATTGATAGGATTTTAGATACATCGCGAAAAATGAGAGATAGAATTAAGATTGGTCCAATCACGTACTCGCGTAAAGTTTTCATAAATATAATTAATCTATGTCG
>OCZV010000947.1_pt1 | contig 10361 bp, 9 predicted proteins | sample 1539051 | NCBI WGS metagenome assembly OCZV01 (sample SAMEA3113581, study PRJEB22503) | soil metagenome
AGGCTAGAAAACAGAGGAATAAGATTTCTAAATGGTGAAGTAACAGCAATTGATGTCGCCTTAAAAACCGTCACAATCAGAGGATCTTCATCCCTTAAAATAGAATATGACTATTTGGTAGTAGCATTAGGATCAGAATTTGCGCTTGAACAAATAAGCGGATTTCTAGAATATGGAGGCTTTAATCTATATGATGCAGAGCAGGTTCCAAAACTAAGAGAAAAGATACTTTCGTTAAAGAGCGGAAGAATAGCAATATGTATAACATCTATTCCATATAAATGCCCCCCCGCACCATATGAGGCATCTTTACTTATCAATGATATTTTAGTTAACAATGGTGTAAGGGACTCAATTGATGTCGATATTTATACGCCAACCCCAATTGCTCTACCTGTAGCCGGCGCAAAAGTGAGTCAGGATGTAATTAATCTACTTACTAATAACCATATCACATTCCATCCATTACACAAAATAAAGTCAGTATTAGATAGGAAAGAGATAGAATTTGAAAATGGAAGAACAGTAAATTATGATTTGTTGATAGGGATTCCTCCTCACAAAGTACCTGAAGTAATAAGAAATTCTGGTCTGATGAAGCAAGGACAGAATTGGATTAATGTAGACAAGTTCAGCCTTAAGACAGATTATGAAAATGTCTTTGCAATAGGGGACGTAACTGAAATTAAGGTGAATGAAAATATCGCTATCCCTAAAGCTGGAGTATTTGCAGAAGCCCAAGCAAAGGTAGTTAGTCAACAAATTATCAATGAAATCAAAAACGATAGGAACATACAGTCATCATCACAATTTGATGGTAAGGGTTTCTGTTTTATGGAAGTTGGAAATAAAAAGGCAGGATATGTTGATGCAGATTTTTACAATGAACAGGGTCCTACTACTATCCTTGAATCACCTTCTGAAGAATCCTATAAGAGGAAAATAGATTTCGAAAGAAGTAAACTAACTGAGTGGTTATCATTATAGTGTTCTGTTTACATGAAAAATCTTCTTCCTTCAGTATGTGCACCAATTGGTAGGCCCGGTTCAAGTTCAGACCCTGCAACAGCAGTTGATATTGACATGTGTCTATTAGTCCCCCTATTGCTCCATACTTGCTGTCTTAATCTTCACCATTCTTTTTGAGGAATGCTTAGGCCATGATCTCGATAATGACTATAAAATTCAATCTTTGAGCAGCATTTATAATATTAATTGTGATTGTAGATTGAAACGACAAGTTAATCTCAGAAATTTAAGGCTGATTTAATAAAATCTATATACTGTGAGAGACCAGAGTAAGTCGGATGAAGATTGATGGAATCGAAATTGAAATCCCTGAAGAAATAAATGTACATAAACAAATCTGGGGCAAGAATGCAGAGGAGGTTATCTATGGTAGTGGAGGGAATGAGGATCAAGAAGGAGAAGATGAGAATAGATGTGCCATATGTAACTCAAGAATTGATGAATTTGGGTATTGTGCATGCGGAGGCAATTTAGGAGTAAGTTAGACCAACCTACAAGAGCTATCCCAGTTTTTGATCACCTTTTAAGTCGATTTTTTGATAGAAGAGTTTAGATCTAGAATTAAGATCTACCATCCAATACCATCCAATAGAAAAGATTGATATTCCGAGGCCTCGGTAAAAATAGTAATGGCTAAATGCACAAAATGTGGAGCTGATATTACTTCGACCGGCTACGATACAGAAGAATTAAAACTACCTAATGACGCTGCTGGATACGTAGTTTCATGCAAGCAATGTAAGACTATCGTTGGAATAGTTCAAGAGAAATGATGCATACAAAGCAATGTCTTGAGAATCAAATCAAGCAGAAGGAAGATTAGATAATGATAATGATAACATATTGATTGAAGATAAGGCCTTTAATTACTTAAGACATATCCAACCCACTAGCTCCCTAGTTGAAGAACTATTAGTTTTTTATGTTAATAAAATTGAACTCAAAAATAGGTCTACTCTCCCTCCCCTTTATCTGCTCTATGTTTTATTATATTTGATTACTATCCTAGTTTATGCTAATGCATGAGTATATTTCAGATATCCATTTTCCATATAGTGAGTGCATAGATTGTAGAAAGAGAAGTGCTCATATTTGTACTAGATGTCATTATTGTTATTCCTGTCACCCCAATATTGAGAGGTTAGAAAAAATGAAAAAATATACTCAAGTAAGCTACCAAACGCCAAAACAACTATTTACGAAGTACAAGAAGAATGGACAACCAAGATGATAATACGCAAAATGACGAAGAAAGACAAATACATAGTATGAACACATTGGATGTTAATTCGAGTATATAGAGATGGGAGAACTCCTTTTAGGCTGTTCTGGCTGGAATTACGGCGACGCTCCAGATAAAGGAGGCTGGGTTGGAATATTCTATCCTGACAGGAATACAAAGCGGCTTAGATACTATTCACAGTTTTTTGATACTGCAGAAATGGATTCTATATTCTATGAGAAATTCTATTCCCATATGACTAAAGGTACATTTATTGGAATGGTAAAAGCTACTCCCGAAAACTTCCAATTCTCAGTAAAGGTACCGGAAATAATTACGCATAGAAAAAGGTTAGAGGTTGGAAAAGGAGCTATAACAGATTTCGAAATATTTCTTGACAAAACTTCTCCTCTAAAGAATTCAGATAAACTTGGTGCCGTTCTCTTACAGCTACCACCAAGCTTTACCGTCAATGACTTTAAGAATATAGAAAGGTTTCTTGACAAATTACCGTCAGGGTACCATTATGCGGTTGAATTCAGACATCCATCGTGGAAGACGGAAGGCCCATGGGATATGCTAAAGCATTACAATATCGCAGCTGTCATGACAGACTCTCCTGCAAAAGAAAATCTAGAATTTCTCTCTGAAGTTACTGTGACTAGTGCCGACCATTCGTTTATTAGATTTCACGGAAGAAATACAAAAGGGCATTACTGGTACGATTATCTATACAGTAAAGAGGAATTAAGACCATGGGTTGAAAAGATAGAAGAAGTCAAAAAGCAAACAAAAGTTCTTAGAGCCTACTTTAATAACCATTATGGAGGCGCAGCTGTAATCAATGCCCTACAATTCAAGGAGATGCTTGGTAACAAATTGTCAGAAAATGAAAGAAATATAATTGAACATGCACAGGAATATTTGTCCAGCAGACAATTAACACTATCAGTGTTGTAAAATTATTGATACCCGTCTCGACTGTATCCACTTATCCTATGATTCCGTATATTTAATCACACACAAAATCAAAGAGACCGAATCTAATCCTACTATTTTGAAATAAATATTAAACCGCATATAGAGATTACAGAAATCCAAATTTCATACATATACTATAGATATTCTGGCATTTCATTTTTAGATACTTTGACATTGTCTGCAATAATTGCTGCGCCTATTTCAAGACATTGCTTTTCAAGCTGACTTAAGATAGATCAGGTACTCAACTTTTACCACAGCTAAAACATGAGTTGGAATTTCCAGCCAAGATTGGAAATAGTATAAAGCATTACGTTTATAACTTCAACTTTCTCCGATAAGCCTGCATCCATTATATTTTACCTTGAATGAATTTTATAAACTTAATCTTATCCATTCATCCTCTGACAAATCGATATCTTCTGCAATACTTCTTAATACTTCTTCAGATTTGTTATGTCCCAGGATTTCTGTCAGTTTACCAGCAGATCTTTTTCCTTCCAAGGAACACAGTAATTTAATTAGTATTGACTACTAATGGAATTATTAGCAGTAAAGATGGCAAACATTCCATTATATGTGAACGGTAGATTCTTATACTCTACGTATTAGACATCAAGATGATGAACACAAAATTGTTCTTTATGGCAGTTGCAATTGTTGCAGCCTTTAGTATTGCAGTAGCTGTGGCCAGTCCTCTTACGATAACTACCCCGGCAATGGCTCAGAACGTTACAGGAGATAATGCAAGTACAATGGCTGGCAATATGACCGCAGCTAACCAAACTGCTGGCAGTTGGACCAAATAAAAGGAAGATTCCTTAACCCTTATTTTTTATTTTTGAAACATCGAGATAGTATAAAATTTGTATTAGTCCGATCCGACCCATATACCACTAATTACAGGTATTCCTACGCTACGTGGGTGTAATAGTAGCTCAAATGGTAAAGTAAACCAGTCGATATACTATTTACAAGTAAAACATAAGGCTAAAGAAGCTGGAACTAACTAACACAACCCCTATTTTCAGTTGTTTATTTGAATGGCAGCCACTATTCTTGCAAGAGTGGGAGATGGGAACCTGATGAAGAGCTACTGCATTGAGAGCCTTATGCATTTTGGGTAGATAACCCATATGTTTTAGGACAAGACAATAATGACAACTTGCATAATGAATGGCCTGCGGCAAGCAAAGAAACCGTATAACATTGCAAATTTAATACACCATTGTGGTCAGAGAAAGTTTAGTGTATTAGTAGTAAGTGAAACGGAGTAGTAATATCTACATTTTACCCATTAGCAGAAAGAGCACAACTACAGTAATTGCTGGCAACGGGTGTCGCAACTACATATTTCTTTGAAGTCCCCAAGAAAGAAAAAGTATGGGTATCAATTGCTGAAAAAATTTGTCTAAATACCAGCGAAGTACTCCAAGAAACAACCTGAGAATGACCAGGATAATTTCTCCGTTCTAAGTGTGGATTGTTAGATTTCTCCTACCTAGTCTACCTCCTATAATTGATAAAAATAGCGTGCTTCTCTGCAAAACAGCTACAATCTATTTAGTCTTTTCCTGCCTTTGTTTCCTCGCTTTGCTTTCTACATATTCCTTTAATGACTTCAAATTATAGTCATACATATCCTCCAAAAATTGAACCAGCTCTAATGTTTTTTCTCTATTCAAGGAATATAACCTGTTCTTACCTTGTTTTTTTTCTGTTATCAAATCTGCTTCTTTTAGTATACGAAGTTGGGTTGAGACTAAGGGTAGACTAGTGTTTAGATGTTTGGCAATTTCAGTAGGTGTTGTGTCTCTTTTCCCTAGCAACAGTAGAATTTGTCGTCTGTTGTCTTCTGATAATGCTTTCCATGGAGAGCCCATGACAAATATGACGATGATTGTATGGTTCTATAACTATTTAAATGTTTAAATATATGTAAATATCATTATATGTTTTAATGTCTGCAAAAGAAATAGAGGGACAGCAAAAACAAGAAGTAACCGAAATAAAGAAGAACATAGTAATTGATGCTACGCCGGAAGCAGTTTTCAAAGCCATTACTGATCCCAATGAACTTACACATTGGTTTCCAGATCAAGCCATTTTAGAACCAAAAATAGGCGGAAAAATGAAGTTCAGCTTCTTCAAAACAGATTCTGAATATCGACAAATGGACTATTTCCCTGAAGGAACTATAACTGAAATTATTCCGAATAAAAAAATCTCTCTTATACCTGGCAGGAACCCAATATACCAGGCTTTCCGAATACTGTTGTGACATGGGAACTTGAGAAGATGGAAGATAATAAAACAAGACTCAAATTGTTTCATACCGGATTTAAGCCTGATGAAATAGCTAAGAAGCATAATGAAGGTTGGTCTCATTTCTTGGGTCAGTTAATAAAATATTGTGCAAAGAGAGATAAGCAAATATGAAAATCAGTATAAAGTAGTGATGCAGTTACTTCACCTTAAAGACTATAGGGATCTGCTTAATACAGCTAGGAGACACTGTGCCATAGCCTGAGTCCAATTGAAGTACTATTCTTTGAAACCGGACAGGAGAAGATCAACACATAGGTTGCAGATAGACTCAGATCAAGGTGTAGAGGCAGAAAAATTTTAGAGCTAAAGGGTCTTAATTTGATTTGACAAATCTAAGGCCTAGTATATTTGACTAGTTTTATTGCTTCATCTTGAATCAATCCTATTCCAGGAGCGTAGAACTTGTATTCTTTCTCATCTGGTTTTAGGGGATTGGTTTCTTCAGTTTTTAGTACTTGCTTGAATACTCCGGCCGGAGTTCTAATACTTCTGTGACACTTACAACTTCTGCTCTATCCTCGGCTACTCCTGGTGCAATTTCTTGATAATATTTCATACCCACTTCAACTTTACCGGGCATAATCAAGCCTGCTTTAGCATCGTTATGGCCAGCCAACCAAGATCCTTCGTGATTCTGCACTTTACCATTATCATACATATCAACATCTTCTCCGAAGTATATTGCGTTGTTTGAAGGCCTACATACTGCAAAGTAGTTCCTTGAAACTTCAACTAGATTACCTCCTTCAGTCTCTCTTTCTTCTACAATTCTAGTTTCGATTCCATTAACTACCTTTGTTTCATTTAACACAGTCATCACAAGTTGAAGCTCCTCACCGTCTTCTTGACCCACCAAAGTGACTTGATATCCAGGCTTTAGAATAAAATAGCTGTTTTCCCCCGTAGAAGCAAAACCACAATTCTCCAAATCAAAAGAAGTCATCCACCCTTCCGAAGTTTGGTTTGTTGATGAAAATGTAGGAGAAAATGTTAGTTGTTGTTGTTGTGATTGTTCCTGACCATAAACTTCGATGCCTGAATGGATAAACATCCCTCCTCCTATCAGCAGAAGTGAAAGTAATACTACAATATTGACACCAAAAGGTAATTTTTTTCTTATCATACAATCTATCATATATTGAGAATTAATAAGAAATTTGGTACAAGCATCTAAGTATTTCCAATCGTACACAATGTTAAGTTGCAAAATCGTTTAGCCACTTGTACTAGAAAATTATCATCTTGTAGTTTCTAGAATAGCAGGGAATTAAGGGCAACTGCTGACATAATGTCCCTAAGAAGGTCACTTCCTTTTTATTTCTCCTTTGCAGGTACTTTACAATTATCTTTCTCCTCGACTTCTTATACAAGATGAGTACCCATGTTTGTATTAGGGCCCAATATGCAAATTTCCCCCTACCGCAGGAGGGGCCCTAGACTCAATATCTTCATTAGTGGATCCCTTGAGTCTCCCTGCGGATTGCATAGAATCTCGATGGGTTTATAGAAAGCCAAAATGAAGGATGGAAGAGGGGATATAGTTGCCTTGTCCAAGAAGCTGACCCAGTTTTATCATTTAATATATCGCAGTTTGAGGATACCGATTCTTAACATTTGCTTCTCCAGTAGCTTTACTTATATGTCCTAATAATTGTAAATGGCATGACTTGGAGAGTAATAACAACATTCTATCAGGAGTAGAATGTAACACCTAAATGAAACCGTACCCCATACTATTATTCTCCAAGTCATCTTCTTTCGTATGATAAGCTATAAGACTACCTCCCTTACAGTTACAATGCAGGTTCCTGATATGTTCACATAATACCTACGTCTGAGCTTTTCCTTTTGATTTTCCATATCCAACAGTAGTCGACATAAAAAACATTTTCTTATGAATAATATTTCTTACAATAATAACATCTGATGCGTGTCTGAGTCTATATAAGAATAATAACTCCACAAACTAATACTTATATTATTGTGCCTTCGTAGCATGCTACATTGATGGGTTGTCTTGACAACTGAGAAATTTAGAAGAAAAATTATTTCTACTTACGTATTCACTTTAGCGCTTTTTCTCGCATCAATACATGGTATTAACGATAATAGTATTGAGTCAATAAGTGCTCATCAGCTAGAAGAACAAAATAATGTTAATGAAAGTATTATGTATGGTACTACTAATACCTCTGCTACTAATGCCACTTCACTTACCCCAACTGAATTGTTTTCAAGAGTTCAAGCCTCTGTGGTGCAGGTTACAACTACAAATAGAGATATAGCAGGACCCATTAGTTCTGGCCTTGGATCTGGATTTATTTATGATAAGGACGGACATATTATAACCAACTATCATGTTGTAGCACTAGCATCCTTAGCTGGCAGATCCCCTAATAACTCCTCCTCTTCCAGTAACAATACCGATATCATTGTAACTTTTCACGACGGAGGTGCATACAGTGCCAGATTAGTTGGATCTGATCCCTTCAGCGATATTGCAGTATTACGTGTAGAGAATATATCTGCATCAAAGCTTATCCCTCTATCGTTTGGAAACTCTTCACAACTGGAGATAGGTGAACAAGTTATTGCGATAGGCAATCCATTTGGTTTATCAGGTACTCTGACTGTTGGAGTTGTAAGTGGACTTGGAAGAACTATTCCATCATTAGCAGCCGAAGAGCGACCAGGTCTACCCGATTATCAGCGAGAACAGCCACTTTTACCGGAAACGCCGTTTGATGATTTGTTTCCGGATTTTCCAGATTTACCATTTGAGTTACCACCAATAGACCCAGATCAACGGCAGCAGCAAATAGAAAGCTTTGGTACATTCTCTATTCCAGATATAATCCAAACAGATGCAGCGATTAACCCAGGCAATTCTGGTGGACCTCTCCTGAATATGAAAGGTCAAGTTATTGGTATGAATACAGCAATATTCTCAGCAACAGGAGTATATGCTGGAGTTGGGTTTGCGATACCATCAAACACAATTACAAAAGTAGCACCATCCTTAATTGCAACAGGCTCCTATCAGCATCCTTGGCTGGGTCTGATAGGGGTGGACATTACACCGGATATAGCAACAGCTTTAGGTTTAGGTCTGGAGGGAACAAAGGGGTTTTTGGTCATAGGTGTTAATGAAGGAAGTCCTGCTGATAAAGCTGGAATACGGGGAGGAGACAAAGTCACAAACGTTAATGGAAGAGAAATACGACTGGGAGGAGACATAGTTCTTAAAATAGACGATCAAGACGTAAGGAAAATAGAGGATATACTCACATATCTAGAAAGATATAAGCATGCAGGAGATACAGTACGATTAACAATACTGAGAGATGGTAAACCTCAAAACATAAACATCACCCTGACTGCAAGACCAGAAAGCGATCAACTACAACAACAGCAACAAACGGGGGAAGTAGAACAAAGACCTTCGCTTGGAGTTTCCGGAATTAATGTTACTTCTGCAATTGCTAAAGCAATAAATGTGACACAAGCAAAGGGATTTCTTGTAGTCGACATTATTGCTGGAGGACCAGCCGACAAAGCGGGGCTAAGAGGCGGGTATGTTCTTTCCAACATCAATGGAACAGAAATAGAGCTAGGGGGTGATGTGATACTAAGAATTGATAACAGAACAATCAATACATTAGAGGACATTCTTTCATATTTGGATACAAAGAAAGTTGGTGACATGGTACAATTAACAATACTTAGGGATGGTAGGGCGGACAATCTTTCAGTACAATTGGGTCCATCGTCAATGGCATCGAGATCTATTGAATCACCAACTTTACCATTACAACCACCAAATGACGATTCAAATCAAGAACAACAATCACAATCAGATTCCTCTAACAGCCTATCAAATGACCTCCTTAATAGATGTAGTAAATTATTAGGAAAATCATTATGTGATCAACTGTTTGAAAGATAAGCATCCTGCGCTCTTGGCTTAGTGGTTTTATTACTCAAAATTGCATCCATTACAAAATAATATAATTGCTGGACATCATGGGAAAAAATAGAAAGTTTTGGTTTGTAGGTATCGCTATTGCTATTGTTGCAATTACAATCATAATTTATCATAATTACATTGTTCAGCAAAAATTACTGCGACCAATATTAACCCCCACTGCAATTGATATTGACACCAAAGAAGGCAATATGATTTACCCCTCTAAATTAGATGGTGAAGAGTGGTTTATGGATCCTGACAACTTGGATAAAGATAAAAGATTTGATACTAATGCTAAGCTGACAAAGAATTCTGATGGAAGTTGGTCAATTGACTCAAACGAGCAGACTAGGTTGAAGGTTTGGACAAGGGACTCGAGCAATTTTAGACAACAAGAAGGAATGGATACCTACAACCATAATGTTATCAAGACAAGAGGTTATTGGTACAAACCCTCAGATTGGAAAAACGTTGAGATGACAGGTTATTTCAAGTTAAAGGAATATGTGGAAGATGAATACAGTATATTTAGTCGTAGCATATGGCATAACAGAAATCAAAGTGGGTGTGGTGGGTCGGATTATAAACTCCAGCTACATTTTGATGGTACGATTTCTTCCCAAAAAGAGGAATGGCATGTATATTATACCGATCAACCAAAAAAATGGCCATTGGAACCAAAGCGTAAAGATGTCGGAATTGGAAATCTTACCAACAAGTGGATCGGATTAAAAATTATCATATACAATACTGTAGGAAATTCATCGAATTATCCTACAATGGAAATGTGGATTGACCAAACTAATAATAATACCTGGAAAAAAGTTTATGAAT
>OCZV010000948.1_pt1 | contig 10353 bp, 12 predicted proteins | sample 1539051 | NCBI WGS metagenome assembly OCZV01 (sample SAMEA3113581, study PRJEB22503) | soil metagenome
CTAATGGTGTTAATATTAATATTCAATGAATATACTTTGCACTTTCCCGTTTCGGTGGGCAGAAAATCATGCCTGCTATTATAGCTTTGAATTTTTTATGGAATAAGGAGACATAGATTTGGCTAGACTTATGGATCTTGGGATATCCTCGATTAGTGAAACTCTTACTAAAATGGGGGATATGGCGCAAAAATCACTAGAAGTTGCTCTTGAATCTTACTTCAAGGAAATCGCTTCTAGGAAAAATGTTTTTGAATTATCTGAAAAACTCAAAAGCTTTGAGGATCAAATTGGGGATATTGCAGTAGAACTCGTAGCTCAATATCAGCCAGTCGCAACGGATCTTCGATTCATACGGGCGTCGATGGAAATTGCATATCTGTTTTGGCGATGCGGAAGATATTCATATGATATCGCTGACACAGTAGAGGAGTTTGGTCCCCCTCCAAATTGTGATAAAACTACAGTAAGGGAGATATCTTCTCTCGTACTTAGGATATTTAAGTTGAGCTTGGGGTCCTTACATTTTCGAGACGAAACAAAAGTCATTGAATTATACGAAATGGATTCAACGGTCGATACACTCTATAGAAAATATTTGCGAGAAGTTATTGAAAACAATAGTAATAATAATAATAATAAGATGAATGATATTAATTCGTGGAATTCTCAATCAAAATGTGTCATCTGTAATACACTGGTCCTAAGATTCCTAGAGCGAATTTCCGATCACGCTTGCTATCTTGGAGACTGTATATTCTATCTTGTTTTAGGAGCATCAAGCCCTCGCAAATAACAAACTATATATCGGTTAAACAGCCTATATTGACTATATAGTTACCGGTGACAAAGTGTATAAACTAAAGGATTGCTATAACATAAGGTGAGCTCAAAGTCGACGAACAGCAGCGCAGGTAATGAGGTACGCAGAATACAGTTTACTGGGCGCTCAACATACATTCTGTCCTTGCCCAAAAAGTGGATGAACGAAATGAATCTTAAGGCAGGGGACCTTGTTAATATAGTAAGGGACACAAACCACTCGCTCTCAATTGTGCCTAATTCACTTAGGTCTGCTGATTCGCTTAGCGAAGCAACAGCTATAATAACGCAAAGCGAGAGCGAAAACTCATTAAAAAGAAAAGTAATTTCGATGTATCTAGCTGGGTATAACATCATGAATTTAAGAGCTAAATCCGGCAGAATAACTCCTCAACAGAGAGATGCAATTAGGGAAGTAATTCGGCGCAACCTAGTAGGAACGGAAATAATTGCTGATTCTTCAGAAATTATAACTGTTCAGGTCTTACTTGCTCTTCCAGAGCTATCGGTAAATACGGCGGTGAGAAGAATGTTTCTCATTGCAACTGCAATGCATAAGGACGCCATGACCGCGCTGTGTGAGCTAAACTCCGAGTTGGCCGAGGCAGTTATAAAATCAGATGACGAGGTTGATAGGTTTAGTCTATATATTTTAAGAAATCTCGTCATGGCCTGTCAAAACGAACGCGCTTTACAGGAAATGGGTCTTAAGGGGACAGCGGACTGCTTGAGCTATCGCGTGGCTGTTAAAAGTATCGAAAGAGTCGCTGATCATGCAGTGGGTATATCAAGTAAGCACTTAAGGCTAAATCAAAAAATTACAAAAGAGGCATTTGACAAAATTCAAAAAATGAGCCAGCTTTCTCTTTCAGTCCTTAGCGATTCTGTTGAAGCATTTCTAAGGAGAGACTATGTTTTAGCTGACAGCGTGGTATCTAAAGCGGAGGAGATGCGTAATTTGGAAGCCGATGTTATCTCCTACCTTGACAGGGAAAACGCGGCGGGAAATAGATCTGCAAATGTAGACACAAAAATTATTTTGGAAGATATTAGAAGGACCGCTGAGCATGCAAGCGACATAGCGGAGGCTGCAATGAATCAGACTATTCGAGAAGTTATACAAGTAAGAGCGGTACCGCAGCGAGAAAAAGAAAAAGAAAAAGAAAAGGAGCTGATAGGGACTGTATCCTAAGATTTTTCTCATCTTTCAAGGTTCTAGTGTCATTCTCGCTTCGCATTTAGAAAATGCATAAGAATTTTTCACTTTAAACAAGCCTGCTGCACAGAAAACTAGGCAGCTCACCATTTTTAATAGCTGTTGCTATCTGAATGTTCCCAGAGGTTTGGTCATCAATAAATTTTGAATTTCCACGTAATTTTCCTTTTAATGTTACCTCAACATTTCCCCTTCTAAAGGAAAAACGCGAAGGCTTTTCGTGAAGCAATACAGCGAGTACGTCATGAAGATAAAATACACCCCTATGAGACAGCTTAAAATCCAATAGAGATAAAACAAGTTCAGCCGCGGAGAAGGAAGGGGATCTCTTTATTGGTAGACGTTGGCGTATTGTATTTACAAATTCCTTGTTCAATTCACATGATGGTTGTTGTGTGACATCCAATCCAACTACCTTTATCTTTGAGCTCAATAAATGTGAGCTTAGAACTACTCTAGCGGCCTCTGGATCGCAATAGAAGTTAAATTCTGCGTACCTAGTTACGTTACCTCTAATTTTGCTACCCAACCCGTATGCCCCTCCCATTATCGATATTTGGTCTATTTTAGAAATAAACTCGGGTCTAAATAAAATGGCTTGTGCAATATTTGTTAAGGGTCCGGTAGATATTATTGAGATGTCGCCGTCTCCATGATGCTTTATAATTTCATCTACAAACTCTGCAAAGCTCTTATGACTGATAATTGTTGATGACATATCGCCCTTGTCGAATCCTTTTTTAAATGATTCATTAATGATTGGAGGACTTGAGTAAATATTGCCTAAACCATATTTTCCATGAGTTATTTCCTTTCTTTTTAAGATCGTGCTTGGAAGAAGATTCTTGACAAGTGGTCGCTGTGCTCCTAATATGAGTGGAATGTCTATCCGATTCACTGAATCTAATACTTTCCAGGCATTCATTATTCCAACCTGTGGAGTTACGTTTCCATAGACTGTGGCAATTCCAATAAGTTCGATCTTAGATGATCTTAATGCCGTGATTATAGCTATTGCATCGTCAATTCCAGGGTCTACATCCAAAATGACCTTATTTGACAATTAAATCAGTAGCTATTAGTGTACTGATATAATAAAACTGCAGAAATCCGTTCTGTATATCAACTACAATCAGACCTAGATTCAGGTGTTCAATTGGAAATTGTAATTCATATAATAATTTTTCCCTCTAACGTACCATAAATCAGTTATTGGTTCTTCTTACTTTGCTGCTTTTGCGGAGTATACCAGAAAGCCCGGTAGCAAAGTGAAACCATCCCTCTTTACAGCTCAATCAAACACCATGACGGCATTTAATCTGCTAGTACGAAAACTACTGATTTGTCCCATGCTACAACAAACCATGAGGAATAAAGGAAAGTAGACATTCTTATGGATATAATGAGTCAGACGCTAGTGGGGAGACAGGCTATGAAAGTATTAATTAAGATACCGCAGGAAACCAGAAGAATTGGTGGATTCTCTGACCATACAGTCCATTGCCATTGTAGTTTCCTGCGGCTCATGAAACACTCGAAAGTACGAAATGAATAATCATTGAAATATTTAATGATAATACAAACGATCTATATTGATCAATTATACCCAATAAAGATAACCAGTTAACAAAATGAAAACATATCCTCAACTTATTATAGTCAATTATTATATTTTGAAGTGATGAACCTCCTGTTATTAATTGACGAAGAACAAACCATTTTAAGGAAAAATAACTTAATTGTTCCGGGAGATAACAAAACAAATGGGGAAACTACAAATGCAATTGACAAACGAATAGATTTCCTATTATGTCCTTCGTGTTTCTGGTGTGCATCATTTTTTAACTCTAACGAGTTGTCATTTAATAGGTGTCCTAATTGTTACAACGGCCTCATTAATCAACTATTAATCAATAATAAAGAACTTACAATTTAGATCGTATGTGAATCGCAGGGGATTTAATAAGTTTATGCGGCGCGATAAATATATGTTGTTATCTTAATTTGCCTCCGCGGCTATTAAAATAGAAATAGAAGAAAAAATAGAATTTTCTATTTAGAGCGGTTGTTGTCGCCGGGCGTTTTAGCCGCGGTCGTGTTGCCGCTGCGTAGCATTGTTTCATTATCCCCAGTCAAATTCTGAGCTGACGTTGGCGCAGTCATTCGATCCGTCTCAAGAAATGCTGCTATACCAAATGCGGCAAACACCGCAATCGCTGCCAGAAAAAGTCCCTATATTCATTGTCTATTTGCTGTCTAATAACTAAATCAAGGATATTTAGGAAAATTGAGAATGATCTATGTGAATACCATACCATACCTGTTAATAGATAACTGCTGGAGATTAGACCAGAAGTATCTAGTAATGTAGCAGAGGTCAATCAAGACCTACTATGCTATCAATTTGGTGAGAAATCTGCAATAATCGAAGTCCCTTTCTTGTTATCTTGTAGACAAATTTTTCATTACCATGGATGGTCTTAATTTGCTCGTCAACAAGACCTTTTTCTAAGAGAAACGAGAGATATTCTTTCAATTGTGCATAAGAGAGAAATGCTTTATACATTATTATTGTTTTGGATGCACCCCTATCACCCGTATCATTGATAATATTTAGCATGTGTGCAATTATCTTGTATCTTTCCCGATACTCCTTTGTTGTCATTCAAAGGATGCTAAGGAATGCTAAAGAATGTTTACCTAAGTTATGGAGAATATGGATTCTATTTTTCCCCCATAAAATCAAACTCGAGTTTTGAATAACGTAATGTTTCTACAATTCTTTTACCTTTAGTTTCTATAGCATACCAATATTTACTATCTTCATCAAACGGGCAAATCGTAGTTGTATAACCAGAATTTCTGTGTCTTATAACAAGAGTCTTCATGACCTAAGGAAATAACCATCTATGTTATAGGTCGATCCAAATGATTCTATATAGAGTTTAACTTTTAGTTTATGAAAATAAGGTCCATTTAATAAATGGGTTTTGTGACCACTTTGGTAGGAATATGTCCGATGGGTAGTTGCGAGTCTGATATACAGTAGCCAAAACCTACTAACTCCCTCTTTTCCTAAACGAAATAAGTAACATGCCGATATATGAAAAAACCGCAGGAGATTCAGCAGTAATGAAGCGGGTAGACATACACATGGCTGCCGAATCCAGGACCTCCTTGCAGGTGTGCAGCTCATGGTACATACCAAACTTGCCCCCCACCATGTTTGCCCCGGTATGTTCACGTGTATTCGGTTCCCAGAAATGGAAAAAACCGCATCTTTTCTCTAAACATCCTTCTATTTGCAGATAAATTAATAACTATGATGTAAAATAAGAAGTCGCAATATCGTGCTATTTACAAAGGTTGGAGCAGTAATTGTTTTGGTTTCTGATATGGAGCGTTCGGTGAAATTTTATAAGGAAACTCTTGAACTACCCATTAAAACTCAATCCGATGATTGGACAGAGTTTTTTCATAAGGATACGACCATAGCTTTGCATCCGATAAAGAAAAAAACAAAGGCTTCTCAAGAAGATGGGAAAGAGAAAAGTGTTTTAGTTGGCTTCATGGTTGGTGATCTGGACAACGTAGTTGCGACTTTGAAGAAAAGAGGTGTTACTTTCTTCAAGGCACCGAGAGAAGAATCGTTTGGCAAGCATACAATAGTCGAAGATCCAGATGGCCACTTAATCTCGATTGCAGAAATAAAGTCTAGACCATCGGAGGAATTTGACCTTTTAGGATTACTTGGAGCAGAATAATATTTGAACAGCCTCCTCCTGTGTGTGAATTAATATTAACCCCCTCATATTAGTACGCTTAAAGTTTTAAAGAGCTCAGGAAATCATGACATTAGTTTGCTTTATGGCTTGCTTCATGAACCCTATCATGAAGTAAATCAAAATAAATAGCACTGCAAACTAGCAACAATAGTAATGATTTCTAAAAAGTGTGAAATAGCGGATCACGAGAACTGTCCTGGACAGCTTTATGATAAAGAACAACACCAAAGTCAATGTGAATGTAGTTGCCATGTTCGGGTAGTATCTTCTAAAGATTTACAGATAGAAAAAGAGAAACAGGGCATAACAAGAGCTGAAGAATTAAGGGCAGAGACAATACCATAAATGTTGGACTGGTTAATACTGCCGGCTTCTAGAGGCCATCATGCCAATCCTAGCTTATTGTGGAATCATTAATTTAACTTGATTTAATGCCATATCTTTTATTCAATAGATGGTATGAAATTAGAACAATTAAAAGGCTGAATTGATTGAACACTTCAATACAATATGAATAGAACAACTACCGTGGCTGATATTTCTGATATCCTATTATTAGTTGAAAACTTTCCCATAAATAACAGACTTGAAATCGACCTTGACGCTAAGGTTTCTGTGAAGGATAAAAAAGAAATTATCGAGAGATTGGGAATGAATAGCAAGTTACTTTCGTTTCGTGATATCATTAATCTATTGACAAATTTTATCAAAGGAATATACTCTACAGACACAAAAACAGCTTCAGTTGATCGATTAGATGAACTGAGGAAACTAGGTTGTACGTATCCTGCGCAGTATCTACTATTTGATTTCTGTTTGGCCGCTCTTGAGGGAGATCATTTGGACGCAAAACTGTTCCTGGGACATGCATCCCAGATTATTGGTCTTAGCAACCAATTCAACCTTTTGTTATCAGCATTAGTCTACACCCCGTTAACCAATGAACCCGAAGTGAGACAGCTTTTAACATTATTGGCGTTAGAGGTTCAGCCTGCAAAATTAGATGCTTATTTGGAACTATACGGTAAAGAATTCCAGGCAAGGCACCAAATGTACAAAGATGAGATAATGAAGTTAAAATGACAAATTGGTATTAATCAATCAATTAATCATTCAATCAATTAATCATTCAATCAATTACCATGACATACTAGACGATTTCATTCATGTTTTGCCATTGTCTGAAATAATATTTCTTTTCTCAATATATATAGCCTGTTACTTTACAGATCACCTATTATGCCATATGCTGCCAGATTCTACGGCGTTGGGGAACCCATCAAAATTGAGGACAATCCTACTCCGGCTATAAATTCTGAAGAAGTACTCCTGAAAGTGCGGGCTGCTTCTGTCTGCCATAGTGACGTACACGTCATCACAGGTGTTATTCCTGTTAATGGGCCTGTAGTATTGGGACACGAGATAGCGGGGGATATAGAAGAGGTTGGAGAAAAAGTTGATAACTTAAAGAAAGGGGATAGAGCCATTGTTCATTTTATAACTCCTTGTGGTGACTGTAATTTTTGCCTTACAGGCAATTCAAACATTTGTAAGAACATTAATTCACTACCTATGTACGGATTCTCTGCCGATGGCGGATATACCCAGTTTATGAAAGCAAATTACAAGCGACTAGTAAAGCTCCCGCCAAATGTGCCTTATGAATTCGGCTCCAGTTTATGTTGCGCAGGCATTACAGCCCTTCACGCGGTACAATCGGTTGGAAAAGTTGGTCTTGGTGACACGGTAGCAGTTTATGGTACAGGTGGCGTTGGGATGTATATTTTGCAGATAGCAAAATTATGCGGTGCAACTACTACAATATCGATTGGAAGAACCGCTGAGAAGCTACAATTGGCACAAGAGAAGTTTGGTGCAGATGCAACTGTGAATCTTACACAAGAAAAACTGACTGACAGTATCAAAAGGATAACTGGAGGCAAAGGTGTAGATGCGGTTTTTGACTTTGTAGTTAATAATGAGAGTGTGGAAAATTCCACAAAAATCATAGCAAACACTGGCAGACTGATCCTAGTTGGAATAGGTAGTGAGCCGGTTACCATAAATCCAAAAAGACTGACCTTTAAGGAAGCAACAATCTTAGGTTCAAATGTTGGCTCAAAGCATGAACTTCAAACATTAGTTGATCTAGCAAGAGCGGGAAAGTTAAGAGGAGTGGCCACTACAAAGCACAGATTAAATGAAGTCAATGAAGTTTTGATGGCATTAAGAGCAGGAAAGGTCTTGGGAAGGGCGTACTTCGATCCTTTTTTAAAGTAAAATCGCTATCTAAAGAAAAACGGCCCATAGACCCATAATAAGAGTGTATAGTTGTGTGGTGCCTTTTACATAAGCTAGACATTATTTCTTTTGATCTATAATTAACATCTATGTTATTGGTAAATATGGATTTTTTAACTGCCGTTGTGTCTTTATGTTGTATCAGTAGGCGTATCAATATATACCAGATAATGAAAAACACAAGAAAACAAAAAGTGGTTAAATTCAGTTACGGTGAATTAGTGTTTCAATGAAAGAAGAATCTGACAAAGAAGGGATTTCAAAGCTCACCCATACTCTTAATTTGGATAGAGTCGTATTCATCAGGAGGACATTTTCTGAATATATGAGAATGTTTAATCTTGAACCCTCTCAATTGTTGGGACTCAAGATCCTGGATTGTCCTTCGGGTGCCTCTTCCTTTGTTGCTGAAGCTTATAGTGAATACAACATAAAGAAAGTAATCGGCTGCGATGTTTTATATGATGATGGCCGGGAGGATGCCTTGGCAGCGATAATAACATTAGAAAAGCGCGGGAAAAATGATCTTGATCACATGATTGATAGGTTATCAGGAGTTTCTAATCTGTATAATTGGAACCTTTACGCAAATATTGACGAATTACGGAGATCTAGAGCCGCGTCTCTAGAAAAATTTATTTCAGATTATGCTAAAGGAATAAAGGAGAAACGGTACGTAAAAGCACAACTTCCGAAGTTGCCTTTTCACGATAAAAGATTTGATCTAGTATTGAGTGCCAATCTGCTATTCTATTATCATGATAAATTTGACTATTCTTTCCATCTCGACTCAATTCTAGAAATGCTACGTATATCATCCAATGAGGTAAGGATTTTTCCAGTACAGCTGCCTAATGCTAAGTTTCCCAACTACCTTAATGTCCTAATTGAAACAGTGAAGAAGCGTTGGCAAAATAAAATAGCAGCTAGGATTGATACTGTTCAACACGAATTTCGACGCGGAGTCAATAAAATGCTTGTGTTGAATCATATTAACTTCTAATAAGCTGATCTGATCTGATCCTCTATTGTACTGTTAAAGGCAAAGAATCATTCAATCAGCCTATTTGGTATGCTGCTGCAGCAATAGACGAGAAAAAGGCTAACGAATTATCCAATACGTTAAACCGATTTCCCAGCAAAATTCTTAAAAACAAACTCAAAGTTAATGGTATCATAAACTATCATCCAGCAATATATTGTCCACTTAAGTGCATAAATATATCGTCCATCATAGACTTCATATTTTCTCCAACGCTGTTCTCCAGTGGTCAATTTCGATGTCAAACATTTTGAGTTGATCCTCAAATTGCTCATCGCTTAGACTATCTGGTCTCATAAATGTCCAACTAGTAGTAGAACCACTTTGGTTCGGAACAACTCTAACAAAGACATTCCATTCTAATCCACCTCCAATAAATACGTGATCTATAATACCGAACTCACGAGATAGTGTATGTTTCATTTTAGATTTTCCTAACACAGAATGGTCAAATATCCACCAGCCATCGTCAATTTTTTCCATCGATCGTATAGCGCCACCCAATTCCATGTTCTTCATATTTGCGAAAAAATCAAACACTTTGTCAACACTTTTGGTGGTAGTCAGTGTTTTACCAATTACTTTTCGTGGAATTGTCTTTGACTTGTTTTCGAATTTGCCTTTTCCTATCATAACTTCTGTAGTAGAATAGCTTTACTTAAATTCTAGTTTCCCCTTAGGGGGAAACAAGATAACAATGCTAGAAGAAGATCTCAATAAACTAGGCTTAACAAATGGAGAGGCAAGAGTATATCTGTCGTTATTAAAACTTGGTTCAGCAAAGGTCGGAGCGATAGTTAAAGATTCAACTATTTCTTATTCGAAAGTATATGATGTTTTACAGAGATTAAGCATTAAGGGTCTTGCAAGCCAAATTATAGTTGAAAATATAAAACACTTCAATGCTGTTGAACCCTACAGATTACACGAATACATAAAAAGAAAAGAAGAAGAATTGGATACTCAAAAAGGGATAATTGATAAGATAATTCCTCAGTTAGCAGAATATGCAAGTGACAACAGAAAGAAGAAGAAGAGTAGTGCTGAAATTTTCATTGGTGATAGTGGACTTAGAACAGCCTATGAAATTTTATTTAACAACATATCCAGAACGAAGAAGAAGAAAAAAGATAATGATCATGATAATGATAATGATAATGATGACGTATTACGTTATTTTTATCCTC
>OCZV010000949.1_pt1 | contig 10344 bp, 10 predicted proteins | sample 1539051 | NCBI WGS metagenome assembly OCZV01 (sample SAMEA3113581, study PRJEB22503) | soil metagenome
GCAATCTCCGAGGGAATGGTATTATTTTCAAATACATCACCACTATTGTTTGCGGGCATAATTTGAGAATGTCCTACATCGCCAGTGCTCATCCCTAATGTAAGGGCTATTACGACTGCAAACAAGGCAATAAATATTGTAGTAGTGATCTTTAGTTTGGCATTTAGATAGTATTCAATGTTATGACCTTTTAGGTATCTTTTCACTTTTACGATTCTCCATCTACCACGAGTAAGAATTCCCCCACAGCAATACTATTAAAGGTAAACAAACATGAATACATGTTTATGATCTATACTTTAGGTCTTTTAAAACTATTGTACATGTTTACTATATGATTGATTAACTTCAAATTGGGATATTCGCCCTTCACCATTGCCATCTGTGGACAATAATTATGGATTCTATTTGCTATATGAGATGATAATGCAAAGTATCCCATAAATTCATTTGGACACGGTTTACCCTTAAATTGGCAATGTTACCTGTGTTGTTCATTGTGTCTGTCATGGCATTTGGACCCCAAAATTCTGGCAATGGATATTCAATGGAAGTCTGTCAATTCCACGATCGATTGCTCGAGAGAGTGATTGCCCATTTCTCCCTTTCTTTCCTGCAAATGCATCTTCTTGCGTCGTAGCTGCTGCCGCTGAGGCAAAGGCATTTCTACTATTGCAAACACGGCTACAAATTCGAATCTTTATTCATTCAATGAAGGCATGTTTGAAATATTTGTTATAAGAATATTCCATGTCGCACCGATACTGAATAATCTTCTTTACTCATAAAGCGTTTTACACGGATCTATCAAATTTATCGAGCTCAAATTAGAGGCTTATAGTAGTAATCTTGATTCGGGGTTGAAGGAAGTCAGTCGATAGTTTCGAAGAGAAATGGGGAAAATGATATCAAAATTATTCGGTATCAAACTTTATGGCACTACCGTCAAAGTAAGGACTAGCCCTGTTAAATACACTATCTGGAGCGGCGTTTAAACAAAGGAAATCATTTATGATTGTCAACCAGATGATCCTCGGAAGTCCATCATTGCTAGTACCAAGCTCTTCAAAAATATTCAACGACATATCAAAATCGAACCATAAGCATGAGGGGATTCAGATTTAGCATTCAGGATTGACGACAATGCAATAAGTTCCCAGTCACCAGCAATATCCACGATGATTCCATAATTACTGACATCATATCATTTGATTGGGAGATACTTGATTTGATTTGAGTACAACGAAATGAAATGCTTATTTTTTGGTGGACAGTCCCATTGAAGTATTCATTTAAAAAATACTAACTCAGTAGATTCTTAATTCCAGTTAAATAAGGGCAAAATTTAATTCCCCAGGAGCGCGGAGGTTCCAGCTGTTACCTCTTCTCAGGAGACACAGGGTTTCCAAAATCGTCAGAATATGCAGAATAGAGCGTCAAGACTTGTCCATGTTTTATAGAATAATTACCGATATAGTTTATGATTGGCTTATACTCATCCTTCAAGGAAAGTAAAGCATTTGCAAGAGAATCAGATAAGAGGATATGACCTTCTCCTCCGATGTCCATAACTCTTCTGGCTAGGATTATCCCAGGTCCCCAAAAGTTTTGATTATTCTTTATGTCACTTACTGAAAAAACAGGCCCAGAACTTAGCCCAATTCTTACTTTTATTCTGTCCTTTTCACTTTTACCCCTGTTGTAGGTCCTCAATTTCTGATGGAGCTGGATTCCGAGTTTTAATGAGAGTTCAGGATTTAACAGAAAACCTATTACCATTCCGTCCCCTGTTGGCAAGATAATCTTCTTCTCCTCCAAGTTGTATGCGCTGCATGTCATGATCAAATTGTTAAGAATTTCAATCTTTTGTCTCTGGGAACTAACGGAATAGCTTGGATCAGAAAGCCCAACTATGTCAATAAAAAAGAAGCTAGCGTCCATGACCTCTGATGAAAATCCTAGTTCAGATAGACTTAACCCATAAATGCCTACCAATTTCTTGTAGACTTCCAAATGTTTTACGTGAAAATAGAGTCCCGAATATGAAATAGGATTTTCGTTAATTTTTGACTTGCAAACGTAACAAATGAAATCAGAGCTTTTTTGGAGGAATCGAATTAATCCCTCCTGTGTGACCTCAAAGTCGACCCATTTGGGAGTCAAGACTATCCCCCTGATAAGAGTCATCTTCATTGCTCTAAGTCGAGACTCCATTTCCTCTTTGAACGCCATTTCCATGACAGCGTCAAAAGAAAGACTTAGGCGCTCAACCTGTTCCTGGTCGAGAGATGGAACAGTAAGGCTACAAATTCCAGATATTTGTTGGATCTTTGACATAAAATAAAGGTCCGTAATAAAAGCACCAACTTCCTTCAGCCCAGATAGAGCGATGAGATGGTTCAAAGAATCAATAATCAGGGTGAAATTGGGACTCTTATTCCTCATTGGAGTATCGGTTCGATTCAACTTATTGTCTGTGTCGAGATTAGGAACTTCAGCATTAGAGCCATGAGATTTCGCAGTAATTTCTTTTATTTCAGAAATGATCCAGGTTAACTTTGAATTAAGCTCTCTAGTATTTCTTCGTGTATACGGATTAATAAAATGTAGGCTTGATCCTATTTGTGAGCGGGAACAACCAGCATCTACCATCCAGTTCTGAAATTGTTCATCCGTATTAGTGCATGAAATATAGATACAATCTGAACCTTCGTTAATTCGTTCTACCAAATATTCTCTACAGTAGCAACTCTTGCCGACATTTGAATTCCCCGTCAGGAGGATCATGCAATTAGGAATCTCCTCCCGTTCGGTGAGTTCAAGCAATCCAGGGATATGCAACATTTTCTACCTCAGGACGAATAATTATGAACTGTCGGACGTCTATATGAAACTTTTCTCAACCAAATGGCCACCTTATTTCTGAATGAGTGATAGGTTATTTTTACAATGATTCGAGACGATTGCGAATGTTTTAAGATAAGTCAACTGATTTCACTCACGAGCTCCTATTGAAAGGTGTGGAAAACATAAAGATGGCTCCCCGTGCTGCTCAGGTCGCTGTAGCGATTCCACTAATAAGCTGACTGACGTAATGTGAAAATGGGTGTTCGGGATAATTCAACACCGTCAAGAATTCTTTCTCAGAAAATTGGATATCACAAAAGCATGGGATAGAACTAATAGTCTTGACGCCTAGCTCCTGCGACAATTTAGGTTCTCCCAACGAGGCACCCGATTTGATTAGATTCTCCTTCCATGATTCAGGAACCCCGGTTATGCGGAGATTACCAGGTCCATTGGTATCAGCTTTAAGAAAGTCCTTTGGGGGCATACAGTAGCCTTGTACTCTATTGTAGAGCAGATATGACTTGCTTCCATGCCTTGTGAACGTATCATATATATCCTCAACAAGACGCTTGGTGCCCTTGCTGTCAATGTCTCCCGATTTTAGAGTGAGAAGCAAAATATCAGAAATTGCCAAGGCATTAATCGACCAAGTGCGTATACCTGGGCTAGTGTCAATAACAAGATAGTCAAGCCTTAAATCCGTAAGCATTTTTTCTTTCAAGAGTATGAGCTTCTTCAAAATTTCCCTTGCAGTGCTAGTACCGGTTGTTTCTAGCTGCAATATTTCTTCGCTGCGAGGATTGCTAAAGCCTAACCATAGATTGCCACCATTCGAATTGATTGATTTTTCCTCTGAATTGTAATTGTTTGGACTAACTTTTCCTGAACTGAGAAACTGACTACCATCAATAATTACCTCAGACAAATCAGCCGATGAATTTAGATAGTTATTAAGCCATTTTTTTGGTTCAATTTCGAAATATGTCTGGATACTTGGAGCGTAAATATCTAAATCAAGTAAACCAACTCGATTTCCCCTATTGGCCAACTGGGCAGCGAAGTTACAAGCGATGGTCGTCTTTCCAGTTCCGCCCTTATATGAATGAAAAGCTATCGAGATGGGGTTCATGAGTGATTCTTACCAAATCTTAGGGGTGGGCTATGAAATTAAATCTTTGGGAAAGAGATAGAACTTGTCCTGAAGAAAAATGGCGTTTCAATGTTCCTAGCAGAGAGGTGCCATATGAACTATGGCAGGTGTTGAACTTCCTAATCACTCTACAAGATATCAATAGGTGTTGTGTAGCCCGGGGAGTTCTCTAATTGATTTGCTATTGATATCAATTCAATTTTTATGAAGTCAGGTCCCCGTAGTTGTTTAGAGAAGGTCGCTGGTTGGCTTCATGAGAGCTAAATTTTCTGCGGATAAAATTATACTTACACAGGAGAGAAGTCAATAGTCGCAATCTTCTTTATACGCGACGATCACTCTCTCCTATGCCCAAGGTAGGCTCCGATGTATTCCCCCGCCCTAATTCGAAGGATAAACCCAATGACGACAAACCCTTCAATCAAAATTCGACTCAGAATTAGACCTTCTTAAAATGGATCATGAGATCCATTTCATGCCACAGCTGGCGTATCTGATTAACTCGATCTATTATGGGAAGCAACTACTTATTGAGTTCTCGTTTAATACGTCCAATAAGATCGTCATTCGAAATTGGCTTTTGGATAAACGATGTAGGGACAAGATCAGGATAGATCTCCTTAAGAGCATCGTAATAAACCTCAAAGGCGGTAATAAATATCACCCGTACCCTCGGATCCATCTTATTGATTTCGTCATACAGTTCAAACCCCGTCATTTCAGGCATCTTAATGTCCAATAATAACAAATCGTAGTAATGGGGCTTAAACCTTTCAATGGCTATGTCAGGGGAACTGAATGAATCAACAACAAAACCGCATGATTCCAAAGTAGTACTCATCGAAAACAATACGTCGGGATCGTCATCGACCAAAAAAATCCTTGTGATATCTGATTCATTTGGCTTATTTTCGGAAGGTTTTGTTGCCGTAACAATCAGAATCTGGTATTCTTAATAATTGTTTGGCGGTTGCAAGCTTGATTGCATATACTTCGCTTTTGCTTAATTTAACTACTACCATATTAGGGTATGGGAGCAATAAAATACTTGAAAAGATAGGTTCTGTTTAATTGAGGAAAACGCCCTATCCTTCCACTAGCTGTCGGCGGGCGAATTTATTGAGGGATAGGTCAAATTCCACTGCCTCCCCTAGAATAATTCTTTGATCACTCGATTCAAAAGATGGTCTCGTGTTGATGGTTTTTTCATAAAGCAGCCAATACTCTTGACATGATGGCGGATTTCCCGTATTGCTTCATGGTTCACTTCCCCAGATGACATAAAACAAACTTTGATATTGAGATCAAGCCTTGTTACTTTTTCTACTAGGTCGTAGCCATTTACAGTAGGCATGTTGATATCGACAAGTAGGAGATCGTAGTAGTACGGTTTGAATTCTGCCAAGGCCGTTACTGGGTCTGAGAACATAGTTACCTCCAAAACCTGAAATTCTGATCCTTGTGTATCTTTCTTAAGATAGCTTTCAAGGCATGATCTAATTGCGATGGCACTGTCAAGGTCATCATCTATTACTAAAACTTGCTTCATACTTTCGCCAAATTCATTTCCCGCATTAGAAGGCTTAGCATATCTCGTAGCTGCATTCTCGGAAGACGCTGGTACAGCCAGTGCAGCTGAAATTGGATCCGTGAAGGTCATTTTTATGTGAGATCTTGGACCGATTATATCATCTGCAGAAACATATGCATTCAATTTATTATGCGTTATAGAATTCCTGCTTATCATATTTACCACTCTCACTAACAATGACCTGCTGAAGAAAATAATGGTTTATAGACGCCACTCTTAATTAGTCAGAATTGATACTGATATTTCAATTCGGGTGCTAATAAAGCGTATCCATAACCTTGCCAATCCGGACTCTGACGGCTCGCTTAATTTTTTACTCCCCAATACACTAACTATAACATAGGTCGTAGCGCATAGATTGTAATGTTTCTGGAATTGCAATGATCATCAGTAAAAACGTCCTGGACGAGCTATCCGATTTCAGCGGCGACTATCCTATATTTGATACCAAAACAGATCAATTTGTTAGACAGGGATTCATTAGCCAGCTCAGCTAGATTAAAATAGAATCGGAACGACCCATGAGGCAACATATTCTTACCACATCGTCCTTCACGGAAGGAAAGTCATTATTGTACACGAAATTTAGACTCATTTTACCAAATATAGCCAAGAAGGCAGCATTTACGTATCCATAGTCAATCCACAAGTAATGCTTCAAATAGTTCTATCTTTTAGGGGCCGGAAAACACTGGCAAGATCCATTGATCTCGCCATACTAGTTTGCATTGAGGGCAATTCGCAGTCTCAATCACCATGTTCTGTTTAACTGGATGATTCAAAACACTCAGTACTTTGGAGTTGCACCGAGGACAAATATACGCACCAGGTTTCTTAACTTCAGACGGTTCATAGAGCATTGAATTACTATACCATCGAGCTATATTTATTTAAGTTCAGACTAAAAGGTATTAGATTTTTTATCATAAGATAGTTTCCGAAGTGCCTGTCCTCACTCATGATATATATGTAACTGAACTTGAATATAACCCACAGCAAAATTTTCGACAACTACCAAAGAATTATCTCGAGATGGATGTCCCCGAAAGGTAGTTCGATCAACTCATATTAGTTGGGTTTCCTTGCTCCCTTTTGTTCAAAAAGCCACTTTCGCCTGTATTTTTCCTGTCGCAGCTTAAATCCTTTAAATATATTAAAATAGGCCTGCTTCGCATGACTTTGCTTGTCAAGTTCAGACTGGATCCATAACGTATCAAATACAGAAATCGTAGCAGAGATCCTCGTTTCTTTATTGGAGAACGTAGCTTTCCCTAGTATTTCTGAAAGCATTTTTTTCTTGCTATCGATTATTTCCACTGAAAGTAAAGCAACCTGGTCAACAATAAAGAACATGTTTCTATCTCTCAAATCCCTGGTCAAGAAAGATATATTGGCATAAAGGTCATTATTTTTGTTCCTAAGTGCAAGTTTAACCCTTTCTTTTATGATTTCGGCCTCACCTTCGTCCTTGTCTATATGCACTATGGCCCTGACTACAACGTTATGCTTAATTTTATTCCCCAGCATCGCGATTACTCCGGCTTCCTCGGCGCACCAAAATGTATTTGCATACGGAAATACAACCAGAATTTCGCTTCTAGATGCCTCCACAAATTCTGGCAATGCAGCACAGATCTCTGAAGGATTATTCATTAGCTCATTAGGTATTTTGTCTTGAGATGTACCTCTCTCAATTTCTGCGATCTTTTGCATCGCTGGGGTTGCTACACTCCAAACTCTCTCAAAAAAGTAACTTTGCATCTGTATAAACGACCGATTAGCTGAGAGGATCATATCAGATTCAGAATTGATCAGTTTAGTTGATTCATCAGTAATGTTCTCCAACCCCGTCGAAACATAGATAAATTGCTCACCGGAGTCTTTTATTCCAAGATAACCAGTAACGTTGTCGATGTGCCTTAACTCTACATATTTCATCAGTTTAGTACAATGCTCTAGATTCTGCTGATTAATTTTAGTTATAAAGCGAGAGGCAACATGCCTGAACTTCAGTTGAACTTGCTCGTTCCATAGCAGTGAATTATCGACAAGTACTGCAAGCCAACCTTCATCGAATATGCAATTATAACTCTTCACAGCTGATGAAACGATTCTAGATATAGCCCCCGTTATCTCTGTTCGATCATTGCTGTTAGTCAATCCTTCAGACATGATATGCGAATCAGTGGAAGCCAGAGATAATGAACCTGGAATTCATACCTCAGGTTAAAGATATAAATGCTTATCACATGGTGAATTAAAAAGTGCAGATCAATGACTAATCATTAAATCGGGCATTCCGGGGATAATTGATCCTGTTACGTAATGCACGATGCAACAAGAAAGCTCTTATAAGTCAAAGTGGAGTTAATACGTTGATTTGCCTATATATTTGGACGTTCATGGTGTTCCCTTTAAGGAAGACCAACTGAAAGAATTGGTTCATTCCCCCAAGGACGAATTTGGTGTCAGCCATGTCAATCTTTTTTATAATCATGATGCGAACGTTTGCTTCTGCCTACTCGATGCGCCTGATGAGGAGGCGGTTATGAAACATCATAACAAAGTCGGGATTAGTTGCGAGTGGATAACAAGGGTCACAATGGCTACAGGTAAAGAGATAGCAAGAAACACTTTATCTCAATCCTCTAAAAACAATGACACTCCCTCGATGTCTGCATAATTAAGCCTCATTAATTTGACATCAATTATAACAATAAACCCGGGGGCTACACACCAAGCTACCCCAATAATAACAAAAAGCTAGAACAACCAGGAAGATGATTGACCAAACCTGGTCGCCTAACTTAACAGCAAAGGTTCTTTAAGTGAGTGATTTAAAGGCCCCTACTGCTACTGCATTTGAACCAATATATTATAAAAATGGGAGATAGAAAAGGCAGGAGAATATCCCACTAAATGGGCATTCAATTTCTGTAATGTCTAAAGCTACTAAGTTGACAAATATTGGCTTAGCCCTATCGACATCACAATAGTTGCATTTCTATCTCATTTCAGGTTATGCTATACTCGGTATTATATCGAACCTGTTGCCACTTTTTATAATTGAATTTCCATCAAAAGTAAATATCTGCCGACATGCCGGACACGGCGTCATCTTTCTTCGATGACTCCAATAGGAGTACTCAGTATTACAATTCGGATAAGGGCATCTAATGTGATCTGGGGACCTGAGTCTTTGAAATGGCATGTTATGTCCCAATATACTCCCAATATATCTTGAATGCTCGTCGGTTTGTCTGTGCCTCACATAGTGATTCAGATAAGGAATAGGGTATTTGAGATAGTCATCATAGTCCTCGAACACCATTATAGGCTTTCCAGCACTTGCAGCCACTCCCACCTCGAAACCAATCCAACTGTGAGTATATTGAGGATTTAACCCCTTTGAAAACAATACTTTCTCTCCAAGTAAAACAGCTACGCCTACAATCGTCCGTAATTTTATCCCTAATTATAGGGCCTGCCAATTCGTAATGCAGGTCTTCTAATTCCATTAAATCAGGCTCAAATCCATGATTAAGAATAGCTTGTCTAAAAAACCCCTTATTTCTTTGTCATGTCTGCTACGTGACACGAAGACAAGAGCCACAAGACTAAGTCCACGTGCTGGTACTTACTAAGCAGCAAGAGTGGGACAACGCCTTTGAATGGCCCTTGATATTTTCACAAGATATCTAAAAAGGTGGCAGTTTTTGGTTTGTCACAGATGTAGCCATAACACGAAGGGCAATTGCATATCATAAAATCCGGCTGGACCCTATGAATGACAATGTACTCGAATAGTAGGACTCCACAATGCCTGCAGAGAAAAGGAGATGCCATAATGTCATGTGAACAGTCAATCAATATATATTCCTCTTTTAGAAAGTGAATTAACGAAGTTTCTTTATTGCATTCGATCCTGTACCTAGATTACGGAGCAACTTACATTTGCTTCCTAATAGAATTGTTTCCTTCTTCTGTCCAATCCTGGAGGAAACAAATGGCAGAATCTGCAGCAATTACAACCGGGGCCCCTGAGAGCTTTCATAAGTGGCCATTAAGTCAAAATGGAAATTTACTTCATGGCAGGGCCGAATAACCCAACAAGGAATTCCAAATATAGCTATTCTTGCTTTTTGATGGGGCTTACGATTTGTGGTGAGCTATCCAAACTTTCCAGAGTCCTCGTCATTAGTTCATAATGCCTCCCGTCTGCTTCTCCTGATTTATTGTTATAATTCAATCGATGAGTCAGCTGCAGTATTGAGAAATTAAGGCAGATACTGAAATCTAAATCGCTGTATTGATAAAATTATTTCAATATCGGATGTAAATAATATATCAGATGACACAAAGAACAGGAATTCATACATGTGAGAACTTCGGCAATACCCCATGTGAATGTGGTTATTGCAATACGGAAGGATAACCCAATCTTTTTTGGGTAAATTGAGTTTTTCTCTGAAGGGCTAATCGAATTTATTTAGTTAAGTAAAGTATATACCCTAGATATGACAATCTATTGTAAATGGCCCGATTTCTGGACACACACAAGATTGGTCCTACTACTGCCGAGCAGCTTAAGGAACTGCAAAAATCACCACCTGACAAGTTTGGAGTAAGGCACATCAATATGCTTTACAATTACGAAGCAAATATCATGTATTGTATTCTTGAGGCTCCGAGCAAAGTTGCTGTAGAAAAACACCATTCAAAACTGGGCTACAAGTGTGATTGGATAACTGAA
>OCZV010000950.1_pt1 | contig 10337 bp, 9 predicted proteins | sample 1539051 | NCBI WGS metagenome assembly OCZV01 (sample SAMEA3113581, study PRJEB22503) | soil metagenome
ACGTCGTTGGTCGGCACGCGCGGGAAGAGGACGTTGCCGCCGGGCGCGTCGAAGCTCCCCGTGAGCGCCCACAGGAGCGAGATCGCGCGGTCCGTCTGGGTCGCGTTGGTCGTTTGCCCGACGCCGGTCCAGCAGTAGTACGCGACCGGCCGCGACGCCCAGAGCAGGCGCGCGGCCTCGCGGATCTGCGCCGCGGGGACCCAGCTGATCGCCTCCACGCGCTCGGGCGGATAGCGGCGGCAGAGGTCGGCGTAGAGGGCGAAGGCCGGGCGGCACTCGACCTCGCCGTCGCGTGTGGCGACGCGATAGGTGCCGGACAGCGCTGGCTCCGGGGCAGGGGTCTCCACGGGCTCGGCATCCGCGCCGTCGCCGGGTACGCTCCGGCAACCGCCCGTCGCCGGATCATCAACGACGAGGCGCGCGGCGGCGGCGTCCCACGCGACATGGCGGGCTGCGCTGCCCTCCGGCACGAGGTCGCGCTCCGTGAGGAAGCGGCCGGTGTCCGTCCGGACGAGGTGCGGGCCGTTGCTCCAGTCGCGGACGAAGTCGCGGTCGAACCAGCCCTCTGCAAGCATCACGCCGGCGATGCCCAGCGCGAGGGCGCCGTCAGCACCGGGACGCACGCGGAGCCAGAGGTCAGCCTTCGCGGCCAGGCCGGCGCGCCGCGGGTCGACGACGATGAGGCGCGCGCCGCGCGCGCGGGCGGCGGCGGCGCCGGTGGCGTGCGTGAGCCACGAGGTGCTCGGGTTGTGGCCCCAGTAGAGGACGCAGCTGGCACGGGCGAAATCGGGCGCGGCGATGCCGACGCCAAAGGTGTAGCGCGCCGCGTAGTCCTTGTGCCAGTTGCAGACTTCCGTCCCGTAGCAGTTGTTGGGGCTGCCGAAGGCGTTGATGAGGCGGTCGATCCAGGGTGCGGCGTCGGAGATCGCTGTGCCGCTCGGCGAGGTCACGGCGAACGCGACCGCCTCCGGGCCATGGACGTCGGCGATACGCTTGAGCGCGCTCGCGACGTGATCGAGCGCGGCGTCCCACGTCAGACGCTCCCAGCCCGGGTCGGGATCGCCCTTCGGCCGCGTGCGCCGCAACGGGTAGAGGAGCCGTTCGGGATGATGGACGAGCTGCGGGGCGGCGCGGCCCTTGGCGCAGAGCGCCTGTCCCGTCGGGTGCGACGGGTCAGGCTCCACGGCCACGAGGCGACCATCCTCAACGAGGGAGACGCACCCGCAGCGCGAGCGGCAGAGAGCGCAGTAGCCGTGGACGCGCTCGGCCATGCCTGAGGTTACACCGACAGGTACCGGCCCTTCAGCTCCGCCTCGCGCGCACGGAACTCGGCGGTCGAGCCCGCGAACACGACCGCGCCCTTGCCGAGCACGACCACCGCGTCGCTCACCGCGAGCGCCATTCGCGCGTTCTGCTCGACGAGCAGGATCGTCACCCCCTCGTCCCGGAGACGGACCAGGATGCCCCCGACCTCCCGGACGAGTCTCGGCGCGAGGCCCTGCGAGGGCTCGTCGAGCATCAGAAGCTCGGGGTTGCCGGCCAGCGCGCGCGCGATCGCGAGCATCTGCTGCTCGCCCCCCGAGAGGCTCCGGCCCCGCTGTCGCCAGCGCTCGCGCAGGACGGGGAAGTACTCGAAGATCCGCTCGAGTGTCCAGCGCGTGCCGTCCCCGCCAGCGCGCTCGGCCAGGCGGAGGTTCTCGCTGACGTCGAGGTGCGGGAAGATCTGCCGGCCCTCCGGGACATACCCGACGCCAAGGCGGAAGACGCGGTGCGGGGCCTGGCCGGTCACCTCGCGGCCCTTGAAGAGGACGCGGCCCGACTGCGGCAGCGTCAGCCCCATGATCGAGCGCAGCGTCGTGGTCTTGCCCGCGCCGTTCCGCCCCAGCAGGACGCTGATCCCGCCGCGCGCCACGGTGAACGACACGCCGCGGAGCACGTGACTCTTGCCGTAGAAGGTGTGGAGGCCCTGGACGGCCAGGAGGGTGTCGGCCGCCACTAGTCCGTGCCTCCGAGGTAGGCCTTCTGGACCTCGGGGTTCGCGCGGATTTCGTCGGGCGTACCCTCGGCGATGAGCTGGCCGAAGTGGAGCACGCTGATGCGCTCGGCCAGGTCGAAGACCACGTCCATGTCGTGCTCAACGAGCAGCATCGTCAGGCGCCGCTCGCGCGCGATCCTCCGGATCACGTCCACGGTGGCTCTGGTGTCCTCGGGCGATAGCCCCTGCGTCGGCTCGTCGAGCAGGAGCAGCTCCGGCTCCTGCGCGACCGCCATCGCGATCTCGAGCAGGCGCTGGTCGCCGTGCGGCAGCGTGGCGGCCGGCACGTCGGCGCGGTCGCCGAGACCGAGCGAGGCTAGGCCCTCCTCTGCCCGCCGCTCGGTCGTCTCGATCAGGGCGCGGCCGCCGAGCAGGTGAAAGTTGCCCCTGCCCTTGAGCTGGACGGCGATCCGGACGTTCTCGCGTACGGACAGCTCAGAGAAGATGCTCGTGATCTGGAACGTGCGCGAAATGCCCCGCCGGCACCGGACGGGCGCGGGGACGGCGGTGATGTCCTCGCCGTTGAAGACGATACAGCCCGCCGTCGGGATCAGGAGCCCGGAGATCAGGTGGAACAGCGTCGTCTTGCCGGCGCCGTTCGGGCCGATGACGGCATGCAGCTCGCCCCGCCCCACAGTCACGCTCACGCCGGCGACCGCCTGGAGCGCACCGAAGGCGTGCCCGAGGCCGTGCGTCTCCAGTACCGTGTTCACGCGCGCGCCTCGAACCAGCGCCGCGCCGCGCCCACCACGCCCCCCGGCAGGAAGATCACGATCAGAACGAAGACGGCCCCGGTGAAGATCATCCAGTGCTCGGTGTAGCTGGAGAGGATGTCCTGGACCAGAATGAAGACCATCGCGCCGATCACGGGGCCCACGAGCGTGCCGATGCCGCCGGTGATGACCATCATGAGCCCCTGCCCCGAGAGCACCCAGAACATGACCTCCGGCGAGGCGAAGCCTCGGAAGGGCGCGAAGAGGGCGCCGGCGAGCCCGGCGAACGTTGCGGCGATGATGAAGACCACGAGCTTGAACGGCCGCGAGTCGCGTCCGAGGCTCACGAAGCGGTGCTCGTTCTCCCGGATCGCCTGGAGCGCCCGTCCGAAGGGCGAGCGCACGAGCGCGCGGCAGGCCAGCAGCGAGAGGACCACCGTGACCGCCACGAGGTAGTAGAAGGTGCGCGGCTCGGCGAGGCTCGGCCCGCCCCAGAAGAGCGTCGTCTTCGGCACTCCGGCGATCCCGTCCGAGCCGCCGGTGAGGTCGCGCCACTTGTAAGCGACGGTGTAGAGGAGCTGGGCGAAGGCGAGCGTCAGCATGGCGAAATAGATGCCGGTTGCCCGGGTCGAGAACCATCCGACGGGCGCCGCCACTACGCCGGCCAGCAGCGCGCCGGCGAGCAGCGCCACCGGGATGGGCTGCTCGAAGTGGAGCAGCACGAGCGCGCTGCCGTACGCGCCGAGGCCGAAGTACGCGGCGTGTCCGAAGGACACCATCCCCGTGTAGCCCATGATCAGGTCAAGCGACATCGCGAAGAGGCCGAAGATCAGGAGGTCCACGAGGATCGAGAGCTGATGGCGCGCCAATACCCAGGGCAGGAGGGCGAGCGCCGCCATCGCCGCCAGGGTGAGTGCGCGCGTCCGGGCCGGGGTCACTCTTCCTCGCCGAACAGGCCCCAGGGCCGGAAGATCAGGATCGCCGCCATGACCGCGTACATGATGACCATCGCCGTCTCAGGCAGATAGAACGCGCCCCACGTCTGGGCGGCCCCGACGATCAGACTGCCCGCCATGGACCCGACGATGCTGCCGAGGCCGCCGATCACGACCACGACGAACGCCTCGACGATGACGCCGATCCCCATGCCGAGGTAGGCCGTGGTCATGGGCGCGGCGGCCACGCCGCCGAGTCCGGCCAGCGCGCAGGCGGCGCCGAAGACGAGCGTGCGCACGCGCGGGACATCGGCCCCCAAGCAGTCCGCCATCTCACTGTTCTGCGCGACGGCGCGGATGACGAGCCCGGCGCGGGTCCGCCCGAGGAACAGCCACACCGCGACCCCCACGGCAATGCCCAGGAAGACGAGGAAGAGCCGGTAGCGGGGATAGACGGCGCCGAGAAGCTGGACCGACCCCTGCAGGAACGCGGGCGGATCGACGCCCATCGCCGTGGGGCCGTAGAGCACGCGCACCGCCTCCTCGAGGATGAGCGCGAGACCGAACGTGAGGAGGAGCTGATAGATCGGAGGCCGGCGGTAGATGAACCGGAGCGTCGAGGCTTCGAGCAAGGCACCGACGACCCCCACGACGGTCGGGACCACGAGAAGAGACAGCCAGAACTGCCCGGAGACCGCCACGGCGGTGAACCCGAGGTAGGCGCCGAGCATGTAGAAGACGCCGTGGGCGAAGTTCACGACGCGCAGGATGCCAAACACGAGCGAGAGCCCGGCGGAGACGAGGAAGAGGAGCCCCGCGAGCGCCAGCGCGTTGAGGAGCTGCTCGACGACGAAGGCCACGGCGCGGGGCTCCCACGCGACTCCCTACGCGAACTCCTCCGTCCGGCACTTCGGCGTCACCCGATCGCCAGGGTAGGTCGCCAGAATCTTCGGGATCAGATGAGGGTAGTTCGGATCCTTCGTCGCCTCGACCACGAATCCGGGCTGTACGGCCTGGTGGTCGCACTTGCGCATGAAGAACGGTCCCTCCAGCCCCTCGTAGCTGGCGTCCTCCCAGGCCTCGATGATCCTGCCGACGTCGTCGGCGGTGCCGGCCTTGTGCATCCCCTGCGCCAGCCACTCGAGCCCCTCGTACGTCTCGCCGTCGAACATGTCGGGGTACACGCCGTGCATGGCGTGGAAGCGCTTGACGAAGTCCCGGTTCTTCGGCGTATCGACGGTGAAGGGGTAGCGGCTCGAGCCGATCGTCCCGGCCATGGCTTCCCCTACCGCTTTCATGTTCTCCAGCTCGACGATCTCCATGATCGGCTTCACCTCGCGGGCGAGCCCGAACTGGTGCGCCTGCTTCAAGAAGATCGTGGCATCCTGGCCGGGCAGCGCGAGATAGCACCCCTGCGCCTGCGACTGCTTGACCTTGGCGATGTAGCTGGCGAAGTCCTTGGTCCCGACCGGCGGGTAGTCCTTGCCGACAACCTCTTTCCTCGCGGCCGTGATCTGGGCGGAGAACGACGCGACGCTGTCACGGCCCCACGCGTAGTCGCTGCCGAGGCCGAAGAAGCGCTTCATCGGCGCCTCGGCGAGATAAAGACTGATCGCGCGCGCGCCCATGGGCCCGCTCGTGTTGATGCGGAAGAAGTAGCGGTTCCACGCCTTGGCGGTGAGAGAGCCCGCGCCGTTGATCGTCGACATGAGGATGACCTTCCACTCGGGGCACTTGGCCGAGACGGCCAGGGCCTCTGAGGAGAGGACCGTCCCCGTCAGGATCTTCACGCCGTCCTTCTCGACCAGCTTCTGCGCCTTGCGCACGGCCGTGGCCGGGTCGGCGCCGGTGTCCTCATAGATGAACTCGACCGGCCGGCCGAGCACGCCGCCTTTGGCGTTGATCTCCTTGCCGAACAGCTCGCACGCCCGCTTGGCCTGCGTCCCGTACTGCGCGTTGCCGCCCGAGAGCACCGTGGGTAGGCCGATCTTGATGGGGTTCTGCGCGTACGCGCGGCGCAGCACGAAGGGGCCGCCGACCGCCGTGGTCGCCCCGCCGACCAGACTCATCGTGAGGAAGTCGCGTCGCCTCATGGTCGATCCTCCTTCTCGCGGACGATCAATGCGACCTTGTGCACACCCGGCTTCTCGAAGGTGTCCGGCGGCACCATCTCCCCCGCCGGCGCGAAGTTCAGCGGCCCGCGCAATCCATGCGCAGACGCTCGATCTCGTCGCCGCGCGCCCCGAGCGCCGCGCCGTATTCTGCCCTGATCCAGAGCGGGCGCTGCGTGGTGTGGCCGCGCTCGGCCCCCATTAGAAGATCGTCCGCGTCATGCCGCCATCGATCGCGATCGTCGTGCCTGTGATGTAGGTGGACAGCTCGGAGGCGAGGAAGACCACGAGGTTGGCGACCTCCTCCGGCGTCCCCGGGCGCCGGAGGGGCACGCCCTGCATGATCTGGCGCTCCGCCTCCGCCGGAGTGATGCCCTTGGCCGCGCCCCACTTGACGAGCATCCCGTCCCAGCGCTCAGTGCGGATGCCGCCTGGGTTCACGCCGGTGACGAGGACGTCGTGCGGCGCGCCCTCGTCGGCCAGCGCCTTGGTGAAGTTGAGGAGGGCGGCGTTGGCAGCGCCGCCGATCATGTAGTTCTCCATCGGCTGCACGCCAGCGATACCGATGACGTTGACGATGCGGCCGCCCCCGCGTCGCACCAGGTGCGGGAACACCTCGCGGGCCACGCGGATGTAGCCGAAGAGCTTGAGCTGCCAGCCGTCGAGCCAGGCCTGGTCGGAGAGCGACAGGAACGGGCCGCCCTGCGCGGCGCCGGCATTGTTGACTAGGACGTCGACGCCGCCGAACCGGTCGACGGTGGCGCGCACCCAGCCCCGGATGTCCTCCCCGCGGGTCAGATCGGCGGGATGCGCCAGGCAAGCGATGCCGTGCTTGTCCTCGAGCGCCCGGGCCACGGCGTCGAGCGCCTCCGCGCCGCGCGCGCAGAGCGAGAGGTGGGCGCCCTCGGCCGCGAGCTTCTCGGCGACCGCGCGCCCGATTCCTTTGCTCGCCCCCGACACCATCGCCACCTTGCCGCGGATCCCGGTCTCCATCGACGTGTCTCCTCGCAGGCGCCCTGCCTGGACGACGGCCTCGAAGTGGCTCGATTATAGTCGACTCGACGGGCTCAAGGCCGAGACACCGCTGACTCCCGCGCAGCGCACGGCCCTGGCCGACGACCTCGCGCTGACGAGGGCACCGTCCGCGCGCTGACCGCCGATGACCGAGGGCGAGACGACTTACCCGGGAGGGTGGCCATGATGAACCGCGCCCTTGTCGGAGCGATCGGTGGTGAGCATGCTCACTGACCTCACCCGCGCCCCGCGAGCTGCTGGCGCAACGCAAGGTTCTCGAGGGCGAGCTGGCGGTGGCCGCCGAAGAGGAAGGGGAGGACCCGAACAGGTGGAGCAGATCAACCACTTGCCCGCCCGACGGTGTTTTGATGGCGAAGGACAACGTGCGGTTTTCAAGCGCGCGTCGTTCCGGGTTAGGATCGGAGCCGCTCGGCTATGACGACGACGCGACGCCTGCCCACGACGGAAGCCGGGGAGCGGCGCTGACCGAGTTCAGAGCGTGAATGTCGCAGTGAAGGAGGCTTTCATGGCTACTGTTGAGGTCGTCGAACGCTCCAGCCTGATCGCCGGCCTCTACCGCGAGCTTGTCCTCGACCCGCGCGAGAGCGCGATCGTGGCCATCGACATGCACCGCGGCCACCTCGACATGGAGGTGGCCACCATGCCGACGAAGCCCGAGGACGCGAGGCGCGTGATCGCCAACGCCCGGGCGGCGCTCGACTTCGCACGCGGCCAGGGGATGCCGGTCATCCACGTGATCCTTGTCTACCGCCGGCTTCCTGGCCTGGGAAGCGAGGGCATGGTGTCGCCGTTCTGGAGGGCGCTGCACGCGGCGCTCGAAGAGGTCGACCGGCTGGTCCCGGGCCGCCGAAGCACGGTGCGCGAGCACAACGTCGAGGGCTCGCCCGGCACCCAGATCATCCCCGAGCTGCATGCATCCGGCGATTACGTGATCAACAACAAGAAGCGGCTCGACTGCTTCTACGGCACCGATCTGCGGCAGCTTCTCGACACGCTCGGCGTCAAGAATGTCGTGCTGATGGGCATCAACACGAACACCTGCGTGCTGAACACCGCGTTCACCGCGTTCAACTTCGACTACCGGGTCGTGGTGCTGTCCGACTGCGTCGCCAGCATGTACGGCGACGATCTGCACATTCTCGGGCTGCAGAACGTCGCGCGCTGCCTCGGCTGGGTCGTTACCAACGAACAGTTCTTCGAGAAGATCCGCGTCTCGGCCTCGCTCGCGGCACCGAAAACTGCGGCGGAGGCGCTGGCGAGCTGAGCCGCCGAGATCTTCAAGGTACGGATTAGCGACGGGGACGCGGGATCCTCCTACAAGCTAGGGCGCGTCCTCGTCGCGTCGCAGGAAGTCCAGCACGCGGTTCACAACCTCCTCCTTGGGGGTAGATGGCGTTCAGGAAACGGGCGCGCGTCAACGGATCGCTGGCGAAGAAGCGCTCGTACAGCACCTGACGGCTGCCGAACGCGCTGCCCGCGATGTCCCAGGCGAGGCGGAAGAGCTTGACTCGATCGCGGGCAGTGGCGGCGTCGGTCGCGAGGTACTGCTCGATGTCCGGCGCTACCGGACTACGGAAGTCAGCCTCGCTGGGCGTGATCATGAAGCTGCTGGACCCCAGGAGCTGGAGGATCTCGACCATCCGGGGATAGGCGGACGTGAAGAGGTTGCGCGTGGTCTCTACCGGCAGCGCGGCGGGGCGCATCACGCCCCACCGATCGGGCTCCGCGTCGGCCTCGGCGGCCCGCAGGCACGCTCGCATCAGCTCCGTGTACATCATCAGCTCACCCAGGCGCTCCTCGGAGTGGGGCAGGTGCGCATTCCCCAGCGTTTGCGTTATGAGGAGCGCCACGCCGAGGACGAACTCGCACTTGGCGAGGTTCTTGGCCGCGCCCTGGTGCGCCGAGTGCATCGACGAGCCGGTGGTCAGGGCCGTCCCGTTGATCAACTCGACATCGCCCAGCAGGAACACCCGCTCCCACGGCACGAGCACGTCATCGAAGAACGCGACGCAGTCCATCTCTTCGAAACGCGAGCCCAGCGGGTGATCGAAGTGCGAGCGTCCCAGGTCGAAGCTCTCGCGACACAGGAACCTGAGCCCCGGGGTCCCGCAGGGGATGGCAAAGTTGACCGCGAAGGGACTGTGCGTCTCCGTCAATCGCGCGAGGCGCGGCGAGTATACGGCGATCTCGTCCGCCAGCGGCCCCAGCGTCGCCAGGATGCGCGCCCCGCGCACGACGATGCCGGCATCGGTCTCGCGCACCACGTGCAACGCCGTCCCCTCCTGCAGGTTGAAGGCACCGGACACTGTTCGGCTGCGTTGCAAGTTGATCAGCGCGTGCGTCAGCGTCAGGTCCCTTTCCCGAAGGTGCTCGTAGTAGCGCCGGATGTTCATGCCGAACTCTGGCCGGTTCTGCGCGAAGTAGTCCGCCGCCCCCGCCCACGCCGCGAAGGTGACGTTCATGAAGTCGGGAGAGCGGCCCATCATGCCGCACGTTGTCCGTGCCCAGTGCAGCATCATCACGCGTCGCGCTTCCAGTTCCTGCCGGGTGCGCGGAACGATGAAGGACAACCCGACGCGCTCGCCGCTGGTCGGCGACACGTACGTCATCACGTCGCGCAGAGCGGGGTCGTGCTGCATGTCGTACAGCGCGGCGATCGCCTTTGCCCCGTTCCGCAGCCCGGGATGGGTCGTCGGGTCGCGGACCCGCTCGCCGCCGAGCCAGATCTCCCGCTCCTGCTCCTGCAATGCTTTGAGGTATTCGCGTCCCGTGCGCGCGGGCATGGCGTGGCGTAGAGTACCGCTTCAGAGGCCCCCCGCGCGAGCGGGTGTTAGAGTCATCGCCGCAGACAACTTGGTGAAGCGTCGCCCTCGTCGGACGTGAGCGAAGGACTTCCAGTGCCGGCGCGCGAGACAGAAGCGGCGCGTGCGCCGATGATCGGCCCCGGGGGTTCCACCTCCACCGGGGGCGGCACGCGCGCACCGACGCCTGCCACCGACGAGGCGGAGATGCAGGGGCCGATAGCGGGTCCGAATCTCAGGTTCCCACTGTTGCCGGTTGAGATAGGGCCGCCTCGGCCGGCATAGCGTGGGGGCACCGCGGCCACCAGCCGAGCGGTGAAGCGTTGAAAGACCCCGGCGTTCGGCCCCGGTCCCAGAGCTCACGCTCCCCACGACGTCGCCGCCCGACCGCGACGGCGCGCTTGTAAATATGCTCAATAGGAGGATGGGGCAGCGCGAGCGCATCGCTCGAGCCCGCGCGGAGTAGCGTGCTGGCATCATCCTTGATGGGTCGTTTGCAGAAGTCGGAACACCGGAGGATGTAACGCTGGAGGATGTGATGAAACGACTACTCAGTGCCCTCGTACTCCTGAGTCTCTTGGCCGGACCAACCCTCGTTGCCTACGGTGGCGGCCGCACGATCGGCGAGAAAGCCGACGACGCTCTGATCACCGCCAAGGTGAAAACGAAGCTGACGGCCGAACGCGCCAAGAACCTCGTCTCCGTCA
>OCZV010000951.1_pt1 | contig 10335 bp, 8 predicted proteins | sample 1539051 | NCBI WGS metagenome assembly OCZV01 (sample SAMEA3113581, study PRJEB22503) | soil metagenome
TAGAGCACTGGTCTCCGGAACCAGGGGCGCAGGTTCGAATCCTGCCGGGGGCACCAAATTCAGCGGTCCTGGAACCCTTTCAGACGACCTGCGTAGATTTTTTTCGACCCTTGCCCTCTCTGCTGGGCTGGGCCGAGCACCGAGAGCTCAGCGGTGACCTCTCATCCTCCGGCAGGGGCCGACTCGACTGGCGTTCGTGTATATCGTGAGCCGGGTCTCAGGAACGGAAGCGAACCCAGCATCCGTCGTGACCAGGGTCCTGGCACCCGCGTACTCACCGGTCGCGACGTGAACGGCGTCATACGAAGAGAGGCCGAAGGTCCCCATGAGCTCCTCGACGCGGTCCATGACCTCGGCGACCTGGACCTCCAGGTAGGTGAACGCCGAGAGCAGATCCTCCCAAGCATCCATAATCCCTCGGACTAGACGATGAGCCCGGCGCAAGGATCTTCCATCGTGCCGCCGCCTCCTCCAGTCGTCGGGAAAGCGCTCTACGAGGGGAATTCTGAAGGCAGTCTCGCGCACCTCCAGCTCGAGCAGTTCGTTGAAAACCAGGATGGACCGAGCCTCCGCGAGCCGCTGGAGAAACCCGCGAGCCGGTTCGTGGAGGGCCTCTCCCACGAAGAGGGCATTCACGACGAAGCTGGTGTCGAGGGTGATTTCCGAAGGCAGGATGAGTTCCGCGGCCTCGAAGGAGAAGATCCGATGGGAAAGCGGTCGCCGTCCTGGCGGCACCAGTTAGCTGGGAAGGGCCCTGGAGGCCGCGCCAGCCCGCTTGGTCCGGACCCGGGCGGTCGCCCGCTTCACGACCGCCCGCTTTCCGGCCGTGCTCCTGACTTTGCTCTTGACGATGCGCCCGGCCTTGGCGCTCCTGGAAAGCTTGCGAGTCAACCCGTCCTCCTCGATCGCCTGGATTGTACACATCCCCTCCGACACGATTCGCAGTTTTCAGAGTCGTTTGGGGCTCAGGACGGCCGGTACCGCAGGAGGATCTGGTCCAGGGTCCAGCCAGCGGCGAGGACACCCCAGTTGTAGATGATGGGCGCCAAGAGGGCCAGGCCGGCGGTCGACGACGAGCTCGTGTGGATGAAGACCATGGCCCACGCGATCAGGGAGACCATTGCAGCTCCCGTCCCAACGGAGGCGACGAACGTGCGGACCAAACGCACGTAGGAGAGGAGAGGTGCAGCCGTCAGAGCCGAGATGGTCAGAAAGAAGACGATGAACAGAGGGATGCTGGGATCGTCCCCGGCGCTGGGTCTGAGCCACGCGACGAGCCAGCCGAGGAGGTAGACCCCGATGCCCGCGCTCGCCAACCAGCCCCTGAGGCGACGATTCTCCCTCGCCCCGTAGACCTCCCGCCTGAGCCACTCCCGTAAAGAAGTCGTCACGGTCCTCGCTCGCCTTCGACGTCCGTCAACACGATAGACGCAGGAACGTCGCGGTTCGATACGCTCCCTGCGGACCTCGCACTGACGTGGGTCCGAGCGGCCGGGTCCAGGCGCTCGAGCCTCAGGGCCCACCCCCGGCTGGACGCGTACGAGCGCGAGGATCCACTCCCCCGAGCCCCCCGGGACCGCCCTCCCGTACGCACCCTTCGCCTCCTGCCCGGTCGGAGGTCGAGGTCAAGGCGCCCGGCGGTAGCCGTCGCGGCGAATCTTGGCGTGGCGCTTGCTGAGAACGACCGGCAGGCCCTCTACCTGCGGACATTTTTTCGACTTCTGTACAGTTGGGGGCACCGAAAACATGGGCACGGTTAGAGCCTTGTCCACACTCCCCCTCAGCTCCTGAATCATCCGCCACAAGGAGCGCGTCCGGACGGCGGACCCGAGCCCGATCCGTCCGTATGCCTCGAGCTTGGCCGCCAGCCTTCCCGGGCTCTCGGTGCCCCGGTCGTACTCCACGAAGAACGACACGCCCCCCTTAGGTCCCTGGAGACGTCCGTAGGCGTCGGGGGCGACGAGTGGCGGGTGGTCAGATCGTCAGTTCGCGGTCGCGCTGCGCGAGCGCAGCGCGGTTCTGCAGGAGCTCCTCGATGCCGTCCTCGGGGAGCGGCTTCGCGAAGTAGAACCCCTGGCCCAGGTCGCACCGGAGCGCCAGCAGCCGGTCGAGCTGGTCGGCGCGCTCGATCCCCTCGGCCACAGGGCGCAGGTCGAGGTCCTCGGCGAGCTTCAGGATCGTTGCGGTGAGAGCGGACTTGCGAGCGTCGACGCTCATCACGTCCACGAATGACCGGTCGACCTTGAGGATATCGATCGGGAAGCGCTGGATGTAGGTCAGCGACGAGTAGCCTGTTCCGAAATCGTCGACGGCGAGCTCCACGCCGAGTTCCTTCAGTTCCGTCAGGCGCCGCATGGAGAGGTCCATGTCCCGCATCATCACTGTCTCAGTGATCTCCAGCGTCAGGCTCTCCGCTGGGAACCCCGTGTCCATGAGGGCCCGGGCGACCTCACTCACCAACTCTGGTCGTTGGAGTTGTCGGGCGGAGATGTTTACCGCCATGTGAAGGGGCGGATCCGTCGGGTAGCGCTCCTGCAGGCGAACGCCCGTCCGGCAGGCTTCCTGAAGGACCCAGCGGCCCATGGCCACGATGAGGCCGGTCTCCTCAGCCAGCGGAATGAACTCGCCGGGGGCCAAGAGGTCCTGGGTCGGGTGCTGCCAGCGGACCAGAGCTTCGACGCCCGCGATCCGACCCGACTTGAGCTCGATAACCGGCTGGTAGTGGAGCACGAACTCACCGCGCTCCACCGCCCGCCGGAGGTCGGCCTTCAGCTCCAGGCGGCGGAGCGCGAAGTCGTGCATGGAAGGCTCGAACATCTGGTACCGGCCCTTGCCGGCCTCCTTGGCCATGTACATGGCGACGTCGGCGTTGCGGAGCAGGTCCTCCGCTTCCCTTGGGGCGTGACTGTCGGGATCGGCCACGGCGATACCGATGCTCCCCCGGGCGAAGACCTCCTTTCCCTCCAGGTGGAAGGCGGTCTCGAGAGTCTCGAGGATCCGGGCAGCGACGTCGGCGGCCTCGACCCCCGTTCCTCCCTCCTCGAGCAGGATGGCGAACTCATCGCCGCCGAGACGGGCGGCGGTATCGGCAGTCCTAAGGGATTCCTTCAGGCGTTCGCCCACCTCGGCCAGCAGTCGGTCGCCCACAGCGTGACCCAGCGAGTCGTTGATGGTCTTGAAGTCGTCCAGATCCATGAGAAGGACGGAGATGGGTCGATCCCCGCGGTGCTGCCGCTCCAGGGCGTGCTGGAGACGGTTCCGGAAGAGGGCTCGGTTCGCCAGGCTGGTGACCGAGTCCTGGAAGGCCTGGCGTGCGAGCTGCTCCTCGAAGGCCTTCCGTTCGCTGACATCCCTGGTGTTGAGAACGATCCCCCGCACGTTGGGGTCCTCCAACAGATTGGTGCGGAGCGTCTCGACGTGAAGCCAGTGCCCCTCTCGGTGACGCATGCGAAGCTCCATGAGTCCGGGGTGCCCGGGGGGCTCCTGCACCGCGGCGGCGAACGAGGCCAGCACCCGTGTCTGGTCCTCCGGGTGGACGAGGTCCGCGAGCCTCGTGCCGACCAAGTCGTGAGGTTCGTAGCCCAGCACCCGTTCCACCGACGGGCTCACGTACCTGATGGTGGTGTCGGCATCGACCACAGTGACCACGTCGGAGGAGTTCTGCACGAGGGAGCCGAACCGAGCTTCGCTCCGCCGACGCAAGAGGTCCTCGGTCAAGGCGGCGCTCTCGAGGGCCAGGGCGACCTGTGAAGCGAGGGTCTGGAGGCCGTCGCAGATGGGCCTGGCAAGGCGGGATGGGGCGGCCAGGACGACCAACCCTTTGAGCTCCTCTCTGATGAACATCGGCGCAACGAACACGAACCCTGCTTCAGGAGGTGCCTGGAGCAGCGGGGCGAGCTCGCTGTCGGCCACGGGTATCTGGAACCAGGCGTGCCTGAGAAGGCGTTCCCGCTTCCACTCGCGGAGCGCCATGAGGCTGATGGCGCTGCCCCCAGCAGCTCCACCCCCGTGGGCCGTTACGACCGTAAACTCCCGCGGGGATTCCGACGCCACGAGGACCCAGACGGCCGTGGATCGCCCAGCCAGCGTGCGGACCGCCTCGAGGGTGGCCGAGTAGACGCCGTCGCGGTTCGTGGCCGTAACCAGGGCGGCCCCCGCCTCACGGAGAGCCCGCTCCCTGACCGCCGACTGCTGCTGCTTGTGAACGAGGCCGGCCATCCTGGCCACCACGAGGAGGAACAGCGCGATCGACGCCCCGATCAGGACAGCGATGTCGACGGATTGCCCCGTGGCCTCTTGGATGAGGTGCACGATGGGGGCCACGAGGGACGCGCCGGCGAGCAGGAGGAGCCTCCGCCGATCGACATGCACCTCGTGATCGGGAGCCGGGTCGGAGAGCGCGTTCATCGATGGGTGAAGCGCGGCCGCCCCCCACAGGAGGTAGAAGACACCCCAGCCGGCCTCAAGGAAGCCGGATGCGTTGTCGTAGACGACGCCGTGGATGGAGATCCACCCGTAGACGCTGTCCGTGAGGAACAGGGCAACGATCGACGCCGCCATGAGGAAGAACGCCGGTGGGCGCTTACCGGCGCCGACGGCGAGCCGCACCGCGGCCACGACGAGGATCAGGTCCATCAGCGGGTAGGCGATCGAGACCGCCTTCTCCACGGGTCTGAGGCCGACGTCGTGGGCGATGGGGGCCATCAGGAACACCCACGAGACCACCCCGACGCCGATGGCGAGGATCATCGAGTCGATCGCGCTCTCACGGTCCCGGCCCAGGTTCCTGCTCCGGATCAGGAGGAGGAGCCCCGCGATCAAGCACGGGTACACGCTCAAGTAGAGGACGTCCCCGACGGAGGGGAAGGGCAGCTCCGAGCCGAACAGCCGGTCGTAGTTGTAGGTGATCACGTCCCCCGCCACGAACAGGGCCAGCCCCAAGGCGACCAGATCCCAGGGCCGGCGACGGTCCGGGCGGTGCAGCCGCACCCCGATGGCGATGGCGATGGCCGACGAGAGGCCGATGGCATTGAAGATGGGCCCGATCCGGAGCCCGGGGATCAACAGGTACGCGACGAGCAGGACAGACCCGCCCAGCAGGTAGCCGAGCCACGCACGGTGCCTCATACACGTACCTATCGGGCCGCCCGGGCCGCGGCCTTAGGTGGCCTAGCCGGGACGCGCCACGGGGGTGGAGACGGGCGGCCCGGCTTCCGAGGGGACCGCTACCTCCACTGTCTCCGGCGGGCCCCGGCGGATGGCGCCGCTCCGCTCGATGTCGCGCATCCCGGGGAGGAACAGGAAGGCGATCGTCACCACCCCTCCGAGGATGCCAGCGCCGATCAGCGTGGCCCGGGCACCCGCCAGGTGCGCCACCGGCCCGGTGAGGGCGAAGGAGAGGGGGAGCAGCCCGATGGAGATGAACCAGTCCAGGCTGGATACCCTCCCAAGGAGGCGCCGCGGCACCAACCGCTGCTTGGTGGTCGTCCATACGATGAGGCCGGCGCTCTCGAGGGAGCCGAAGATGAAGGCCGCCGCCATGGCCTGCCACGGGACCCTCGCCAGTCCGTAGCCGGCCACGGCGAGTGTGGAGACGGTCCAGCAGACGTAGATGAACGTCATATGACGCCTGGGGATCCCGCGGTTGCCGACGAGGATGGCCGCTCCGATCGCGCCGATTCCCCCCATTGCCAGGATGAACCCGAGGTCTCGGGCGGAGCCGCCCATCTCGTTCTTCACGATCAATGGCAGGAGCACCTCGGTGGGACCGAGGAACAGGAGGTAAGCGCAGGCGGCCGCCAGGAGGGTCCCCCACAACCACACGTGGCCACGGACGAATCGGAATCCCTCGCGTACGTCACTGAGGACGGAGGCTCGATGCTCCACTGACGGCGCCCCGGCACGGGTGCGCATCAGAGACAACGCCAGAATCGAAACCCCGAACGTCCCGGCATCCAGAAGGAATGCGCCTCCCGCCCCCCACCCGCCGACGATCAGCCCGCCCACGGCGGGGCCGGCGAGTTGCCACGCCGCGGGACGAACGAATTGGTCCATCGAGTTGGCCTGGCCCAACAGCTGGGACGGGACGAGGTCGGGGACGATTGCTTCGAAGGCTGGCCCGAAGAACGCCGTGCCGGCCCCGTAGAGCGCGGCCAGGGCCACGATGTGCCAGAGCTGGATCACCCCGGTCAGGGACAGCACGCCCAGGACGGTCACGGCCAAGCCCCGCGCCAGGTCGGCTCCGATCATGACGACGCGCCGGTCGAACCGGTCGCTCACGACCCCGCTGGCCAGGAGGAGCACGACGTGCGGCGTGGCCATGGCGATGCCCACGACCGACAGGGCGGTCGGGGCGTTCGACAGCTCGTAGACCTGCCAGGCAATGGCGACCAGGAAGATGCCGTCCCCCAGGAGCGACACGGTCATGCCGACCCACAACAGGCGGAACTCCCGAAGGCGGAGGGGCGAGAACAGTTTGATCCTGAAGAGCCCGTTCGAACCCATCAGCGTGACCTTCCCCGGGTCCTCACGGTGCCGAGGAGGTGATCTCCGCGTCGTCGGGGGTTGCCGCGGAGTCATCAAGGGCCCCAGGCGCGTCCTCCTTCGAATCCTGTGGGGCGCCGGTGGTTGGCCGAACGGGCAGCAGGACCTTGAACGAGGCACCGCCGCCAGCACGGTCCCCGACCCAAGCCCGGCCCCCGTGCAGCTCCGCGAACCGCGACACCAGCGAGAGCCCGATGCCCACACCGGGCGAGTGCGACACGAGCTCACGCCCTTGGTGGAAAGGCTCGAAGATGGTTTCCCGAAGCGATTCGGGCACCCCGGGGCCCGCGTCCTCCACGGTGAGAAGGACCCCGCCTTCGCTCGGAGCCACGGACACCCAGATCGGAGTCCCGGCGGCCGTGTAGCGGATCGCGTTCGTCACGAGGTTCTCGATGATCCGTTCCACCTGGGCCGCGTCCACCTCGGTGAGGACCGGCGATCTCGTCGTGAGCTGGATCGGGTGGCTGTCCGTCTTGCACTCTTCGACGGCGGCCGCCACCACCTTCGTCACGTCCACGAGCTCGCGGTTCGGTTCGATGATCCCCCTGGACATCCGATCGAGATCCAACAGGTTCGTCAGCAGTCGATGCAGCTTGCGGGCGTTCGACCCGATCATGCGAATGAGGTCCGTGGTGTCGTCCTGGCTCAGCGTGCTGCCGTCCTCCTGGAGGGTCAACGCGCTCCCGAGGATGGTGGTGAGGGGTGTCCGAAGCTCGTGGGAGACAGCCTGCAGGAAGGAGTTCTGCATCTCGTGCAGCGCGCGCAGGCGCTTGGTTGCCTCCTTCTCCGTATCCAGCGCCTTCACGAGCTGCTCTTCGGCGCGCTTCAGCTCGGTGATGTCGTACATGACGCCCTGGAGGTAGAGTGGCCTCCCACTCTCGCCGTGGACGGCGTCGGCTTCCTCCCGGATCCAGATCAGACCGCCGTCCTTCCCGACGATGCGATACTCGGTCTGCAGGCGGCCCTCACCCCGGAGCACTTGCAGCTCGGCCCCCAGCGCCCGTTCCCTATCCTCGGGGACGATGCGGTCCCGCCACACCGAGGCAGCCTTGAACTCCTCTTGGGTGAACCCGAGGATCGTCTCGATCTGTGGGCTGATGTATCTCCAGTCCCCCTCCTCGCCGAACTCCGCGATGTAGACGACGGCCGGCAGCCCCTCCACGAGCGAGCGATACTTGGCTTCGGCCTCCGCCAGTGCCCGAGCGGTCCGACGGTACTCGGTGATGTCCACCATCAAGCCGTTCAGCCGGACCAGCACCAGAACGAAGAGGAAGGCCCCCGCGGCCGACACGACGGGCACATCCACGGCCTGACCGCGGATCGACTGCACGAAGTTGACGGCGGGCGCCATCAGCGAGGCGGCGGCCAGGATGAACAGCCGTCGTCGGGGCTGACTCGGTTCGTGTTCGGGGACGGGCTCGTCGAACAGGCGCATCGAGGGGTGGAGCGCCGCCGCGCCCAAGAGCAGATAGAAGAGGCCCCACCCACCCTCGAGGTAGCCGGTGGTGTTGTCGTAGCCGCCGTGGAGCACGATCCACCCGTAGATGCTGTCCGTGACGAACAGCACGGCCAGCGAGCCGACCATGAGGTAGAAGCCGATGGAGCGCCTTCCGGCACCCACGGCCAGTCGGACGGCCACCGTGAACAGGACGAGGTCCATCAGCGGGTACCCCATCGCTGTGAGCTTCTGGGTGAGGGTCAATGTTGGGTCGTGGACGTACGGTGCGATGAGGAAGACCCACGAGATCGTCCCCACCCCGACACCCACGATCAGCGAGTCGATCAGGCTGGCCCGGTCGCGACCGGGGTTCCGTCGGCGGACCAGCAGGAGGATGCCAGCGACGAGGAACGGATACACCGAAAGGTAGAAGAGGTCGCCGATGGAGGGGAACGGGGGAGCCGTGCCGAAGAACCGGCTGTAGTTGTACGTGATGATGTCGCCCCCAACGAAGAGGATCTGCCCTACGGCCACCAGGACCCAGGGGAGGCGTTGTGCTGATCGGTGGAGGCGGAGAGCGACCAGGATGACGATCGCGGCGGACAGGCCGATCACGTTGAAAAGGGGGCCGGCCCGCATCCCGGGAACAAGCAGGAACCCAGCCAGGGCCAGGGTCCCGACCACGAGGTAGACCAGCCAGATCCTCCGCCTCATGGCCCCAATATCGGGCGTTCCCTGGACCTCCATTAGGGACCCGTAGCTGGTTCGGGCCACCCTGCCCCGGCCCGCATCAGCTGACGATGGTCGGCGTGCTGGAGGTCGAAACGCTCGTCCAGCTCGCCGAGGACCTCGCAGAGCAACTCGATCTCTTCATCGTGGTTGGCGGCGGTGACCTGGAGCCGGAAGCCGACCTCGTTCTTGGGCACGAGCGGGTAGGCGGCCATCGTGACGTAGATCCCGCGGTCGTAGAGGTAGCGGCCGACCACATCGATGTCCTCGTGGTTCGCCAGCGGGATCTCGACGATCGGAAACCCGGATCTGTTCGGTGTGTAGATACCGAGCTCGCCCAGGCGATCGAGCACTCGGTGGGTCTTCCTGTGGATCTCGGCCCGGTACCGGTCCCCCCGTTTCTCGTTCACGTCGAGCCCGACCCAGGCGGTAGCGAGCGAGGCCACCGGGGACGGGCCCGAGAACAGGTAGGGAGGGGCGGCCACCTTCAGCACGTCCTTCAGGCGCGAGGGCAGGCCGATGAAGGCCAGGAGCGAGGAATAGGCCTTGGACATCCCGGCGACGATCACGACGTTCTCGTACGTCTCACCCTGGTGGCGGATCAAGCCGTTCCCCCGCACCCCGTAGTCACAGGGCTCGTCGGGGCGCCGCTCGCCGATCACGCCGAAGCCGTGGGCTTCGTCGACGTACAGCAAGGCGTCGTACTCCCGCGCCAGGCGGGCCAGCTCGCGGACATCCGGGGCGTTCCCGGTCATCGAGTTCACGCCGTCGGTGGCGATGACCCGGGGGGTCAGCGTGCAAGCGCGAAGCAGCTCCTCGAGATGTTCGGGGTCGTCGTGCCGGAACCGCTGCACCGTGGCGCCGTGGCCCTGGGCGATGGAGCATCCATCGAAGATCGTCTTGTGCGCCCGGCCGTCCATGAAGATCGCCCCGTTGCCGGCCAGGACGGGGATCACGGACATGTGGATGTGGGTGATCGTGGGGAGGAGGAGGGTATCCTCGCAGCCCAGGAGCTCCGTAAGCCGCTCCTCCAGTTGCTCGTACAGGACCGGGCTGCCGAGCAGCCGGGACCAGCTTGGGTGGGTGCCCCAGACGTCGAGGAACCCGGGGACGGCCTCGATGACCTCCCGGTCCCAATCCAATCCCAGGTAGTTGCAGGAGGCGAAGTCCGCCAGCCAGTTGTCGCCGATCCTGATGCGCCGTCCGTCCACCTCGTCGATGACCGCGTCGAGCATGGGGTGGGACCGCTTCAGTCGGTCCAGATCCGCCACTGAGGCCATCCAGCGCTCCAACCAGCTGTCGCTCTCTCTGCGTAGCGGCTTCTCGCGCGAGAGAGACGAGGTGGGCCGTCTGGCGGACATGCTGGCTACATCGGCCGAAGGGCCCGGCCGATTTAGGCTGGGGCTTACGCGGTCACCCGATGACGTTCCCTCAGCGTCCGAGCCAGCCGGAGGGTCGCCTCGGCGCGTTCCCACGTCATCCCGGGGATATCGTCCTCCAGGCTGCCCACGGTGTCCGGTTCCACTCCAGGCCCATGGCCCATTACACGGGAACGTGGAATCCGCGAACCCGACGCGGTCGTGTCGGCACTCGTCGCCATCGCCGCGAGGCTTGGGCTCACGCAG
>OCZV010000952.1_pt1 | contig 10333 bp, 9 predicted proteins | sample 1539051 | NCBI WGS metagenome assembly OCZV01 (sample SAMEA3113581, study PRJEB22503) | soil metagenome
GGCCTGCTGTTCATTCCGCCGATCCAGCTCCTCGGCGGCGCGGTCAGCCTGGTCTTCCTCGGGGGCTTCGGCTACTTCTTCCTCAAGTCGCGCAAGGGCGTCGCGATGCGGGCCGTTGCCGACAACCAGCAGGTCGCGATGGCCATGGGGATCAACGTCGAGCGGTACTTCGGCCTCGCGTGGGCGATGACGGGGGTCGTGTCGGCGCTCGGTGGGGTTCTCTGGGGGAGCATGCTCGGCGTGGACGTGAACCTCGCGCTGGTGGGCCTCAAGGTCTTCCCGGTCGTGATCCTCGGCGGACTCGACTCGATTCCTGGCGCCATCGTCGGCGGCCTGATCGTCGGGATCGTGGAGAACATTGCCGCCGGCTACATCGACCCGTACGTCGGCGGCGGCACCAAGGACTTCGCCCCCTACGTGCTGATGATCATCGCGCTGATGATCCGCCCCTACGGGATCTTCGGCAAGCGCCTCATCGAACGAGTGTGAGGCGATGATCCATCGAGAGTGCGGCGTACTGAAGACGACGTACGAAGCGGATATGGCGCTCTACCCGCTGCCGATCGCGAAATACACGGTGGCTGCGCTGGCCGTCGTGTTCTTCCTCGTGATCCCGCTCAGTCTCCACGAGTACTATCTCTCCATCGCCAATCTGGTATGGATCGCCATCATCGGCGCGCTCGGGCTGAACATCCTGGTCGGCTACACGGGGCTGGTCTCCATCGGCCACGGGGCCTTCATGTCGGTGGGCGCCTACACGGCGGCGAACTTCGCCACCCGGCTGGACTCGCCGTGGCCGATCAACCTCCTTGCCGGCGGACTCATGGCCGCGGCGGTCGGAGCCATCGTCGGCATCCCCTCGCTGCGCATCAAGGGGCTCTACCTGGCGATCGCGACCCTGGCGGGACAGCTCATCATCGAGTGGACGATCAACCACGTGACGTTCATCAGCGGCGGCGTCCAGGCGTCGATCGAGGTGCCGCGGCCGCGCCTGGGGCCCATGGTGCTGGGCTCGGACCGCCAGATGTACTATTTCCTGCTGTCGTTCGTCGTGCTGGCCGTCGTCGGGACGATGAACCTCATGCGGAGCCGCGTGGGGCGAGCCTTCATCGCGATCCGCGACCGGGACATCGCGGCCGAGATCATCGGGATCAACATCTTTCGCTACAAGCTGCTGGCGTTCGCGATCTCCTCGTTCTACGCGGGGGTCACCGGCGTCCTCTACACGTACTTCCTCGGCATCGCCAACTACGAGCAGTTCCAGATCGGCGTGTCGATCGACTACCTCGCCATGATCATCATCGGCGGGCTCGGCTCCGTCCTGGGCTCGATCTTCGGCGCGATCTTCGTCACGCTGCTCCCGATCCTCATCCGCTACGCCATGGAGGCGTTCGGCACCGTGTTCTTCTCGCAGGCGACGGTGCACAACCTGATCCCCGCCCTCCGCCTCACGCTGTTCGGCGCGCTCATCATCACGTTCCTCGTGCTGGAGCCCGAGGGACTGAACCGACTGTGGCGGAGCATCCGTAGCTACTTCCGCGTCTGGCCGTTCGCGTACTGAGGTGCGCGAAGAAGGGAGAGAACCTATGCGCAAGTGCCTGACCGTTCTCATCGCGATGCTGGTGACGATGGCCGGCCTCCTCGGCCCGGTGGCCCCGGCGTCGGCGAGCCACGAGATCGTCATCGGCCTGCAGTGCGACCGCACCGGGGCGACTCAGATCGTCGGCACGGTCCTGTGCCCGGGGTTCCACGACTACGTCGCCCTCGTCAACTCCAAGGGCGGCGTCGCGGGCCACACGATCAAGGCGCTCGAGATCGACCACGAGTACAAGGTGCCGCCGGGCGTCGAGGCCTACGAGCGCCACAAGAAGGACGGCGCGGTCACCATGGCGATCTACGGCACGCCGCACATCTACGCGCTGGCGGCGAAGCTCACCGAGGATCGCATCCCCGGGACCTCGCCCGGCTTCGGCAGCGCCGCCGCCGCCGACGGCACGCGCTACCCGTACATCTTCCCCATCGCTGCCACCTACTGGTCGCAGGGCGCGGCCGCGGTGGAGTTCGCCAAGAAGCAGCTGGGCGGCAACCTGAAGGGCAAGAAGATCGCTTACCTGTTCTACGACAACCCGGCCGGCCGCGAGCCGATCGAGGTGATCGAGGACCTGGCCGCGAAGGAGGGCTTCCAGCTCAGGACCTTCGCAGTGCCGCCGCCCGGCGTCGAGATGGGCGCCCAGGTGCTGGACATCGCGCAACGCTTCCGCGCCGACTTCGTCATCGCCCACCTGTTCGGCGGCGCCCCGGGCGTGTCGATCAAGGAGTTCAAGCGCGTCGGCTACCAGCTGCGCAAGGTGGTGTCGTTCGTCTGGGGCGCGGCCGAGGCCAACATCGAGGCCGGCGGCGGCTTCGCGGCGGCCGAGGGCTACTACGCCATGCAGTTCGCGGGCGTGGGCAAAGACTATCCGGTGCTCAACGAGATCCGGGAGATGTACAAGAAGCAGGGCAAGCCGGCGCCCAAGGAGATGGACTCCACGGTGTTCTACAATCGCGGGGTGCTCATCGCCGCGCTGCACGTCGAGGCGATCCGCAACGCGGTGAAGGCCAAGCCGGACGGCAAGATCACCGGCGAGGACGCCAAGAAGGGGTTCGAGAAGATCTCGAACTTCACGCTGGGCGGGCTGGTGCCCCCGCTGAAGATCACCGCGCAGGACCACGAGGGGGGCGGGCTGGTGCAGATCTGGCAAGTGCGAGGCGGGAAGTTCGAGAAGGTCACCGACTGGTTCGCCGCCTATCAGGACGTCGTCGCCAAGCACATCAAGGAGTCGGGGGCCAAGAAGTAAGTCGGGCATGCTCAACCTCAACAATGTCGAGGTCATCTACGACGGCGTGATCCTCGTCCTCAAGGGCGTGTCGCTCGGCGTCCGCGAGGCGGGGATCACGACGCTGCTCGGCGCTAACGGCGCCGGCAAGACGACCACACTGAAGGCGATCTCGGGCCTGCTGCCCTCCGAGCGGGGTGAGATCACCAAGGGGGCCATCGAGCTGGGCGGCGAGCGGATCGACCGCTTGCCGCCCCACGCCGTCGTCCGGCGCGGCGTCGTGCAGGTCTTCGAGGGCCGCCGCGTGTTCGAGCACCTCACCACCGAGGAGAACCTGATCGCCGGCGGCCACGTCCAGTCCGACCGCTCCCGCCTGCGCGAAGGGATCGAGCGCGTGTTCGAGTACTTTCCGCGGCTGGGCGACCGCCGACGCGTCCAGTCGGGCTACCTGTCGGGCGGCGAGCAGCAGATGCTCGTCATCGGCCGGGCGCTCATGTCGAGCCCGAAGGTGATGCTGCTCGACGAGCCCTCGCTGGGGCTGGCGCCCATGCTGGTCGAGGAGATCTTCCAGATCGTGCAGCGCATGAATCGACAGGAGCGGCTGACCGTGTTGCTGGTCGAGCAGAACGCCTCGCTGGCTCTGACGATCGCCGACCACGGTTACGTAATGGAGAACGGTCGCATCGTGCTGGAGGGCAGCGCCGAGGCGCTGCGCGAGAACGCCGACATCAAGGAGTTCTACCTCGGGCTCACCGAGGTCGGCGCCCGCAAGTCGTACCGCGAGGTGAAGCACTACAAGCGCCGCAAACGCTGGCTCAGCTAATGAATCTCGCGAAATCCTGTGACAGCGGGGCGCGGGCGGCGGGGCGTGGCTCGCACCCGCGCACATGGCTCGCCTGTCGCTGCTGCTCGTTCGGAGTGGGGCTCGCTGCGACCCCCCATCCCCCTACGGGGGCGGCGCGAGGGCTTTCGAGCGTTGGCGGCTTGCTTGCCCCGCTCCGAACGAGCGCAGCGACGACGGCTCGCCATGAAGCGCGGGCGCGAGCCACGACCCGCCGCCCACGCCCAGATGTCACGCCGTTTCACGAGTGTCACGAGGAACTAGGAGGCTGAGGACGATGAGACGAGTTCTGGGGTGGGGAGGGGTGCTGCTCTTCGTCGCCGTCAACCTCGGCGCCTGCGCCGGCATGCGGCAGGATGCGGCGAGCACGCCGTCGCTCTATCGCCGCCTGGGCGGGCGCGAGGGCATCGCGCTCGTCGTCGGCGACTTCACTGCGAACATGGCCGCCGACCCGCGGGTCAACGCCCGGTTCACGGGGATGAAGCCACCGGAGGTGGAGAAGTTCAAGTCGAACCTCGCCGACCAGATCTGCGACGCCAGCGGCGGGCCGTGCTCCTACCTCGGCAAGGACATGAAGACCGCGCACGCGGGCATGAAGATCAGTGAGGCCGAGTGGAACGCCACCGTCGAGAACCTGGTCAAGGCGCTGGACAAGCACAAGGTCGACGCCAAGTCCACGCAGGACCTGCTCGGCACGCTGGCTCCGATGAAGGGCGACATCCTCGGCCGGTGACGTCGGGCTGACCGTCATGACCCCCCACGGTTTCACGCTCTACGACATGATCGCGCGAGGCGCGTCGGCGTACGGCGATGCGGCTGCCGTCATCCACGGCGAGCAGACGGTGTCGTTTGGGGAGTTTTGCGCGCGCGTCGACCGCGTGGCCGGCGGGCTGGCCCCCCTCGGCATCGGTAGGGGCGACCGCATCTGCATCCTGGCCCAGAACGACCCGGCCTACCTCGAGCTGTACGGCGCCTGCGCGCGGCAAGGGATCATCGCCTATCCGATCAACTGGCGGCTGACGGGCCCCGAGGTGGAGCGCGTCGTGGAGCGCGCGGCGCCGCGGATGCTCGTGGCCGACGCCACAACTCTGGGCGTAGTGGCCGGCTGGCCGAAGAGCAAGACGTCGATCCCGCACTGGTACCACTTCGGCCCGACTGCGGCCGAGGGGTTCCAACCGTTCGACGCGCTGGCGCGCGAAGGGCCGGCGCCGCCGGCCGCCGACGTCGCGCCCGACGACCCGTTCGCGGTCATCGTGACGGCGGCCGTTGACGTCGTCCCGCGCGGCGCCGTGCTGACCCACGCCAACGTGCTGACCGCCAACCTCACGGCCATGGGCGCCTTCGGCCTCACCCCGGCCGATCGATATCTCCTCGCCCTGCCGCTGTTCCACATCACCGCGCTGGGGACCGCGCTGGCCCACATGCACGCCGGCGGTGCCAGCGTGGTGGTACCGCGCTTCGATCCGGAGGAGGCGGTACGGCTGATCGACCGTCACCGGATCACCCATCTCTCCGACTTCCCGCCGGTGCTCAGCACGCTGCTCGACGCCGCCGAGAAGCTCGGTAGCCGGCTGCCGAGCCTGCGCGACGTGGCCGGCCTCGACGCGCCGCCCACGATCCAGCGCCTGCACGAGACCACGGGCGCCCGGTTCTGGACGGGCTTCGGCCAGTCGGAGACCACCGGGTTCGTGAGCCTGCAGCGCGTGCTCGACCGGCCCGGCGCCGCCGGGCGCCCCGTCGCGACGGCCTGGGTGCGGCTGGTCGACGACTACGACCGCGAGGTGTCGGTGGGGACGCCCGGCGAGATCGTCGTGCGCGGCCCGCTGGTGTTCCAGGGCTATTTCGCCCAGCCCGACGTGACGGCTTACACGTTCCGCAACGGGTGGCACCACACGGGGGACGTGGGGCGTTTCGACGCCGACGGCTACCTGCACTACGTCAAGCGCAAACCCGAGAAGGAGCTGATCAAGCCGGGCGGCGAGAACGTCTACCCGGCCGAGGTCGAGACCGTCATCGTCCAGATGGAGGGCGTGAGCGGCGTGTGCGTGTACGGCGTACCCGACGCGCGCTGGGGCGAGGCCGTCAAGGCGGTGGTGGAGGTGACGCCCGTCGGCCGCTACACCGACCAGCAGGTCAGCGATTTCGTCGGCGCGCGCATCGCCCGCTTCAAGCGGCCGCACGTCGTGCTCTTCACCGACACGCTACCGCGTACCGCCGACGGTGCGGTGGACCGCGAGGCGGTCAAGAAAGCCTGGGGGTGACGCGCTGTCCACGCGCGCGTCAGGCCTCCTTCTCCTCTTTTTGCCGAGCTTCGTAGGTTCGGAGGATCGCCTCCTTGTCGAGCGCGTGGCGGGCCCCGGGTCTCCGGCGCGCCACGAGCCTCACACTGCAGGTCCGAAACCGGCTGTGGGGAGGATAGTGGTCGTCGAGCGCCACGACGTCGAAGCGCTCCCGCAGGACATCGCGGAGGCTGGCCACGGAGAACACGGTCGGCTCATCGGGGGTCGGGGCGCCGCCGATGTCGACGCTGACGAAGAGGGCGCCGTCGTTCTTGAGGATCCTCCAGATCTCGTTCAGGGCCACGCCGGGGTCCGGCATGTGGTCGAGCGCGTTCCGGCAGACCACCAGGTCGGCGCATTCATCGAGGAGGGGGAGATCCTCGGCCGTAACCGGCAGATAAACCGTGCGACCGCCGGCCTCGTCGCCGACCAGCATGCCGAGCTGCTGATAGACCCCAAGGAGCGGGTCGATCGCGATCTTCACGGCAGCCGGGAACGTCGTGAGGTCGCCCGTGCAGCCACTGCCGAGGCTCACCACGGTCTTGTCCTGGAACCATCCGGTGTCCTGCCCCAGATACTTTGCGACCTCATTCAGAAAGAGCCGCGAGTACGCCCGCCGCTCGGCGTCGTAGGAGCCACCAAACTGATCCCGCTCGTACTTTTCGTGATAGAGAAACCAGCCGACCTCGTCGAGATACCGCGGATCGGTCAGATCAGGATTCTCGGCCATCGTCGTACCTCCTTGGCGAGGGTCGCCGGGGTCATCATACCCGCGAGCATCGACTCCGGCCGGACCGTGTGATATGTTGCGAGCCACTCACTCATCCGCGCGTGGTGACTCAGTGTGGCAACGCTTCGACGTCGCGCCGCGAAGAACGACGTATGACGAACACGATACCTGACTACCGGTCTTATCTCGAGCAGGTGACAGCCCTCGAGTTCAAGGGCGTCGCCTGGACGCGAGAGAAGATCGTCGAGGTGCGCGACTTCCTGGCGCCCTGGAACCACAACATCGCGTTGCCGCACGGCGTGTACACGGCGGGCCGCGACGATTACTACTCGGCTCACCGGGAGATGATGCGTGTCGTGGCCGAACGGCTCGGCGAGGAGTTCAACGGCCGGCGCATCGTCGATATCGGATGCCTGGAGGGATACTTCTCGATCGAGTGCGCCCTCCGCGGGGCGGACGTTGTCGGCATCGACGGCAAGCTGCTGAACGTCCGGAAGTGCGAATTCGTACGCTCGGTGCTCGACGTGCAACGGGCGACGTTCGTCCAGGGCGACGCGATGGAGGTGCGCCGCGAATCGGTCGGCCGATGCGACGCGGTCCTGGCACTCGGGCTGCTCTATCACCTGGACAACCCCTACGCCTTCCTCGAGAACGTGGCCGGCTTGTGCGACGGCTTCGCCGTCATCGACACGCACGTCGCCCTGACGACCCAACCGGAGACCATCAAGAACGGCTGGCGGCCCGAGCTTTCCGAGATGCGGACATTTGCATTCGGCGGCCGGCAGTACGAGGGCCGCCTCTTCCGGGAATTTCCGGCGGGCACCACGCGCGACGTGAAGGACGTGTCGCCCACGGCATCGCTCGACAATGACCTGTCCGTGTGGCTCACGGAAGATTCTCTCGTCCAGATGCTTCACGACCTCGGGTTCGCCGGCACCGAGAAGATCGTCTTCCCGCGGGATGCTGGGACGTGGTGGTCCGACATCCAACGGGACTGCCGGGTGCTACTGGTCGCGTCGTCGCCGCGCAGCCGGTTCCGCTCGAGGCTGTTTCCGGACCCGTGAGGGCGGCTCCGTTCTCGAGCGAGGGCCTCCCCGCAGCGGGAGCTGCTGGGCGGGAAGCGCCGGGCCTTCGGGCCGCGCGCCGGTGATGAGATGAAGCGAATACGGCTGATCTTGTTCGGAATCGTCGGCGGCATGCCGGTCGCGGGCGTGACCTGGCAGTTCGCCCACTATCTCGAAGGGTTGCGTCGATTGGGTGTCGACGTCTACTACGTCGAGGACACGGGCACGTGGCCGTATGACGTCGACCAGAATACGGTCACGGACGACTGCCGCTATGCCGTGAGTTATCTCGGGAAGGTGATGGAGCGGTACGGCTTCGAGGATCGGTGGGCGTATCGAGCGGCCCCGCCGGACGGCCGAACCTTTGGCCTTTCCCAGTCGCGCGTGGCACGGCTCTTCGAAGAAGCTGACGCGCTCATCAACATCACGGGCTCGACGGTGCTGCGCCCCGAGCATCAGCGCGTGCCGGTGCGCATCTATCTCGAGACCGACCCGGTTGAGTCCCAGATCGAAATCGCCAGCGGGAACCCGTACTACATCGACCTCCTCGGCGCCCACACCCATCATTTCACCTACGGCGAGAACCTGGGGGCCCCTGACTGCGGCGTTCCCGTCGAGCGCTTCGTGTACCACCCGACCCGTCAACCGGTCGTGCTCGACTGGTGGCGGCCACCGGCGGCCTCGCCTCCACCATGCTTCACCACCATCGCCAGCTGGCGACAGTCCGGCAAGGACGTCGAGTGGAACGGCGAGACCTACACCTGGAGCAAGCACCACGAATTCCTGAAGCTCATCGATCTCCCGCGCCGAACGCGCCAGCCGCTGGAGCTGGCCCTCGCGCTGAAGAGTACTGTGAGCGACGACGATGACGGGTGGGTGCTCAAGGACGAGGAGGAGGTCGAGGCGGTGCGGCTGCTTAGATCGTACAGCTGGCGGGTCACCAACGGTCTCGCGTTGTCACGGACGCCGGCGCCCTATCGCGACTACATCGTGGGCTCCCGTGGAGAGTTCACGGTGGCCAAGGATCAGAACGTGCGGCTCCGGAGCGGATGGTTCAGCGATCGCAGCGCCTGCTATCTGGCCGCCGGACGCCCCGTGATCACCCAGAACACCGGCTTCGGCGCGTGTCTGCCGACTGGCGAGGGCTTGTTCGCGTTCAACACCGTGGACGAGATCCTCGACGCCATCGACGCCGTAAACGCCGACTACGACCGGCACCACCGCGCGGCCCGAGCGATCGCCGAAGAGTACTTCAGCGCCGAGACGGTGCTGACACGGCTGCTCGAGGATGCCGGACTTGGCCGTGGACGCGGAGGGCTGACGTGATCCGGATCGTCCTCGCGGGAGGGTTCCTCGCCAAATATCCGGAGGGCGGCGGCCTGTGGACCGGGTTTGTCCAGTACCCCATCGGCCTCCGCGCGCTCGGCCACGACGCCTGGTGGCTCGAGCTTCTCGACGCAAGCGGCGACGCGGGGCTCGACCGCCAGCGGATCGAGGCATTCTTCGCGCGCATGACCGAGCACGGTCTCGGCGACCGGTGCGCCCTGCTGCTCGTGCCGAAGGCGGGGGGCATCCCGACCCTGGACGCCGCGGAGCCCTATGGCCTCGGCCGCCCGGCCATCCGTGAGCTGGCGGAGAGCGCGGACCTGCTCTGGAACTTCGCGTGCGCGCTCCGGCCGCCGCTGCTGAACATGTTCCGCCACCGCGTGCTCGTCGACGGCGATCCGGGCCACCTCCACATGTCGGCGCTCACCGTCGACCTCGCCATCCACGAGCACCACGCCTTCTTGACCGTCGGCACCAAGTTGCACGATCCCGACTGCGCGGTGCCGACACTTGACCTGCAATGGCAACGCTTCGTGCCAGTCGTCCACCTGCCGCGGTGGGCGGCGGCGCCAGACCCCGGCCCCGACGCGCCGTTCACGTCGGTGACGCATTGGCTGTGGGAGGAGCTGTGGCTGGAGGGGCGTGTCCTGAGCGTCTCCAAGCGCGCGGCCTACCTCCGCTGCCTGGATCTTCCCAGGCGGACCGGTCGGCCGTTCGAGCTCGCCGCCAACATCCATCCCGACGACCGCACCGGAGACCGCGAGCTGCTCCAACAGCACGGGTGGCGCCTCGTCGATCCGTACCACGTGGCCGGCTCGCCGGCCACGTACCGTGACTATCTCCACCGCTCGCGCGGGGAGCTCGGATGCGTCAAGCCGATCCACCGCGAGCTGCGCACCGGCTGGCTCAGCGATCGCAGCGCCGGCTATCTTGCCAGTGGCCGGCCCGTGGTCTTCGAGGACACCGGTATCGGCGACCGGCTGCCCACCGGTGTCGGGCTCGTGCTGTTCCGCGAGCTCGACGAAGCGGTGGCGGCCGTGAACGAGATCGACCGCGACTGGGGGCGCCACAGCCGCGCCGCCCGCGAGCTGGCCGAGGAATTTCTCGACGCCCGGCGGTGTCTTCCCGCGATGCTCGATGCGTCGGCGACGCGCGGGCGGGTGAGCCCCGCCCCATGAAGATCTTCAACGAGCAGCACGAGATGTTCCGGACCACGGTGCGGACGTTCGTCGACAAGGAGATCGCGCCGCACGTCGAGGAGTGGGAGGCGGCGGGGC
>OCZV010000953.1_pt1 | contig 10327 bp, 9 predicted proteins | sample 1539051 | NCBI WGS metagenome assembly OCZV01 (sample SAMEA3113581, study PRJEB22503) | soil metagenome
ATGATCGACGGCTCCGATGCCATCGCCGACTGGCCGATCCTGAACGCGCTGCTCAACACCGCCGCCGGCGCGCACTGGGTCTCGGTCCATCACGGCGGCGGAGTTGGCATCGGCTACTCGATCCACGCGGGAATGGTGGTCGTTGCCGACGGCAGCGCGGATGCGGCGGCGCGCCTGGAGCGAGTACTCGAAACCGATCCGGGGTCGGGCGTCGCACGACATGCCGACGCGGGCTACTCGCGGGCAATTGATACTGCACGCGAGCGGGGCGTGCGGCTCCCGATGGAACCGCACGCCCGCGACTAAAAGCCAAATCCGAACTGTCTGCAACCATTCCCGAATACCGTGACTCAGCGCAGACAGATTGGTACAAGCCTAAGGTCCGACGTTGCAGCCTGCCGGTTCCTCGATGCCCTCGGTGATCGATAGCGGGCCCGTCTCGGGGAAGTCGAAGAAGGTCGCGTAGAACACCGTGACGCCTTCGGTTCGGTTAAAGGCGGTGTGAACGTGCCCGTGACCGGGATCCACGAACGCCGTGCCCGCCGGGTAGGGCCGGGCGACGCAGTCGCTGGCCGCGACGTACACGAGCTCACCCTGGGCGATATTGACCACAACGAGTCCGGGGTGGGTGTGCCACGGGAACCGCGCACCGGGCTGAACCGTGAATCTTGCGACCACCGTCCGCGAGAGGTCCTTCATGTTGACCACGTCCGTCCCGTGCCCCGATAGCTTGTTGCGGAACTGGGCGCTAACGTCATCCGGGAAGACGCTCCGAGGTGTGAGTGGCTCGACAAGGATCGGAGGTGGGGGTGCCTGAGCCTTCGACGGCGCGACGTCCACCGTCACTGCAGCCAGCGCAATCGCCATTAGGGCGGCGACGGCGAAGATGGTTTGTCTGGTTCTGCTCATTGTTGCTTTAACCACTTGAGTCTCCTTTGAGTACTGATTCAAGGTGAGAGACGGATCCAAGTAAGTTCGTCCCCACCGTTCGCCCAGCAGTCGTCTCTCGTTACAGCCGTCTGGAGTACCCGACCGTTCACTCGGACCCTCTTCCAGACCGTCACCGCACCGTCGTCACAGCTTCGGGAGTCGGCTCCGCTGACGAACCTGAGGGTTCCTTTCTCGTTGTTATAGAAGGACCCTTGATCATCGGGATCGACACCCAGTTCTCCGGCGCCATCGACGGAGTACTCCTCACGCGTGAACTTCATCAGGTGACCGGTTCCCTCGAGCAGATAGATGCCGTCGAGCGAGTATCTCTCCGGGGGAGTCCCCCGGAGATCCCCGCTTGGATGTTTGAAGGATGTGGCGGGAAGCAGGTCGGTTGCTCTGATATCTTCGCCCGCGGGCGAGCTCGGTGACACCCGCGTAAACGTCCACTCGGTTCCGATGCCCACACTGCAATTGCCGGTTCCGTCCTCGATGAACACGACGTGGAGATGCACCCCGACGGGGTCGCCTGCGCCCATTGGATGTATATGGGCGCGTACGGTGAATTCGTCACCGTCCGCGCAGGCAACACCCCCATCGTTTTGGAACGAGATCGTGTCCCCGTTCACCTCATAGGTGCCGAGCACCGCCGGTACGGAATCAAGATAGCCGCCGTTGTCGAATGCCATGGTGCCGTCGGGACTAAAGCGGAGGAGGAGCCGTTCCTCTCCCGGCGTGGGTCCACCGTCGTTCAGCCATATACCTCGTAGTGACTCCACAGTCGGGGGCTGACCATCGACCTCGACGTCGACTTCCTCCACCACTCCTTTTTCGTCGGCCGGAGGGATCGCCTCCGAGTCGGTCGCCGGCTGCGCTCCCATCCAAACAGCCACGACGGCCGCTAGGACCGCTGCCGCACTCGTCATCGCGATGAGTCCTTGGCGGCGCCGGACTCGTTTCTGCAACTCGGCCGGCATGGCACGGTCGATGTCCATGTCGTCGGCCTTTCGTTGGAAGAGCTCCCGAAGTTCGCCGTCGGTGATCACGCCGTCGCCCCCTCCGCAATCGCGCGGAGCGATTCCTTGGCTCGGCCCACCAGTGATCGCACGGCTTTCGCAGAACAGTCGAGGAGCTCTGCAGTTTGTTGTTCGGACATGTCCTCATAGAAGCGGAGGACAATTGCTGCGCGCTGCCGGTGCGGCAGCTTTAGCACCGCGGCCCACAGCTCGTCAGGTGTCTCGACGTCCGGAGCGTCGACCACGTGGCTGCTCCTGAGGCTTCGCTCCCGGCCTGTGAAACGCCTCTCCAGTTCACTTCGGCGCCAGTGCTTCCTGGAGAGGTTCACGATGGTCCGGTGCAGGTATGCCTGGAACGACGCGGGGTTCCGGAGGTACTCGAACCGCCCAAGCATCTTTAGGAACGCCTCCTGAACGAGATCTTCGGACAGGTGCTGGTCCCCGGTGAGGAGATAGGCGAGCCGCGCGGCGCCGGGTGCAAAAGTGCTGTACAGATGGGCCATCTTGGTCTTGCCGTCGCCCATAGCTATCGCCTTTGCGCCCTGCATTTCCCATCTCCCACTGAAGTCCTAGATAGAAGACCCCCAAAGTGGCAGCCATGTCTCGCGAAACCCAGAAAACTCCAGATTTCTTCAGTCCTGCCAGGCCGCGGCGGCGGGACGGGAGATCCAGTACCGGCCGAGACGCCCAGTTTTGTCCCTGTACTGCGAGACGATTCGGCGCGCCGCGGCCTCCGCCCCGCCCTCCTCGACCAGGCAAACGATGCAGCCGCCGAAGCCCCCGCCGGTCATGCGCGCTGCGACGACTCCGGGTATGCGCGCTGAGAGTTCGACGAGAAGGTCGATCTCTGGTGTGGAGACCTCGAAGTCGTCGGCGAGGCTGCGGTGGGACGAATCGAACAGGGTGCCGAGCGCGTCCGTGTCTCCAGACCGGAGCGCGGCCACGGCTCGGTGCACCCGTTCGTTCTCCGTGATGACGTGGCGCGCCCGACGGCGTTCGGGATCGTCGAGGGCATCGACGTCCTCAAGTCGGGCGTCGCGAAGGGTCTCGATCCCGAGTGCTTTTGCGGCCCGCTCGCATTCGGCGCGCCGGTCGTTGTAGCCGGATTCGGCGAGCCTGCGGCGCACTGCGGAATCGACGACCAACACGGTGACGTCCGGCGGGACGGGAACTGTTTCGTAGGTTTCGTCGAGACAGTCGATCAGCAACGCGTGGTCTGCAACCGCCGCTGCCGCCGCGAGCTGATCCATTATGCCGCTCTGCGTGCCGCAGTAGACGTTCTCGGCGCGCCGGCACATCCGTGCGACATCGAGGTCGCCGGGATAGTCCGTCAGAACGGCGCGCGCAATGGCGACCTCCAGCGCCGCCGAAGACGAGAGGCCGGCACCGATGGGCACGTCGCTCGCGACGAGCCCATCGAAGCCCCGCAACCCGTAGCCCTGATCGAGAGCGGCCCGCACGATTCCGGTCGCGTAGCGGCCCCATCCGCCGTCGGGTCCCGCTCCGGTGGTGAGATCGACGACGACTTCACCCGGCTCGTCCAGTGATGTCAGGTTTAGCAAACGTTCAGGCGTGAACGAGCCGCCGACGAAGGTACGCATCTCGATGGCAACGGGGAGCACCAGGCCGCCGTTGTAGTCCGTGTGCTCGCCGATGAGGTTGGCGCGCCCCGGCGCGCCGAACGCGACCTCGGGACGATGCCCGAGGGCCCCCGTTAAGCGGTCGAATGCCTCGCTCATCTGCGGCGCGCCGGGCGGTCGGCGACCCGGTAGACGAAACGCAATCCCGACCACGTCTCATCCACGGCCGCAACCTTGTTGTCGACGAGCCCCCCGTCGAGGCCGGTCCGTTGAGCGGACTCGAAGACCAAATCGGTGTCAACACGAGACGACTTCTTCGGCCACGCTACCCACAGCCCTCCGTCGGGGTCCAGCGACCTTAGGGCCGTCGGAAAACGGCGAGCGAGGTCGGCGCGCCGAGTTACGAACAGGACGATCACATCGAGCCGCCCGCCGAGCCGGGTTCGCACCTGCACTCCATCCGGCAGTTCCCCCAGCACGTCCCTGAAACCGTCCGGCGCGCCTACAAACGCCACCACAGCACCGGGCTTGATCCCAAGCTTCTTCGCCAGCGGGGTGCCCGAGTAACCGACGCCGGTCACGAACTCCTCCTCGTATCGGCAGCAAGCTCCTCAGCAGCCGCAGCCAACTCGTTCATCGTCCTCAGCATGCTCCGGACTCTAGACTCGGGCAGCGATTCCATCGCGGCGGCCAGCGTGCGCGGCTCGAGAACGCGGTCGGCCTCCACCCGACGCCGCCCCTTGGGCGTGAGCGAGATGGACAGCCGCCGCTCGTCCCCTTTGTCGCGCGTGCGCCTCACGAATCCCCTTCGCTCCAGGTCCTTGACGAGGACGGAAGCGGAGCTCTTCGGCAGCCCCAGATGCCGGGCCAACCACGTTAACGGCACTCCTCCACGCCGGGGGATGTGATGCAGAAGTTCGCGCTCGTGCTGCGAGAGATCTGGGTCGTCCGGTTTGTTCAGCACGGCCCAGATCCGTGTGTAGGCAGCTTCAAATTGTTCAGCTCTTGAACTGTTCATGTTCTGAACTATTATTGCGCATCGCTACGAGCGGAGAAGGGATTCGAGGATGATCGAGGTAACGAAGCATCGCCGGGTGGATGCCCCCGTCGAGCGCCTGTGGACACTCGTGGACGACCCCGCCGAACTCGCTCGCTGGTTCAAGTTTGCCGACTCGATAGAGCTCATCGAGGGTCGGGGCGTCGGGCGGCGGCAGAGGCTTCACGGTCGTTGGGGCAAGAAGAAATCAGAGATCGATCAGGAAGTTACGAGGTACGAGCCTCCCCATTTCCTCGGGTGGCGGCACGTCGAGGAGCGGCTCGACGGCAGGCCGGCACCCGTGTTCGCCCGCTCAACCGAAGCCTCCATCGAGCTGCGGCCGGACGGCTCTGGAACCCGAGTCGTGCTGACGTCGGTGCAGGAGCCCGCGAGCGTACTGAAGGGAATCGTGATCAGGCTCTTCGGCAAAAGGGAAGTGGCGCGCACCTTCGACCGCTCCCTCGACGCCCTCATGAAGCTGCTCCGCCCGGATGATCGGCCCTGATTGGGCCCGCTACGTCATGGCTCCCGTCCGGAACGTGCCTTCGACGGCGCGGTTTCCGGTCCTAGTATCGCGTCGAGGGTCTCGAAGAATCTCGTGAGCTCCAAGGGCTTGGTGAGATATTCAGCAGCCCCGGCATCGAGTAACCGGCGTACTTGTCCGGGGGATGCGTCCGCGCTGACCACCACCACCGGGGATCCGCGCGTACGGGGATCCGCTCGGAGTCTGTTCAAGACCTCGAAACCCGATAAGTCGGGAAGGTGAAGATCCAGCAGTATGAGATCCGGATTGTGCTCGCGCGCTAGCTCCAGACCGAGCTGCCCCTGCATCGCAGGAATCAGGGCAACTTCCGGCCGGCTTCTGAGGATCCGTTCGACGAGGCGAAGGTTCGTCAGGTTGTCCTCGATCAGGAGAATCGTCCGGCCCGGCCTTTCGATAGAAACGTCCCCTTGCTCACTTCGGGCACCGGCCTCTTCAAGGGCGACCGCAGGAGACGTATCGAGCGGGAGCTCGATCGTGAACTCAGCGCCGCCCTCGTCAGAGTTGGTCGCATCAATCGTTCCACCCATCACCTCGACAAGTTGTCTTGAAAGGGACAGGCCGAGCCCGGTGCCTTCGACCTTAAGCGCCTCGGCTCCAAGACGTTCGAAAGGTTCAAACAACTTATCCATGAACGCAGTAGGGATGCCCGGGCCCGTGTCCCTGATCTTGATCTGCAGGTCCTCCTCACCCCGGCTGCACGAAACGAAGATCTTCCCGCCGTCTCGGTTGTACTTCACGGCATTGGACAAAACGTTGAGCAACACTTGCTTGAAGCGCTGGCGATCGGCTCGGACGAACGCCTCACACGTTTCGGCCGTTTCTACGATGTCGATATGGCGATCCCGGGCCGCGGGACGAATGAGATCGAGCGTGTCCGAGACGAGCTCGTCGGCAAGTACGGGCTCCGGCGAAATCGTCAGCGTGCCCGACTCGATCCGAGAGAGGTCAAGGACCTCGTTGATCAGATCGAGAAGGTGTCTGCCGGCCTTGATGATGTGCTCGACCGACTCGCGATCCTCCTCGTCCAGATCAGAGGTTTCCATCACCTGGGCGAATCCCAGGATCACGTTGAGAGGTGTCCGGAGCTCATGGCTCATCCGTGACAGGAAATCGCTCTTCGCTAGGTTCGCGCGCTCGGCGGTTTCCCGAGACTCTTCGGCGGCACCTCTGGCCTCCCTCTCACTCTGCAGCAAGTGGCAACGCTCGAACGCGAGATCCGCCACCGCTGCCAACCCACTCAACATCTCGACTTCGTCCCGCCCGAAAAACGGTGTGTACCGACTGGTCCACACGTCGAGCTCGGACACACCTGCGGCCTCCAGTGGCAGCTCCACGTCGGCCGCTCGGTTCGGTCGCTCCCCAGGGCCGAGCGTCGACGAAGCCGCAACCACTTCGCCCTGCTCTCCCTTGATGGACACCGCGGAGGCACCAACGATTTTCATTACCTGGGGCATCAAGATGTCGGCAACTTCCTCAACCGAGGTTGCCTCCATTAGCCGGCTGATCGCAGATCGCAACGCGATCTCCTCGGGCAACCGCCAGGCGAACCGAACCGCACGTGGTGGCGAGAGACCAACCAAGAAGATGGCTCCGCTTGCGACGACGATGAGCTGTACGACGACGTCGGTGGCGGTAGTGGTCTCGTTGCCGACCGAAACTGCGATCAGCAGTCCGACGTTCAGCGTGATTGCGGCAGCGCCCATAAGGCGCATTCGCCGCCGTGTAAGCGTGGGGTGTCCCTTGCCGGCGCGCCACAGCTGAAACGCGGTTATGCCGGTCAACAGCGTCCAGTAGCCGAGGATCAAAACGATGTATGCGCCGACCCATCCCGGCTGCGGTTCGTCAGGATCCGGAAGCTGGGGAAGCGCGAGGGTCACGCCCATCACAACAACCGTCGCCGCGAGGACGGCGACCCGAACCGGGGTTATGAACGTATGAAACGCAGCCGTAAATCGGTAGAGCAAGAAGGGGAAAACCAGCAAAAGCGCAAGAACCGACTTCTCAAACCACCAGGCCAGGGAATCGTCCGAGTCCTCCTCCGGAAGGAACAAGGCAATGAGGAGGATCAGGGCCAATGAACCGAATGCGGCGGCGGCACGCCAACCGGCCTCGGAGCCGCGCCGCCCTAACTTCACCCCTGCGATTGACACCGCTGCGAACACGGCGGCGCCGGCATACTGCGCCACTACCTCGATCTCGTTCATGCCTCTCCCGTCACCGACCGACCGCGCGTCCCCCACGGCCGGCGACCAACTGAACGAAAGCCCTACAACGATGACACATCGGGCATCTTGCCGTAACCATCTGCCGCTCGACTCTGCTGGTGTTTGGAGGGCAAACGTTCCGGCGATGAGGGCGCGGCGCCGCGCCTCAGGTCCTCGCCCAGGATTTGGTAACGCCTGTAACCGCCGCCTTTATTGCTGCGTTTTCCACCCGGACGAGGCGCCCGGAGTCGACAACGACCTCCCCCGCCACCATCACTTTTGTTATGGCCGTGGACTGCATCGAATTGACGATCTGTCGCTCGAGGTTCTGGGGCGGCTGCAAAGAGAGGTCGTCGAGATCCAGCGCCACGAGGTCGGCGGGGCAGCCTGCCTCGATCCGCCCCACCGGCAGTCCCAGCAAATCCGCGCCGCCGGCGGTCCCGAGTCTGAACGCGGTCGGCGCGTCGAGCGCTCCCCCGTCGGCAAGGCGCGCCTTGGCGAATAGCGACGCGCTGCGCATCTCGTCGAAGACGCTCTGCCGGTTGTTCGCGCAACCGCCGTCCGGACCGAGCGCGACCCTTATGCCGCGACTCAGCATCTCTGGGAGTCGTGCGATCCCATCTCCGAGAAAGGCATTCGCTCCGGGGCAATGGACCACCCCGGCACCGGAGTATGCGAGCAGGTCCAGTTCCTCATCGTCCACCCACACGGTGTGGATGGTCACCAGCGACGGATCGAGGAGGCCCTCGCGCTGAAGCAGTCTGACGGGAGTGGTCCCGTATCGCTCCTGGATCAGGTCGCGTTCGTAGGCAGCCTCCGCGAGGTGGAGATGACAAGGGACCCCTAACTCGTGTGCCACCTCCAGAGCAGCTCTCACAGTCCCTACCGATGCGGCGTGAAGTGAATGGGGCGCCGGTTGCACTGAGACGAGCGGATCGCGGGCAAACTCTCGCGCCAGGTCGAGACAACGCGCCGCTGCATCGCCCGCAGGTTCCCGGAACCGCGCCGGGGCCTTGGTGGGAGCATCGAGGTCGTAGAAGGCCCGGGCCAGCACGAGCCTGACTCCGATGTCCTTCGCAGCCCTGATTACAGCGGCGGCGTTCGAGTTGCCCTCGTCGTGCAGGTAGAAGAAATCGACTGTCGTGGTCGCCCCGGCAAGCAACGCCTCCGCAAACGCAAATAGGGCCCCGGCGTAGATCGCCTCTTCGTCGAGCCGTTCCGAAAACGGATAGAGAACATCGTCCCGCCATCGATCGAACGGCATGTCGTCTGCGAACCCCTTCAGCAGGTTCTGAAAGGCGTGACCATGAGCATTGACGGTCCCGGGCACGATGGCCACGTTGCCCCAGTCCTCAACGGTGGCTTCGCCGGGAACCTCGAACCGCGGAACGATTCCGGTGATCGTGTCTCCATCTATGAGGACGGCCGAATTCTCGATGAAGTCCTTGGAACCGTGCACCAGATCACCCGTAATGACGCGCATGAGAGCTACCGTATCGTCACCCGATGACCATCGAGATAGGTCGTGACTTTTCGTTCGACGACGTCGTCTCGGTTGCGCGGGGGCGAGACACCGTTGCCCTGACGGCTGAGGCGCGGGCGCGCATCCACGCGGCGCGCCGTGTCGTGGAGGAGGCAGCTCACTCCCCTAAGGCCACGTACGGAATCAACACCGGGATTGGAGATCTCGCCACCGTCCGGATCGATCCTTCGGAAGCGACCACGTTGCAGCGTGATCTAGTACGCGCCCACGCAACGGCCGTCGGACCTGCTCTGCCCCGTGAGGTAGTCCGGGCAATGCTTCTCCTCAAGGCCCGGACTTTTGCATTCGGTCACTCGGGGGTTCGTCTCGAGATCGTCGAACGCCTGCTGGACTTTCTCAATCTGGGGATCCATCCGGTCGTCCCGAGTCAGGGATCTTTGGGGGCGTCCGGTGATCTCGCCCCGCTTGCCCATCTCGCGCTCCCCTTGTTTGGTGACGGACGGGTTGAGTACAAGGGTGAGCTAGTTGACTCGGCGAGCGCGCTGCGAAACGAAGGCCTGGATGCCATCGTGCTGTCCCACAAGGAGGGGCTGTCGCTCGTCAACGGGACGGAGGGAATGCTCGCCTGCGGCATCCTGGCCTACACCGGAGCGCTCGGGCTTGCTCGCACCGCCGATGTGTGCGGTGCCATGAGCGTTGAGGCGCTGCTCGGAACCGACGCGGTTTTCGGGGAACAGGTCGTCGGCCTGCGCAAGCACCCCGGGGCTCTTACCGTTGCGCGTAATCTCCGCGCGCTTCTCGGAGGCAGCCCGACCGTCGCTTCGCACCGCGAGTCGGAGCACCTCGTACAGGATGCCTATTCCCTGCGATGCATCCCGCAGGTCCACGGTGCCTACCGCGACGCACTCGACTATGTCCGTCGCACCCTCGAAGCGGAACTTGGTTCGGCGATCGACAATCCCTCGGTTCTGCCCGAGGAGGGAGCCGTTCTGTCGAGCGGGAACTTCCACGGCGAGGCCCTGGGTCTCGCGCTCGACCACCTGTCTTTGTGCCTGACCGGTTACTCGACGATCGCCGAACGACGAGTCGCTAGGCTCGTCGACCCCCATCTGAGCAACGGTCTGCCGGCGTTTCTCACCGAAGACCCCGGACGCCGGACCGGCTTCATGATCGCCCACTACACGGCAGCGGCGCTCGTTTCTGAGAACAGATCACTGTGCTGGCCGGCATCGTCCGACTCGATCCCGACCTCGGCCGGGCAGGAGGATCACGTCAGCATGGGAGCCACATCGGCGCGCCGGGCACTGGCCGTTCTGGCCAACTCCGAGCGCGCCGTCGCGATCGAAGCTCTGGCCGCTGCTCAGGGATTGGACTTGCGGGGTATGCCTCCGGCGCCCGCGACCGGTGCTGTGAGGGCAGTCGTTCGAGAGGTTTCCCCAAGACTGGTCGAAGATAGGTCGCTGGCGCCCGACGTCGAAGCCGTGCGGGAGCTGATCGCCGAGGGACGGTTGGTCGGTGCCGCCGAGTCGAATGT
>OCZV010000954.1_pt1 | contig 10326 bp, 8 predicted proteins | sample 1539051 | NCBI WGS metagenome assembly OCZV01 (sample SAMEA3113581, study PRJEB22503) | soil metagenome
CGCGTCCAGGTCACGGAGTGGGAGAAGCAGAAGTACCTGGCATCTCTGTAGATCAACCGTTCACGCGTCGGAGAGCGCTGAAGGCCGGAGGCCGGCTTCGCCGGCCGGGAGGCCAGGTACCGCTCGTGCGGTCGGTGCGGCAAAGGAGGGGGCTCGTGGGGGAACCATGGGTTCCCCCACGCTTAACGACCACGGGCTCCTCAACCGGGAGCCCGCGATCGGCCGTCAGATACAGGACGCGCCGCTCGCCTAGCGGCGTGCCCTGCAGGGCGCATTCTCCGAGATTCGCCGGACGAACGCAAGTGATCACGTATGCATCAATGCGGCTTCGCGGCCATAGCCCACACGGCGATCGCGACGCCGGCGCGCAGGACGAGCTAGTCCGGCTTGCCGGCCATTGCCCAGACCGCGACCACATATGCCGCGAGCAGGATCAGGCCGATCCACATCGTCGCCTTGAGGAGGCCGGCGCCTTTGCCCTGGTTGAGGCGCCGGAGACCGATCCCGCCCGCGACCAGCGAGAGCAGGAAGATGACGCCGCCGATGTCGGCGGTCACGCCTCCTATGGCGATCCAGGCTGGCTCGTCGTCGACGTCGTCCCAGCCCTGCTCGGTGTAGATCCACTGGGCGCCGATTCGCATGAGGATCAGCCCGGGCAGCGCGACCGCGAGGAGCGTCCAATAGCCGAGCCTCAGGAACTTCACTTCGCCCCGCGCGAACGCGAGCGTCGAGACGCCGGTCAGCAGCCCGCCGACGAGGATCGTCGCCCCAGCGACGTGGACGAGAAGCGGGAAATTCTGCTCGTCCGGGCGGATCGCGGCGAGGAGTTCGGTCATGCGCCCGGTTTCCAGATCATGTCCAAGACGATGAGCAGTACGAGGAGAGAGGTGACGGCGTGCAGAACGACGCCGCGCTGCGTGCGGTTCAGTGCGAGCAGCTCTGCGTTCGAGCCGGTCTGGCCGGCTGCGGATAGATCACGCGCCTTCTGCAGGGGCTTCATGTACTCGGCGCCGGTGCGCGAACCCACCGCCGCGGTTGCGACCCACAGGACGATCGCCGCGATGATCCAGCCGTCCCAGAGGTCGTACCCGCCGTACGAGAGTGCGAGCCAGATTCCGAGAATGAGCGTTCCCCCGGCACCGATGCCGACGGCGATGTTCCCGACTCTTGCGATGGGCTCCATGCGGATCGTGTCCGCGGGCGTGTCGATTCCCCGACCGGCGACGATGAGCACCCAGAAGAGAACGATCCCGCCGATGAACGCGAACGCGCTCAAGACATGGAGCGCGAGGACCCAGTCGTCGAAGCTCACGACGCGATCCTATGACACCTGACGCAGGCACGAAAATGAGCCTCGTGGACGCGACCGCCCGCCACCTGCGCCTCCTCACCGAGACGATCGCCGCGGTCAACTCGTCCCTCGACCTGCAGGAGGTGCTCGAGCTCGTCGCGCGCAACGTCGCCGACGCGCTCGGCACGGACGCCTGCTTCGTCTACCTCTACGACGAGCGTGCGGACGAGCTCGTCCTGCGCGCGACCCATGGAAGCCGCGTCGAGGAGATGACGCGCACTCCCCGGATGCGCCCCGGCGAGGGGATCACCGGCGTCGCCGCCGCGGAGCGGGCGCCGGTGATGATCCCCGCGCAGGCGCACCTCGACCCGCGCTTCAAGCTCTTCCCGAACCTGCCGGAGGACGAGTACGAGTCGATCCTTGCCGTCCCGATCCTTGCCCGGGAGAAGCTCGAGGGGGCGCTCAACGTCCGCACGCGCGAGCCGCGCGAGTTCACGAATGCAGAGATCGAGCTGCTCGTGGCCATCGCGTCGCAGGTCGCGCAGACGATCGAGCACGCGAAGCTCTACGCCGGCGCGCAGCGCCGTGTCGCGGAGCTCGAGGCGCTGGCGCGGATCTCGGAGGCCGTCTCCGAGTCGCTGTACCTCGAGGAGTCGCTGGAGGCGATCGGAAAGACGACGATGGAGTCGCTGCACGCAACCGGCGCCGCGCTCGTGCTCGAGGACGGGAAGATCGCGTGGCCCGAGGGACGACCCGGCGCCTACGCCGTCCGCCTGCCGCTTCGCTGGAAGCGACGCCAGATCGGCGAGCTCGTCTGCGATCGCGACACGCCCTTCTCCGACGACGACCGTGCGTTGCTCGAGGCGATCGCGCACCACGCGGCGGTCGCCCTCGAGCACGGGCGGGCGGTCATGCGGGGCGTCCTCGCCCAGGAGATCCACCATCGCGTGAAGAACAACCTGCAATCCGTGGCGTCGCTGCTCCGCGTGCAGGCGCGTGCCGAGAACGTGGATCCGCGCAAGGCGCTGCAGGACTCGGTCAACCGGATCCTCGCGATCGCCGCCGTACACGAGGTACTGACCGAGCATCGCGAGGACGACGTCGACCTACGCGAGCTCGTCGACCGTCTCCGCGCGATGCTCGTCCAGGGCCTCGTCGCCGGCAAGGAGGTCACCGCCGAGCTCTCGCCAGTGTCGCTCGCCGGCCAGCAGGCGACCGCGCTCGCGCTCGTCTTCACCGAGCTCTTCCAGAACGCGCTCGAGCACGGAGGGACACGGGTCGCGATCGAGCTCGCCCAGCGGAACGGCGAGGTGTCGCTGACGATCGCGGACGACGGGACCGGGATCGAGGGCGAGCAGGCGGGAACGGGGCTCTCGATCGTGCGCGCGCTGGTGCGCGACGAGCTGCGCGGCGAGCTCGAGCTGCGGAACGAGGGCGGCTTACGCGCCGAGGTGGTGTTCCCGGCATGACACGCGTGCTCGTCGCCGAGGACGAGACGATCATCCGGCTCGACCTCCGTGGCCTGCTCGAAGGTGCCGGCTTCGAGGTGTGCGCCGAGGCGCGGGACGGGGAGGAGGCGGTGGAGCTCGCGCGCAAGACCGAGCCCGACGTCGCACTCCTCGACGTGAAGATGCCGCGGCTCGACGGAATCGAGGCGGCGCGGCGGATTCTCGACGAGCGCCCGATCCCGATCGTGATGGTGACCGCGTACGGCGAGCGAGACCTCGTCGCCCGTGCGGTCGAGGCGGGCGTGTTCGGCTACCTGGTCAAGCCGTTCCGCGAGACGGACCTCCTGCCTGCGATCGAGACCGCCCGCGCCCGCCACGAGGAGCTGTCGGCGCTGCGCGAGGAGGCCGAGTCGCTCGCGGAGGCCCTCGCCGCGAGAAAGGCGATAGAGCGCGCGAAGGGGATCCTCATGCAGCGCGAGGGGCTGAGCGAGGCGGATGCCTTCGCGCGGCTCCGGAAGGCGAGCCAGATCTCCGGGCGTCCGCTGAAGGTCGTCGCGGAGGCGCTGATCGCGACGCTCGGCGACCCGAATCCGGCGCCGCCCCGCCACTGACGCGTGGAACACACCTTGTGGCTCAGAGCCACTAGGTGCCTTCGGCGTCTTGCGTCAGGTGGCCAGCAGGCGGTCTTCCTCGCGCCGGCGGTAGAACCGCCGGCTGAGCCAGAGCGCGAGCGCGACGAGGGCGAACGGTGCCGCCACGATCAGGATCGCCAGCGCGATCACGCCCTCCCAGATCAGGACGTTGAGCGCCTCGTCGAGCGTGCGGTCGAGCTTCGAGGCCGGGGCGACGCCGCCGCTCGCCTCCGGCGTGACGACGGTGAGTTGGATCGTCGACAGGCGCGCCTCGGCGTTCGTCTCCGCGATGCCGCGGCGCAGGCTGCGGAGCTCTGCCCGGAGGTTCTTCACCCGCGTCTCGAGCCGCGCGCGCGTCTCGGCGTCCAGCGAGTCGGACTCGAGCCGCGCGACGAGAGTCGCGATCTGCGCCCGCACGGAGCGCTCCCGGCGCTCCAGCTGGTCGAGCGTCGCCTGTAGGTCCTCGATCGAGACCTGCTGGGAGACGATGTCGCCGAGGGCGGAGAGCTGGACGACCGCCTCCTGCACGCGTTCGCTCGGCACGCGAACCGTGATCGCCGCGTTCGCGCCCTCACCCGTGACGACCGAGGCGCTGACGACGTGGCCGCCGAGCCGACGCGTGAGGTCGAGCGCCTTCTGGGCCGCGTCGGAGACGCCGTCCGAGTCGGCGACCTCCACGGTCAGCGTCGCGCTGATCCGCTGGGCGCGGTCGGCCGGCCCCGGAGTGGCGCGCGAACGATCGGCGTCGGCGGCGCCGAGCGTGGTCGTAACCGGCGGCGCGATCGCTCCCGGCACCGCCGACTCCGGCGCCGCCTTGTCCGCCGTCGAGAACTGCTCGCTGAACGCCTCCGTGCCGGGCGTGTCGGAGCGGGCGAGTCCGAGTACACCAGCAGTGGCGAGCGCGAGCGTGACCGCGGCGGGCAGCGCGACGAGGGCAAGGCGCCGCTCCGGAACGCGAGCGCGTAGCCGCTCGAGCAGGCCGGGCGCGACGGCGGCCTCGCGCTTCGCGATCTCGCGGACACGGGCCCGCAGCTCGGCCGGGGCCGCCGGACGGGAGACGCGCAGCTCGTGGATCAAGTCAGGCGACGGGGTCATGGTGTCTCATCCTCTCTTCGAGCTTCGTGAGCGCCCGGTGGAGCCGCGTGGAAACGGCCGTTGGGGTGATCCCGAGCAGCGCCGCGGTCTCCTCGCCGTCGAGCTCGAGCACGATGCGAAGCGCGACGACTTCCCGCTCGCCTGCGGTCAGCGCGCGGACCGCCTCCTCGAGCTCGGCCGAGAAGCCCTCGCCGAAGGCCGGCTCACGGTCGCGCAGCTGGTCTTCGGCATCGGCCCGCTCCTCCCGCCTTCGGCGCCGCGAGTCGGCGCGGAACCAGTCGAGCGCCGTCGAGCGGGCGATCGCCAGCAACCAGGCGCGATGCGTGCCGCGTCGTGGGTCGAACCGCTTCCAGCGCCTGAGCGCCGTCTCGAACGTCTCACTCGTCAGGTCCTCGGCGAGCGCCCAGTTCTTCGTCATGTAGAGCAGGTAGCCGTACACGTCGTCGAGGAGCTCCTCGGCGACGGCTGCGAACGAGCGCGCGGCCGCGTCGGCGGAGCGCGGCGCCTCCAGGCTCATCGCGTGCATGTCCCCTCTACGCCGCCACTGTGTCGTCACGTCACCGCTCGCCGGCCGCGTCGAAGAGCGCCTCCCAGCGGCTGAGAAGTTCCTTGAGCTCGTCACGGGACGCCCGGTGCGCCGAGAGCACGTCCGTGTTCGTCCAGTCGTCCGCGAGCTTGCCTTCGAGCTCCGAGACGCGTGCCTCGACTGCCGCGATCTGCGCTTCCACGAGCTCGAGCTGCGACGGTGCGGGACGCTTGGGCCGAGCGCTCGACGAGCGCCGAGGCGACGTGCGCTCCTTCGCGGGCGGGGAGGGCGGTGGCGCGGCGGCCGCGCTCCGCTCGCGCTCGAGATCCGCCCAGCCTCCGTCATACGAGCGAAGCGAGCGATCCTCGATCGCGACGATGCGATCGGGTACGGCGTCGAGCAGTGCCCGGTCGTGCGAGACGATGAGGACCGTTCCGGGAAAGGCCTCGAGCGCCGCCTCGAGGGCCTCGCGGCTCTCGAGGTCGAGGTGGTTCGTGGGCTCGTCGAGCACGAGCAGGTTTGCGCCCGAGGCGACTAGCAGCGCCAGCACGAGACGCCGTCGCTCTCCCCCGGAGAGTGCCGCGACCTCCCGCTCGTGCGTCTCCCACCCCGAGAAGAGAAAGCGCCCGAGCAGAGACTGCGCATGCGGGCGGTTCAGCCCCGTCGCTTTCACCGCCGCGTCGAGCACCGAGCCGCGGTCGGGGAGCTCCTGCGTGTGCTGCGAGAAGTACGCCGGGACGACGCCGTGGCCGAGTCTCGCCGTGCCGCCGTCGAGCTCGCGCCGCCCGAGGATCGCTTCGAGCAGGGTCGTCTTGCCGGATCCGTTCGGGCCGACGAGTGCGACCTTCTCTCCTCGCTCGAGGACGAGGCTCGCGCCCTCGAGGAGAGTCTTGTCCCCGGCGGAGAGTGCGACGTCCTCGGCTTCGAGGACGACGCGGCCTGTGCGGGGAGGGTTCAGGAAGTCGAACCCGAGCGTCCGCCGTCTGCGCGTCAGCGATACGAGCTCCTCGCGCGCCGCCGAGCGCTCGACCTCGAGCCGGCCGATCTGCGTCAGCTTCGCCTGGGCCTGCTTCGCCTTCGACTTCTTGTACCGGAACCGCGAGACGAAGTGCTCGAGCCGCGCGATGTCCTCCGAGACGCGGTCGGCGGTCTTCTCCGCCGCGATCGCGCGCGCCGCCTTCTCACGGCGCCAGTCGTGCCACGGCCCGGCGAAGAAGTGCGCGCCGCCGGGGGAGAGCTCGAGAACGGCGGTCGTGACCGCCTCGAGGAACCAGCGGTCGTGCGCGACGAGGACGACGGCTGCGTCGAGCGCCCCGAGTTCTGCCTCCAGCCACTCCAGGCTCTCGACGTCGAGGTGGTTCGTGGGCTCGTCGAGGAGGAGGAGGTCCGGCTCGACGGCCAGAGCGCGCGCCAGCGAGGCGCGGGTTAGCTCGCCGCCCGAGAACGTGTCGAGCGGCCGGTCGAGATCATCGTCGCGGAAGCCGAGACCGCGGACCGCCCGGGCGGCGCGGTCGCGCCATGCCCAGCCGCCGGCGTGCTCTAGTCGCGCCTGCGCGGCGGAGTAGCGACGAAGCGTCCGCTCGTCGTGGGCGCCGCCGGCCATCTCGTGCTCGAGTCGCCTCAGCTCCTCCTCGAGGGCGAGGAGGTCGCGGGCGCCTGTGAGAACGTACTCGCGGAGCGTCAGCCCGAGCTCGCGCGGCGGCCGCTGGTCGTGGAGCGCGACGCGAGTCCCCTTCGCGAAGGCAAGGTCACCACCTTGCAGCGACGTCTCGCCCGCGATCGCGCGGAGCAGGGTCGTCTTGCCGGCACCGTTCGGTCCGGCGAGCGAGAGCCGGTTGCGCCTGTCGACAGTGAATGACACCCCCTCGAACAGCGGGTCACCGGAGAACTCCTTGCGGAGATTCGAGGCGATCAGGACGGCCATCGCCGGCTTAGGCTAGCCATGAGTCTTTACTGATCATGTGTTGCCACACCTGACACGCGCGCTGTCCACGATTCGATAACCTAATGGGCTCTGTCGCTACGCCGAGTAAACCCACTACTCGCGCTCGCGGCCGTCACGAGTCTCGCCTTCGCGACCCACGTCGTGGGTGCGTCGGCGCCGCCGAAAATCCCGAGTGCCCAAGGCATCTACACCGGGTGCTACAGCGTGAGCACGGGCGGGTTGCGCCTCGTCGCCGGCACCACGCGTTGCCGCTCCGGCGAGCGAAAAGTCCGGTGGAGCCGGCGGGGCCCGCCAGGTCCGGTCGGTCGTCGGGGACTACGGGGCGACGCAGGCGTCCAAGGGCCCCAAGGCTTACAAGGCTCGACCGGCCCAGCCGGTGCGCCCGGTCCGGTCGGCCCGACGGGTGAGCCCGGACCACAGGGGGAGCCGGGCGCGCAGGGGCCTACGGGGCCAGAAGGGCCAGCGGGGCCGTCGGGCGCTCAGCTCGTTACGGGAACACCGGTTACGTCTGGCGCGAACGCGGCTCGCAACACCGTCATCACGGCGACGGCCACGTGCCCAGCGGACAAAGTTCTGCTCGGCGGCGGCGCAAACGTGACGACCACCGCGACACAGAAGGAGCGAGCTCAGCTCGTCAGCTCCTACCCGGCGTCGGCCACTACCTGGACTGCGGTTGGAGTGGTCTCGATCTCGAGCCTGGGCAGCGGGCGGACGATGACCGTAACCGCGTACGCCCTCTGCTCGCTGTAGCGCCCTAGGTCGGTACGCGGGCGGATGGAGTCACGACCAGCCGGCGTGCGGCTTCTGCGATGTGCTCAGTGTCGATCCCGGCCGCGGCCAGCAGCTCCTCCGGCTTGCCGGAGCTGGGCATACCCCGAACCGCCAGCTTTACGACCCGCGGCGGCTCCTCGCTGTCGGCGAGAGCGGCGAGGACGGCATCGCCGAGCCCGCCCTCCGGCCAGTGGTCCTCGACCGTCACGATCCGCCCACCGGTGGCCTCCGCCGCGGCCGCGAGCGTACCGACGTCGACCGGCTTGAGCGAGTAGAGGTCGATGACGCGCGCCGCGATGCCGTCTTCGGCCAGGCGGTCGGCTGCGGTGAGCGCCTCGCGCACCGTGATCCCGGCGGCGACGATCGCGACGTCGTCCTCGTCGGAGGAGCGCAAGACGCGGCTGCCGCCGATCTCGAACTGCTCGTCCGGACCGTAGATGACCTCGGTCGCGGGACGCAGCGTGCGGACATACGCGATGCCGTCTACGTCAGCCATCGCCGCGACGAGCTTCGCGGTCTGGTTCGCGTCGCAGGGGTGCAGGACGACGCTGCCGTGGACGGCGCGCAACGCGGCAATGTCCTCGAGGCCCATCTGTGACGGGCCGTCCTCGCCGATCGAGACTCCCGCGTGTGAGCCCGAGAGGCAGAGTCGCGCGCGGCTCACGGCCGCCATGCGGACGAAGTCGTAGGCGCGCGTCAGGAACGCCGCGAACGTCGACACGAACGGGCGCCAGCCGAGAGCCTGGAGACCTACCGCCGCCGCGACCATCTGCTGCTCGGCGATGTACATCTCGAAGAACCGGTCCGGATGGGCTTTGGCGAAGAGCTCGGCGAACGTCGAGTTCGAGACCTCGCCGTCGAGGGCAACCACCTCGCCGCGCGCCGTACCGAGCGCCGCCAGTGCCTCGCCGTACGCTTTGCGCGTCGCGACCTCGCTTCCGAGCTCGTAGCGGGGTAGCTCGAGCTTGCCGTCCGGAAAGCGATTGGGCTCGACCGGATCGGGCTTCCGTACCTCGATCGTGAGGTCGGTCTCCCCGCCCAGCTCCTCGATCGCGGCCTCGGGATCGTCGAGCGGCTTGCCGTGCCAACCGTCCTGGTTCTCGACCGCCGCGACGCCCTTTCCCTTCACGGTGCGCGCGACGACCACCGTCGGCCGTCCCCTCGTGCCGACAGCCTCCGCGTAGGCGCGGTCGATCTCCTCGAGATCGTGTCCGTCGACCTCGATCGCGTGCCAGCCGAACGCTGTCGCCCGTTGGACGTAGACCTCCGTGTTCCAGCCGACCATCGTCTCCCCGCGTTGGCCGAGTCGATTGACGTCGACGATCGCGGTCAGGTTGTCGAGCTCGTAGTGGGCCGCGTGCTCGAAGGCCTCCCACATCGAGCCCTCGGCCATCTCGCTGTCGCCGCAGAGCACCCACGTGCGGGCGGGGACGCGCGCGAGGCGATTCTGTGCAAGCGCCGTCCCGACGCCGATCGGGAGACCCTGGCCCAGCGAGCCGGTGCCGACGTCGACCCACGGCAGAACCGGCGTCGGGTGTCCCTCGAGACGGCTTCCGAACGTGCGGTAGGTGAGGAGCTCTTCGTCCGAGATGGCCCCGGCCGCACGGAGGATCGCGTACAGCAGCGTCGAGGCGTGGCCCTTCGAGAAGACGAGCCGGTCGTTCGCGGGGTTCTTCGGGGTGTCGTAGTCGTAGCGCAGGTACCCGTCGAGGAGGACGGCCATGAGCTCGGCCGCCGACATCGCCGATGTCGGATGCCCCGACTTCGCCGCGGCGCTCATGCGCACGGAATCGACGCGGAACTGCTGTGCCAGAACCCGCCGGCGCTCGACGTCGTCCATCGGGCCATTCTATGCCGGGAGCTTCAGGCGACCGGCGCGCGCTAACGTAGGGGCATGGCCCGCAGCCGCCTGCACGAGCTGTCCGAGCACGGCGTCAGCGTCTGGATGGACTCGCTCTCGCGCGAGATGCTCGACACCGGACAGCTGGCTCGTCTCGCGGACGAGGACGCGGTCGTGGGAGTCACCTCCAATCCGACGATCTTCCAGAAGGCGCTCTCGACTGGGGACTGGTACGACGACGACCTGCGCGAGCTCCTCACGGGCACCGACGAACCCAAGGAGATCTTCCTCGCGCTCGCGATCGAGGACGTCCAGCAGGCGTGCGATCTGCTTCGTCCGGTGTGGGAGCGCACGGGCGGCGTCGACGGCTACGTGTCGATCGAGGTGGACCCCTCGCTGGCGTATGACCGCAACGCCTCGTTCGAGGAGGCGATGCGGCTCCACGAGCTGGTGAACCGGCAGAACGCGTACGTGAAGATTCCGGGCACGAAGCCGGGGCTCGGCGCGATCGAGGACTGCATCGCGGCCGGTCGTTCGATCAACGTGACGTTGACCTTCTCGCTCGCGCGTCACGCGGAGGTGATCGACGCCTACGTACGTGGCGTCGAGCGCCTCGTCGGCGACGGCGGCGATCCTCGCACGGTGATCTCGGTCGCGAGCTTCTTCGTGTCGCGCGTCGACACGGAAGCGGATCGCCGTCTGGAGGAGCTCGGGCGCGGGGACCTCCAGGGAAAGCTCGCGATCGCGAACGCGAAGCTCGCGTACCAGCAGTACCTCG
>OCZV010000955.1_pt1 | contig 10321 bp, 6 predicted proteins | sample 1539051 | NCBI WGS metagenome assembly OCZV01 (sample SAMEA3113581, study PRJEB22503) | soil metagenome
ACGCTTGGGGTGGTTGGGAGGGGGAGCGGGCTGGTGCGACCTGCTCAGAAAATGCGCTACCGCAGTGGCGCCGGAGCGGAACAGCCCTCCATCGGCCGCCGGCCGATCGCTTGGCGGACCCGCAACAGATCGACGACAGACCGGTCTGATGCAGGAGCCAATCCCGCGTGGCCGAGTGGTCGCGCGGCGCCGGCGTCCTCACCCCTGGAGGCCCGCCGGGTTCCGGGCTGATCGGCGGCCACCCCAGTCAGGCGGCCGGCGGCGCCCAATAGGCAAACACGCGCTCGGTCTCGCGCCGGATGAAGGCCGCGGCCACAGGTCCGGTCGCCGGGCCGTCGTAGGTGCCGTCCCGCCACAGGCTGTGGAAGAAGCCCTCGCCCGGCAGCCGATCGGCCTTGCGCACCACCAGCACCGCGAGCTCGGGCTCGCCGCGCGTCCGGTTGCGCTCGCACACCACGCCCAGATCGCGGCACAGCGCATACACCCGACGCGGCGTGATCCCGATGCCGAAGTGCGCGAGCACCTCCGCATAGGTCAGGCTGCGCCGCGCCCGCGCCGCGGCGACCAGCAGCGCTTCCAGCTCATCGATGTCGACCAGGCTCGCCCTGGAGTTCCGACCCAGACCCGAATCGTCATGCCGGAGCATGGTCGAGCCCGATCCGACAGCGCGCACACCCAAACCTCCGCACGGCCGGATTCCTCCGAAATCGGGAGCGTGGACCGGCGGCTTGCGCCTGGTGCTGTCGGGTTAAACTTTGGTTAACCATGGGCCGCTACCATGTTCGCGTCTTGCTGATCCATGCGATCCTGGGAGTCCGTCCGCCCGCGCGGGAACCGGCGGCGGGGATTCCCACGATCGCATGGACCATCCGAAGAACAGTCGCCGATTCAAGGTTAACCCTTCGTTAGGACCGCGGCGGGCCCGGCATTCCTGCCTGATGTCGCCGTGGCGCCGCGACGCTCGACCGGACGGCCGTGGGGTCAGCCCGAGGTGACAACCGCCGCCGCGCCGACCGTGCGGCCTATTCGGCCGCGGCGGCGCTGGCGTAGCCGAGGCGCTGCAGCACCGTCTCGATCTCGGGCAGGATCGCCGGATCGTCGATCGTCGCCGGGGTCTTGTACGGCTTGCGGTCGGCGATCGCCTTCATCGTCCCGCGCAGGATCTTGCCGGAGCGGGTCTTGGGCAGGCGTGGCACCGCCGCGACCAGCTTGAACGCGGCGACCGGTCCGATCTGGTCGCGCACCTGCTCGATCAGCTCCTTTCGGATCTCCTCCTCCGGGCGGTCGACCCCGGACTTGAGCACCACGAGGCCGAGCGGCAGCTCGCCCTTGAGTTGGTCCTCGACCCCGAACACCGCACACTCGGCGACGTCCGGATGCGCCGCCAGCACCTCCTCCATGGCGCCGGTCGAGAGGCGGTGGCCGGCGACGTTGATCACGTCGTCGATCCGGCTCATGACGTAGAGGTAGCCGTCCTCGTCGCGATAGCCGGCATCGCCGGTCAGATAGCAGCCGTCGTAGCGCGACAGGTAGGAATCCACGTAGCGCCGCTCGTTCTGCCAGAGCGTCGGGGAGTTGCCCGGCGGCAGGGGCAGCCTGACCACGATGTTGCCGATCTCGCCCGGCTTCTGCTCCTTGCCCGTGTCGTCGAGCACGCGCACGTCATAGCCGGGCGCGGCCTTGGTCGGCGAGCCGGGCTTGATCGGCAGATGCTCGATGCCCCAGCAGTTGGCGGCGATCGCCCAGCCGGTCTCGGTCTGCCACCAGTGATCGATCACCGGCCGCTGGAGCTTCGCCTCGGCCCAGTGCAGGGTGTCCGGGTCGCAGCGTTCGCCGGCGAGGAACAGGGTGCGGAAGCCTGACAGGTCGTGCCGGGCAAGGTGGCGGCCTTCGGGATCCTCCTTCTTGATCGCCCGGAACGCGGTCGGCGCGGTGAACAGGCAGACCACGCGGTGCTGGGCGATCACCCGCCAGAACGCGCCGGGATCGGGCGTACCGACCGGCTTGCCCTCGAAGATCACGGTGGTGTTGCCATTCAGGAGCGGCGCATAGCAGATGTAACTGTGGCCGACCACCCAGCCGACGTCGGAGGCCGCCCAGTACACCTCGCCGGGCGCGACATCGTAGATGTGCTCCATGGTCCAGCGCAGCGCCACGGCGTGACCGCCGTTGTCGCGCACGATGCCCTTGGGCTGGCCGGTCGTGCCCGAGGTGTAGAGGATGTACAAGGGATCGGTCGCGGCGACCGGCACGCACTCCGCGGGTGCCGCCCCGGCCACGGCCTCGTCCCAGTCGAGATCGCGGCCCGGCATCATCTCGGCCTCGGCCTGCGGCCGGGCGAGGATGATGCACCGCTCGGGCTTGTGCGCCGCGAGCTCGATCGCACCATCGAGGAGCGGCTTGTAGGGGATGATGCGGCCCGCCTCGATGCCGCAGGACGCCGAGACCACCACCTTCGGCTTGGCGTCGTCGATTCGGGCAGCCAGCTCGCTGGAGGCGAAGCCGCCGAACACCACCGAATGGATCGCGCCGATCCGGGCGCAGGCGAGCATCGCGATCAGCGCTTCGGGCACCATCGGCATGTAGACGATGACGCGGTCGCCGTAGCCGACCCCCTGGCGCCGGAGCGCACCGGCGAAGCGCGCCACCTGATCCTGGAGCTCGGCGAAGGTGAGCGTCCGGATGGTATCGGTGACCGGGCTGTCGTGGATCAGCGCCGGCTGACTGCCGCGCCCGGCCGCGACGTGCCGGTCGACCGCATTGTAGCAGGTGTTCAGCTTGCCACCTGCGAACCATCGATAGAACGGCGGTCGGCGGTCGTCGAGCACCCGGTCCCAGCGCCGCTCCCAATCCAGCGCCTCGGCGGCTTCGGCCCAAAAGCCATCGGGATCCCTGAGCGATCGGGCGTAGACATCTTCGTAGCGGCTCATGTCGTCCCCCGCGCCTTGTTCGGGCGTTGATCGGCTACTATAGCGAGCGCGCGCTGGCGCCGACAACGCCGGGCGGGGTCGGTCGTACGCCGCCCCTGGCAAGCGCGCGGGATTGTAGCGCGGCCCGCTTGAAGAGGAGTGCTGCCGGGTGAACAGAGGTTCGGCGTTGGTTGGCCCGGTGTGAGGTCGCTTCGAAACGGACGGTCCTTCTGCCGATGCTGCTTTGCTACCTCTTCCTGCTCGGCGCGCTGGCGCTGTTCACCGCGTACACGCGCAACTTCCAGCGCACGCTCGTGGAGCTCGGCAGCAGGCTGGACGAGCCGGCAGCGGCCCGGCTCATGCCGAACGGCCAGCGCCTTCGGACCATGGCCCTCCTCGCAGGCTGGCCGGTCGCGCTCGGCTTCGGCATGCTGTTCGTCGCCTGGTGGAAGGCGGTGGCGCTGGCGGTGGGCGCGTTTTTGATCCTGGTGCCGGTGCTCGGCGCGCTCACGCCGCGCCCCGAGTCCAGGCACTACCTCGATCGGATCCGGGACGACCTGCAAGCGCGGATCGCAAACGGCGGTCGTGACGTCAAGGAACTAGCTCGGATTCTCGAGCGTCTCGACGAGATCTCTCGAACGCCCCCGACTTGAGCTCGTCCAGGAGGCGCGTCGCCTCCGCCTGCACCAGGTTCTCGGCCGCGTCCCTCGCGGCGGCGTCCTTGACGGCGGCCAGGGTGCGTTCTGCGGTGTCTTCGAACTGGTCGAAATCGAGCTCGACCAGCACTGCTGCGCAACCATACTTCAGCGCCAACGCCGAGCGCGCGCCTCCGATGGCCTGCAGGCACAGCCCGACGCCGGTCTCCCGGCTTGCGCCGTAGAGCTGACCGGCGAGCGCGGCGCCGGCATGGTGCACGACCCGAAGATGCCACATGCCCAGGAGGGCTTGCGCCCACTCGTTGTCGGGATCGAGCAAGAGCGCCTGATCGAGCAGCGCCTTCCCCTCTTCGGCGTAGCCGCCCACATGCGCGCTGATCGGGTTTTTCAGCTCGGCTAGCTGGCCGAGCGCGATCGCCAGCTGCAAATGCGCATCGACGTGATCGGGCTCGAGCGCGAGCGCCTGCCTGGCATCCGCCGCCGCCAGCTCGAACAAGGCCTGCTTTTCAGTATCCGGGCTGAGGTAGGCTGCCTGGACCAGGGTCGCCTTGGACGCAAGCGAAAACCCTTCGGCGCTGTTGAGCGACCGCGCCAAGCTGGCGGCCGCGGCCATGTCGCCTCGTTGATACAGCGTTTCGGCCTCGCCGGGCCCGGCCGCGGGCGCCGGCGAGAACGCGCCGATGCTCAGGCCGAGCGCCACCAGCAAACCGGCTGCTGGCGATGCGTAAGGTCCAGGCTGCAACTCCAAGGTCCAGGGCGCGCCGGTTGAACCGCCGCCGCCGACGCTCGCACGTCGATCGGTGGTTGGATGCTGAAATAATTGCGCGGGCCGCGATGACAAGGAGCGCCGCGCCGTCTCGGCCCGAGGCGGGTGCGCGCCAATCCGTTTTTCACCCCAGCGGCAGACAGCGGCACAGAACTCGCTTGCAGGTTGCACCACATCGGCAGCTCCACCGACCGGCTCCTCGATCGAATCCCCAAAAGGCGATCGGATGCTGGCGGCCGGGCGCATTGGCCGTTGCCATTGACGAAAATCGCCGGGCGTCCGATCTATGCGTGATCATGACCCTTCGAGGGAGCGGCAAGCCGTGCGCTGGCTGATGCGGCTGGTCGCAGCGTGGTGCGTCGTGGCCGCGCTCGCGGCGCCCCCGACCTATAGCCAGGAACAGCCGGCGCGGGTCGAAGTCGACCCCGTGCGCACCGAGCCGCTCAGTCAGACGACGCCGGTGATCGGTCGGATCGTCACCCAGCAGCAAGGTCCGGTGGCCGCTCGGGTTGCCGGTCTGGTCGACCGGGTCGGGGTCGAGGTTGGCGATCGGGTCGAAAAAGGCCAACCGCTGATCTGGCTGGACAGTGAGCCGCTCAGCTTCGCGCTCGACCTCGCGCGGGCCGAACATGGCGCGATGCTTGCCGAACTCGAGACGACGCTGCGGGAGCTGCAGCTTCTCGAGGGCGAGCTCGAACGCATCACCGGACTCCGGAATTCGGCCGCGTTCTCCAAGGCGCAGCTGGTCGACAAGCAGAACGAGATCGAGGTCGCCCGCAGCCGGATCGGACAGGCGCGGGCGCGGCTCGACCAATATCGGGCGAACCTGGAACTCAAGGCGCGCGATCTCGAGGATGCGGTGGTCAGCGCTCCCTTTGCCGGCGTGGTCAGCCTGCGTCACGTCAGCCCGGGGGCGTACATTCGGGTCGGCGATCCGGTCGTGACCCTGATCGACGACAACGCGCTCGAGATCGAAGCCGAGGTCCCGAGCGATCGGGTCGCGGCGCTGCGCCCCGGCACCAAAGTGTCGATCCGGCTGGACGACGGCACCGAGCACGAGGCCGAGGTGCGCGCCGTCGTGCCTGAAGAGGATCCGCTCACCCGCACCCGGGCGGTCCGCTTCACGCCGAAGTTCGGGGCCACCGCCAAGCCGCTCGCGGTCGCGCAGAGCGTGACCGTGGAGCTGCCGATCGGTCAGCCGCGGCAGGTCGTCACGGTGAACAAGGACGGGATCATCCAAGGCTCCAACGGCGCCGTGGTCTACCTCGCCGAAGATCATGCGGCGGCGCTGCGGCCGGTGCAGCTGGGCGAGGCGGTCGGGGGCAGGTTCGAGGTGCGCGACGGCTTGCAGCCCGGTGACCTGGTGGTGGTGCGCGGCAACGAGCGGCTGCGCCCGGGCCAGGCAATCACTTATCCCGGAGCACCCGAGAACGGCCCCGCTGTGAACGGTCCCGAGGACTCCGGGTCCTGAGATGAACCTGATCCGCCTGGCGATCGAACGGCCGATCGCGGTCATCGCCGCGGTCCTGATGGCGGTGATGCTCGGACTGGTCGCGCTGGCCACCATTCCAATTCAGCTGACGCCGGACGTGCGCCGACCGGTGATCACGATCGAGACCGAGTGGCCGGGCGCCGCGCCGGCCGAAATCGAGCGCGAGATCATCACCGAGCAGGAGGACGTGCTGCGCGGGCTCCAGGGCGTCGAGAAGATGACCTCCCGGGCGCGCGACGGCAACGGCGAGATCACGCTCGAGTTCCAGGTCGGCCAGGACATGGATCGGGCGCTGCTGCTGGTCGCCAACCGGCTCGACCGGGTCAGCAGCTATCCCGACGAGGCCGATGAGCCGAGCCTCGACACCTCGAGCGAAGAGGACAGCGCGATCGCCTGGTTCATCCTGACCCGGGTCGAGGGCAACGAGCGGCCAATCTACACCTATCGGGACTTCGTCGAGCAGGTCGTTCAGGATCGGCTGGAGCGGGTCCCCGGGGTCGCCCGCGTCAACGTCTACGGCGGCAGCGAGCGGGAGCTGCAGGTCACGGTCGATTCCGAACGCATGGCGCGCTACGGCCTCACGGTTCCGGAGGTGGTCGACGCTCTCCAAGCCGCCAACATCGCGGTGACCGCCGGCGACGTCGACGAGGGCAAGCGCCGCTACGTGGTCCGCACCGAAGGCGAACTGACCACCCCGGTTCAGGTCGAGGACGTGGTGGTGCGCAGTCATCGTGACCCGGCCACGGGGCGCCTCGGTCGGGTTCGCATGCGCGACATCGCGACGGTCGACTTCGGCCACAAGGAGCCGACCGCCAACATCCGGATCATGGGCGAGCCGGCGATGGCGATCAACGCCCAGCGCGAGACCGGCGCCAACGTGATCGAAGCGATGGCAGGAATTCGCGCGGCGATCGAGGAGCTGAACGCCGCCGCGCTGCCGCAGGCGCAGCTCCAGCTCCGTCAGGTCTACGACGAGACCGTCTACATCAACAGTGCGATCAGCCTGGTCCAGCAGAACATCCTCGTCGGCGGCGCGTTGGCCGCGATCATTCTCCTTCTGTTCCTGCGCTCCGGCTATGCGACCCTGATCGTGTCGATCGCGATTCCGGTCTCGGTGGTCGCCTCGTTCGTCGCCATGGCGGCGATGGGCCGCTCGCTCAACGTCATCTCGCTCGCCGGGATCGCGTTCGCCGTCGGCATGGTGGTCGACGCCGCGATCGTGGTGCTCGAGAACATCTACCGCCTGCGCCAGGCCGGGATACCGGCGCGCGAGGCGGCGTATCAGGGCGCCAGGCAGGTGTGGGGCGCGATCCTGGTCTCGGCGCTGACCACGGTCATGGTGTTCATCCCGATCCTGGTCATGGAGCTCGAGGTCGGCCAGCTGTTTCGCGACATCGCGGTGGCGATCTCGGTGGCCGTATTGCTGTCGCTCCTGGTCGCGATCACGGTCATTCCCGCTCTGTCGAAGCGGCTGCTGACGAAGGTCAGCGGCACCGACAGCAGGCGCCTGCCTCTGATCGACCCGATGGCGAGCGCGTTTGCGGCGGGCATCATGGGCTTCACGCGGGCGATCGTGCGCAGCCGGACCCTGGCCTTGAGCGTGGCGCTCGTGGTGACGGTCGCCGCCGGGTTCGGCGCCTGGCTGTTCCTGCCCAAGCTCGAGTATCTGCCCGACGGCAACCGCAACCTGGTGTTCGGCATCATCCTGCCCCCGCCGGGCTACAATCTCGCCACCAAGACCGAGATCGCGCGCTCTCTCGAGGAGGCATCGCGGCCGCTCTGGTCGAGCGAGACCGGCCCGGAGCCCGAGCCGGGCGGCCCGCCCAAGATCCGCGATTTCTTCTTCGTCTCGGCGCTCGGCTTCATCTTCCTCGGCGCCCAAAGCGAGCAGCCGGAGCGGGCCGGCGAGCTGATCGCTCCGCTCTCCGGCCCGATCTTCGAGGAGCCGGGCACGTTCGGCTTCATCACCCAGCCGTCCTTGTTCGGGCGCGGGATCGGCGGTGGCCGCACGGTCGATCTCGACATCGCCGGGCCCGAGCTGGAGCCGATCCTCGAGGTCGCGCTCAGGGCGGCCGGCCTGGTCAGCCAGATTCTGCCGCGCACCGAGGGGCACCAGCTGCGCCCCAATCCGGGCCTCGAGCTCGGGGCGCCCGAGGTGCGGCTGCTGCCCGATCGCGTGCGTCTGGCCGACGTCGGCGTGTCCGCCCGCGCGCTGGCGATGACCGTCGACGCGTTCAACGACGGTCTGCGCGTCGCCGAGATCACGGTCGATGGCAGGCAGATCGATCTCACTCTGCTCGGGCCAAGGCCGGAGGGCGAGCGGACCCAGGCGATCGAGAGCCTGCCCGTGGTCACCGAATCGGGCCGGATCCTGCCGGCGCGCAGCCTCGCCGACATCCGGATCACCGCCGGCCCGACCGAGATCCGCCATCTCGAGCGGGAGCGCACGGTCACCCTCGAGATCCGACCGGCCAACACCATGCCCCTCGAGGCGGCGCTCGAGATGCTGCAGGCGGAGGTCATCGTGCCGCTCGAGGCCGCAGGACTGCCGCCGGGCGTCCAGCTGGATCTGTCCGGGACCGCCGACCAGCTGACCCAGACCTGGGACGCCATGGTGCTCGACCTCGCGCTCGCCGTGGTCATCGTCTACCTGGTGATGGCGGTGCTGTTCGAGAGCTTCATCTATCCGCTGATCATCCTGATCTCGGTGCCGGTCGCGGCGGCCGGCGGCATCGGCGGCCTCGCGATCCTCAATCTGTTCCGCTACCAGCCGCTCGACATGCTGACCCTGCTCGGGTTCGTGATCCTGATCGGCATCGTGGTCAACAACGCGATCCTCTTGGTTCACCAGACGCTGCACCACATGCGCGAGGACGGCATGACCGGGGCCGATGCGATCATGGAGGCGACCCGCAACCGGCTGCGGCCGATCTTCATGAGCACGCTGACCAGCGTGTTCGGCATGCTGCCGCTGGTCCTGTTCCCGGGCGCCGGCTCGGAGCTGTACCGCGGGCTCGGCTCGGTGGTGATCGGGGGCCTGGCGCTGTCGGCGCTGCTGACGCTGCTTCTGATCCCGCCGATGCTGAGCGTGCTCCTGGCCGGTCGCGCGACCGAGACGGAGACCGGTGCGGTGCCGGAGGCCGCGCCGGCGGAGTAAACCGTCCGGCCGCGGCCGACCCATGACGACGCGTTGCCGGCCGTCGGTGGCGGGGATCTTCGATGGAGCGCCGGTGCCCTGCTGGTGGGGCGGCCCCCGGACCGCGCATCGCGGCCCTGGTCGCGCGGGTGTGAACGCCCACGGCCGGTTGCCGCGACGCGACCAGCGCGACCGACTTGCCATCCGCGGCTGGCGACCAAGGTTCTGAACCGAGGGCGCCGGTCCGGCGCGACCGGCGGGTCATCAGCGAAACGCGGGAGGAACCATGAGCGGTTGCCAGTCGAGACGTTCCATGGCCGAAAGAGCGCGCGGTTGCATCTGGAAGCGCAGCCTCATGGCGAGCATCGCGGTTGGCCCGCTGGTCCTGGGAAGCGAATCAGCGCTCGGCCAGGCCGACCGGCTCGGGCTGAGCGAGGATACGGCAGTCGACGAGGATGCCGGGATCCGGGTGCCCGCGGGCTTCGACGCCAGGGTCTTCGCCCAGGATGTCGGCCGGGCACGTCACATCGCGGTGCGGGACAACGGCGATGTCTACGTCGTCCTGCGCCGGCTCAATGAGGGCAGCGGCATCGCGGCATTGCGGGACGAAGACGGCGACGGCGCGGCCGACCAGGTCGCGTATTTCGGCGAGGACGCCGGCACCGGCATCGCGATCTATGAGGATTTCCTCTACGCCTCGAGCGATACCGCGATCTATCGTTATCCGCTGCCCGAGGGCGAGGCGCTCGTACCGGAGAGCGGGCCGGAGACCGTGGTCGGCGGCTTTCCCGAGCAGGAAAGCCACGCCTCGAAGGCCTTCACCTTCGACGAGTCCGGCAGTCTCTACGTCAACGTCGGAGCGCCATCCAATGCCTGCCAGGAGGAGGATCGGACCCTGGGCTCGCCCGGGCAGGAGGCGTGCCCGCTGCTCGAGCGCCACGCCGGCATCTGGCGTTTCGATGCCAGCAAGACCAATCAGGCGTTCGAGGACGGCGACCGCTTCGTCACCGGTACCCGCAACATCGTCGCCATGGACTGGAACCCGCTCGAGGGTGAGCTGTACTTCGTGATGCACGGGCGCGACCAGCTGCACGATCTGTTCCCGGACCTCTACACGGTCGAGCAGAGCGCCGAGCTACCCGCGGAGGAGTTTCACGTGGTGCGCGAGGGCGCGAACTACGGCTGGCCCTACACCTACTGGGACCCAAACGCCGACGCCCGGATGATCGGACCCGAGTACGGCGGTGACGCTCAGACCGTCGCGGACGAGGGCGACTACCGGGCGCCGCTGCTGACCTTCCCCGGCCACTGGGCGCCGAACGACCTCCTGTTCTACACGGCCGACGCGTTTCCCGAGGCGGC
>OCZV010000956.1_pt1 | contig 10315 bp, 8 predicted proteins | sample 1539051 | NCBI WGS metagenome assembly OCZV01 (sample SAMEA3113581, study PRJEB22503) | soil metagenome
CCCTCGAAGGGGTTGCGGCACGACCGGCACCAGTGCTGGGTGCGGCACGGCGTGGGGCCCCACGGCGACTCCATCAGGGTGTCCTCGCTCCCGCAGAACGGGCAGGGCACGCCGGCCTTCGTCATCAAGGGAACCGTGGCCGGACGGTCCCAGTGCGGGGCGATGCCGAACCCGCGGAGCCGCTCCCGGCCTCGCTCGGAGATCCGTTCGGTCGTCCACGGCGGGTCGTACACGAAGCGCACCCGAACCTCGCGGCCGCCGGCCGCCTCCTCGACCGCGGCCCGGACGTCGCGGCCGATCAGGTCCTTGGCCGGACAGCCCACGAACGTCGGCAGGAGGTCGACCTCGATCGCATCCGGCGTGATCGCGACCCGCTCGACCATCCCCAGATCGGTGACCGAGCACGCCGGGATCTCGGGATCGGCCACCCCGTCGAGGGCCTGGCGGACCCGCCGCTCTATCGCGTCGGTCTCGGTCCTCACCACGTCGCCCCCGGCAGGGCCCGGTACAGGCCCGTCATCTCCTCCCACAGCGGGAGGAAGTCCTCGCTGTGCTTTCCATGCCGGCCGCCGGCTCCGGCGAAGCCGCCCACGTGAACCCACCGGCCGTCGCGGCGCTCCACGCCGGGGACCGTCAGCGTCGGGCCGGCCTCGATCTCGCCCGAGGACGTGGGAACCATGTCCCCCCCGGTCCCCTGGTGCGCGCTCAGCACCCAGTCGAGCGAGTTCTCCTCGAGCTCCCGGCCGATCCGTCCGAGCCACTCGCCGAGCATGGCCTCCGACGAGACCGGCATGACGCCGTCCGCCACGAGGCTCTCCTCGTCGGGCGGCGCCTCGAACAGGGCCATGGCCTCCGGCAGGGCGCCCTCCAACCCCTGAGCCAGCCGCTGGCGCGCCTCCACGGACCCACCGGCCAGCCGGGAGAACCACTCGCGAGCGTGCTCCAGGTGGTACTTCTCCTCGAGCCGGATCGTCTTCACCGCCGCGGCCAGCTCGGCGAACGAGGAGCGCTCCAGCGAGACCAGCCGGACGTCGTCGGCCTCGTCGTAGAGCCACTGCCGAGCGATCGTGTATCCCCAGTCGCCGTTCGGACGCTCGCACAGGATCGCGTTGCGGTAGTCCTCCGGTGATCGGCCGAGGCCGAGGGCGTCGGGGTCCTTCCCGGCCAGCGGCTCGGCCAGCTCGTACAGGAGTCGGGCGTGGCCGATCTCGTCCTGCCCGATCGAGGAGAACGCCAGGTCCTCCTCCAGGTAGGGCGCCCAGCCGGTCCACTCCGAGTGACGGTGGCCGAGGATCAGCTCGTCGTCGGCCAGCGCGAGCAGCAGCCCCAGACGCGGGTCAGGCACCAGCTCGCTCCCTCCGCCGGTGTCCTCGCGGCCGAGGATGGTCGATCACCAGCCCCCGGTCGGCCATCATCGCGTGCACCCGCTTGAGCTTCGCGCCGACGCCCACGTACCCCGTCTGGCGCCGGTACTCCTTGTCGATCACGCCGCCGAGGCCCTCGGGGTCGGGGCACTCATGGACCTCGTCCTCGCCTCTCCGCCGAAGGGCGAAGGTGGTTCCTTCCCCGTGGCGGAAGTGGGTCTCCCGCGCCAGCAGCATCGCCAGGTCCAGGTCCGGCGCGTTCAGGGAACCCGCGACCTGCCACGGGTCCCCGTCCCGGCGTCGAGAGAGGACGTCCCAGACCGCCATCGCCTAGGCGGCTCGGGGGATCCCGTTGAAGACCTCGCGGACCCAGGCGTGGTGGTCCCAGATCTGCTTCCGGCGGGACAGTCGGTCCTTGGTCCGGGGACCGTTCCCCTTCACGACCTCCCAGAACTCGTCCCAGCCGGGGTCGCCCCAGTCCCACTCGCCCTTCTCCTCGTTCCATGCGAGGTCGGGGTCGGGGACCGAGATCCCGAGGTCCCACAGCTTCGGCACGTAGGTGGAGAAGAATTCCTGGCGGAGGTCCTCGTTCGACCGGGTCTTGATGCCCCAGTACAGGAGGACATCCTTCTCGGGCTTCGACGGCGGACCGAAGAAGTGCATGATCGGCCGCCACCACCGGTTCACGGCGTCCTGGAACATCTCCCGCTGCTCGGGCGTGCCGCTGACCAGCTCGAGGGTGAGCTCCTCGCCGTGGCGGAGGTGCACCGACTCCTCGGGGCAGATCCGCCGCATCGCCCGGACGTATGGGAGGTACGAGCAGTCGAGGAGCGCCTTCTGGGTGACCAGCGCGGCGCCGTCGATCAGCCAGCCGATCACGGCCACGTCGCCCCACGACTCGGTCGGGTAGTGGAACACGTTGTGGAACTTGGTCCGCCCGTTGACGAGGTCGTCCCACATGTGGTCGCGGCTCTTCCCGAGGTCCTCGGCCACCCGGTACAGGATCTGGGCGTGCCCAGCCTCATCCTGCACCTTCGCGGTCAGGGACAGCTTCCGCTTCAGCGTGGGCGCCCTCGGGATCCACTCGCGCTCGGGGAGGCACCCCATGACCTCGGAATTCGCGTGCATCTCGATGAACTTCAGCAGCGAGGCCCGATACTCGTCGGGCATCCACTCGCCGGCCTCGATCTTCTCGCCGGCATCGACGCGGGCCTTGAACTCGGCCACCCGTTCCTCGTAGCTCATCGCCGTCCCTCCTTCGTCCCGAGCCCGGCCAGCAGGAGATCCGTGAACCGGTCCGCCACCTCGTCGGGCGAGAGCGGACCCTCCGGTCGATACCACGTATATGTCCAGTTCGCCGCCGAGAGCACCAGGAGCCTGGCGAACCGGGGATCGGTCGCGCCCGGGAGACCCCGGACGATGTCGTCCCACAGCCGCTCGTACCGCCGGCGGAGCCGGCGGATCCCCTCCTGGCGTTCCCCGGTGAGGGCCTTCCACTCGTGGTGGAACGCCCACGCGGCGTCGACGTTCGAGGCCACCACCCCCACGTGGGCACGCATGGCCCGACGGAGCCGCTGCTCGGGGGTCGCCTCCTCCGCCGAGATCGCGGTCACCTCGTCCAGGAACCGGTTCGCGGCCCGGAGGACGATCTCGTACAGGAGGTCCTCCTTCGAGGAGATGTGGGCGTACAGGCTCCCCGCGAGCATCCCCGCGGCCTCGCCGATTTCGCGCATCGACGTAGCGTGGTAGCCGCGACGGCCGAAGAGGCGGGCGGCCTCCTCCAGGATCTGGTCGCGTCGGGCCGGGGCCTTCACCGCCATGACGGCGGCATCATACCAAACAAACGCTCGTTCGGCTAGCCCTGAGACGCGGCGGCGGCCCGGGCGCGGAGGCCCTCGATCAGCAAGTCGAGGCCGAACTCGAACTGCTCGTCGTCGTCGCACTCGAGAAGGTGCGGAAGGGCTTCCCACAAACGAGGCAGGTCGGCGGCTCCGACCAGGCCGGCCATCGCTTCATGGGCATGGGCGTCGTGCGCGTCGTCCGTGGTCAGCCCCTGCTCGAACATGACGGAGCCGAGGATGTAGCCCCCGAACGAATGGAACGCCTTGACCGCGTCGGCGCCCCGAAGGCCGGCCCGGTGGAACACCTCCAGGGCGAACTCGTAGCCGCGGAGCGACTCGGGGTTGGTGAAGGCTCCCTTCTGCTCCGTCATCAGCGTGATGACGTTCGGGTGCTCCCGGAGCAGTCGCCGGTACTCCCGGGCGCCCAGCCGGGCGGCCTCCACCCAGTCCTCGACCTCGGGCACTCGGAACTGGGCCAGGACGTGCTCGCAGATCCCCGTGAGGATGTCGTCCTTGTCCTCGACGTGGTTGTAGAGCGACATGGCCTCGACGCCGAGCTCCCGTCCGATCCGGCGCATTGTCACGGAATCGAGGCCTTCCTCGTCCATGATGCGGAGGGCCGTGGAGATGACCCGTTCTCGAGTCAGGGGCTCGCGTCGCTTGCGGGTCTTCATCTGGTTCGCCATACGTTCACCTTCGAGGGGGTTGACACGTACAGCGTAAGCGAGGTACCTTACGCTGTCAACATATAGCGTAAGCCTAGATGGACGCCGGGAGGGAGGAAGTCCGGATGAAGCTCAACCCTGAATCGCTGGCCAGAGCGAGCAGCCGCCACCCGTGGCGGACGCTCGGCATCTGGGTGGTCCTGATCGCCTCGATGGGATTCGTCAGCAGCCAGCTGCTCGGCGACGTCCTCACCCAGGACATCGAATTCACCAACGAGCCCGAGTCGGTGCGGGCCCAGGAGGTCCTCGACGAGCGATTCTCGGACGGGGCCGAGACCGCCAGCACCGAGTTCTTCATCGTCCAGTCGGACACCCTCTCGGTGGACGACCCGCGGTTCGAGAGCGCGGTGAGAGGGCTGCAGGCCGAGATCGCCGAGGTCGATGGCGACATCCTGGCCTCCGACCCGTTCACCTACTACGACCTGGCCGAGCAGGCACCGGAGCAGGCGGCGGGGCTGGTGTCCCGCGACGGGCGGGGGACCCTGATCGGCGTTCCGCTCACCGACGTGGAGCTCTCCACGATCGAGGAACTCCGGGCGGTGGCCCGGGAGGCCCGCCCGGACGGGTTCACCGTGCAGGTGGCCGGGCAAGGCGTGATGTTCGCCGACTTCACCGAGATCGCCGAGGAGGACCTCCGCCGGGGCGAGTCGATCGGCATCGCCGCAGCCCTGATCATCATGATCGTGGTCTTTGCCGCCGTCGTGGCGGCGATCGTGCCCATTGTCATGGCGATCTTCGCCATCGTCGTGGCCCTGGGCCTGGTGTCGCTGATCGGCCAGATGGCCGAATTCAACCTGTTCGTGACCAACATGGTCAGCATGATCGGGCTGGCTGTGGGCATCGACTACTCGCTGTTCATCGTGTCCCGGTACCGGGAGGAGCGGAAGAAGGGGTTCCCCAAGCTCGAGGCCATCGGGGCCTCCGGCGCGACGGCCAATCGGGCTGTCTTCTTCAGCGGCCTGACCGTGGTCCTGGCCCTGCTGGGGATGTTGATCATCCCGGCCTCGATCTTCCGGAGCCTGGCGGCGGGGGCGATCCTGGTGACGCTGGCGTCGCTTGCGGCCTCGATGACCCTGCTGCCCGCGATCCTGGGCCTCCTCGGCGACCGGGTGAACTGGCCTCGGCTGGCCAAGCGAGCCCGGGTGGACTCCGACCACGACCCGAGGGGCGGGTTCTGGGATCGGATCACCCGCGGCGTCATGGCCCGACCGGTCGTGTACCTCCTGCTGGCCGTGGCGGTGCTGGGTGGACTGGGCTCGTTCTACTTCCAGCTGAACCGGGGCACCTCGCAGAGCGTCAGCACGCTCCCCGACGACTTCGAGTCGAAGCAGGCGTTCCTCACCCTCGAGCGGGAGTTCGCCGGCGGGCTGACCGACCCGGCCAGGATCATCGTCACCGGCGAGGTCGACAGCCCGGAGGCACAGGCGGCCATCGGCGATCTCCAGGCGGCCGTGGCCGGCATGGACGTGTTCGCTCCCGAGACCCAGGTCATCCCCAGCGAGGATGGCACCGCGGTGGAGGTCGACGCGTTCTTCCGAGGCGACCCCTCCACGAACGCGGCCTTCCAGGCCATCCGTGATCTGCGGAGCGACGTGGTCCCGGAGACGTTCGATGGCGTGGAGGGCGTCGAGGTCCTGGTGGGTGGGAACACCGCGTTCTTCACCGACTTCCTCGACGTGGCCGACCGGTATCAGTGGATCGTCCTGGCGTTCGTGCTCGGGCTGTCCTTCGTCCTCCTGACCGTGGTGTTCCGGTCGATCGTCGTGCCGCTCAAGGCCATCGTCATGAACCTGCTGTCGGTCGGCGCCGCGTACGGAGCCGTGACGCTGGTGTTCCAGGAGGGCGTGGGGATCGACTTCTTCAACTCGATCGGGTTCCAGTTCCAGCAGGTGTCGGCCATCGAGGCCTGGCTCCCGTTGTTCCTGTTCTCCGTGCTGTTCGGCCTGTCGATGGACTACCACGTGTTCCTGCTGTCCCGGATCCGCGAGGAGTACGACAAGACGCGGGACAACACCGAGGCCGTGGCGTACGGCCTGCGGACCACGGCAGGGATCATCACCGGGGCCGCTCTGATCATGGTGGCGGTGTTCATCGGGTTCGCGGCCGGCCGACTGGGGCCCCTCCAGCAGATGGGCTTCGGGCTGGCCGTGGCGGTGTTCATGGACGCCACGATCGTGCGGAGCCTCCTGGTGCCGGCCTCGATGCGGCTGCTGGGCGACTGGAACTGGTACCTGCCCAGGTGGCTGAACTGGCTCCCCCAGGTCAAGGTGGAGGGCCACGAGCCCACGATGGCCGCGCCGGAGCGCGAGCCGGTATCGGTGGAACGGTAGGCGCGGGCGGGGCCTGGATACACTCTCCTTCGAGGAGGAGGAGCGTGCGATGACCGACACCAACCGGCTGGTGATCGGGGGCGACCTGGTCGAGGCCGCCTCCGGGGAGACGTTCGAGTCCATCGACCCCTCGACGGGGCAGACCTTGGCCACCGTGGCCAAGGCCGGAAAGGAGGACGTCCGCCGGACCACCGAGGTCGCCCGGGCCGCGTTCGACGAGGGCCCGTGGCCGCGGATGAAGGGGCGGAAACGGGCCGCGGCGCTCTTGGCGGTGGCGGACGGCATCAAGAAGGAGGCGACCGAGCTCGCCGAGACCGAGGCCCGGGACTCCGGCGGAACGATCCGCAAGGCCAACAACGCCGACATCGGCATGGCCATCTCCACGTTCCGTGTGTACGCGGAGATGGCCGGGCGGGAGGAGGACGAGGAGCCGCTCCCCCGCTCGCCGATCTCGTACAACTACCTGCGCCGCGAGCCGATGGGCGTGTGCGCGGCGATCACCCCGTGGAACTTCCCGCTCCAGATGGCCGCGTGGAAGATCGCCCCGGCCATCGCCGCGGGCAACACCGTGATCCTGAAGCCGGCCTCGTACACGCCGCTCTCCTCGTTGATGGTCGGGCGGATCTGCCTGGAGGCCGGGATCCCGGAGGGCGTGGTCAACGTGCTGTCGGGGCCGGGGGCGGCGGCCGGCGAGGAGCTGGTGGTCTCCCCGCTGGTGGACAAGGTGGCCTTCACCGGCTCCACCGAGGTCGGCCGGCGGATCATGCAGCTGGCCAGCGGCACCGTGAAGAAGGTCACGCTCGAGCTCGGCGGCAAGTCGCCCTCGATCGTTACCGACGCCGCCGACCTCGACTACGCGGTGGACGGGGCCCTATGGGGCGTGTTCTTCCATCAGGGCCAGGTGTGCTCGGCCGGGACCCGGCTGTTCGTCCAGCGTTCGGTCTTCGACGACTTCGTCCCGGCGCTGGTGAAGCGGGCCCAGGACCTTCGGGTCGGCCCGGCGCTCAACGCCGAGTCCGACCTCGGGCCCGTGGTCTCCCAGAGCCAGCTGGAGACCGTGGAGCGGTACGTGGAGATCGGCCGGTCCGAGGGGGCTGAGGTCGCGGTCGGCGGCGAGCGGGCCGTGGTCGAGGGCCACGAGGGCGGCTACTACTACCGCCCCACCATCCTCACCGGCGTCGACAACTCGATGAAGGTGGCCCAGGAGGAGATCTTCGGGCCGGTTCTGGCGGTGATCCCGTTCGAGGATGACGACGAAGTGGTCAGCCTTGCCAACGACTCGATCTACGGGCTGGCCGGGGCGGTGTGGTCGACCGACGTGCCCCGAGCGGTGTCGATCGCAGAGCGGCTGCGGACCGGAACCGTGTGGATCAACGACTACCACATGATCAATCCGCGGTATCCGTTCGGCGGCTACAAGCAGTCGGGGATCGGCCGCGAGCACGGGAAGCTCGGCTTCGACGAGTACCGCGAGGCCAAGCACATCCACATCGACCTCGCCGGGGGCCGCGACAAGCACCCCTGGTGGGGAAGCCTGTTCGGTCGCTAGCACCCCCCGACTACGGCACGCTGAACACGCGCTCGCAGCTTCGGTTGGCCCGGTCCTTGCCGGGCCCGCCGCCGCACACGTCCCGATCCGGGCCACCGCCGAGCCGGTCCCTCCCACCGCTCCCGAACAGGTAATCGCTTCCCGAGCCGCCCGACAGCCGGTCGGCGCCGGCGCCCCCGAGGACGCGATCGCGGCCCCCGCCCCCTCGGATCCGGTCGCTGCCGCCCAGACCGCAGAACACCTCGGACTCGGGACCCCCGGCGAACGAGTCTGGGCCGCCCGTGCCGATGAACTGCGGGAACGGAAGGTCGCCGAAGCCGGGGCACGACGCCGCCAGCGACGCGTTCACCCCGGACGCCTCGGCTGATCCCGTCACCGTGACGTCGTCGGCGGACTCGAACTCGGGCGTGTCCTGATACCACTCGGTCCGGTGGTCGTTCTGCGCGTCGCACCAGTCGTAGAAGATGACCTTGTAGCTCCCCGACCGGACCGGCACGCTGTACTCACCGTTCGCGTCGGTCACCGTGGTGCTGAAAGTGAAAAAGTCGGAATCGACAACGTCGATGCACACGTCGGGCAGCGGTGAGCCGGTGGCCGCGTCGGTCACGGTGCCGGCGATCGCGCCGGCGTCGACCTCCTTCAGCCTGAAGGTCAGCGCCCCCGCGGCGCCCTCGTACCCGCCCACCTGGAACGCGAAGGTCACACCGGCCTCGGCCGCGAACACCGCGATCGACTGTGCGCTGAACACGTCGTCGTTGCAGGCCACCGGGGAGAGCGACGCCAGGTCGCTCCCCGTCCAGACGGCCAGGACCGTGTCGAAGTCGCTCCCGAGGGTGTCGGCGCGAAGGACCACGTCCGTGGCCGGAGTGAACCGGTACCACACCGACTTCGCGGCGGGCCCGCACTGGGAGGTGGGCTCACCGGGCTCCGCCGTGGCCTCCACGGTGGACTGGGCGTCCTGGTACGGGATCGCACCGATCGTGGTCCCCGCGGCGAACGCGTCGTTCGGCGGTGGGGCCGCGCCGGCGGTCCCGGGGAGGGACCACAGCGCCAGGCCCATCATGGCGGTGAGGACGATCCGTCCTCGGCTTCGGTCCGGCCTCACCCTCCCCCTCCCCCTCGTGGCAGCCCACGCTAGACCGAAGGTCAGGAACGGTCAAGAGGGAGATCCCGGAAAAGCCGAGAGGGGGACTGCCCGCGATCCCCCTCCAGGCGCATGCAGCACCCGAGCGCCCTTCCCGTGTGCTGCTTCTGCCGGGTAAACCCGGCTGGTCTTCGCCACCTATGATGCGGCTCCAGCGAAGGAGGGGGAATGGCCCGGTCGGACCATCTTCTAGTAGTCACAAGGGACTAGTCCCATGTCGTCGGTGGGTTGCTCGACCCTGGTCACGTGCGCGTTGCCGATGCTCCCGGCGCGGTCGCCGGCCGGTCCCGAAGTCGTCCGCGACGCCGTCGTGGCCTGGGACGGCGGCGCGCTCACCTACGCCGGTCCGCGGTCGGGGTGGAGCGGCCCCGTCGACGAGGAGCTCACCCGGCGCACGGTGGTCCCCGGCTTCGTCGACTGTCACACCCACATGCCGTTCTTCGGCTGGCGGGACGACGAATACGAGGCCCGCCTGCAGGGCGCCTCGTACCGGGACCTCCACGGCGAGGGCGGGATCCGCCGGAGCGCCCGGATGTTGGCCGAGGCCTCCGACGAGGAGGTGCTGGAGTTCTGCCGGCCCCTGGCCGCCGAGATGCTCCGCCACGGGACCACAACCCTCGAGCTGAAGACTGGGTACGGCCTGTCGGTCGAGGCCGAGCTGCGGCAGGCTCGCCTGGCGCGGCGGCTGGCCGAGGAGCTCCCCCAGACCGCCACCGTGACCCTCCTGGCATGCCACGCCGTCCCCGACGGGATGAACCGGGAGGCCTGGGTCGACGCGGTCCGGGCAGAGCTGATCCCCACCGCCGCCCGCGAAGGGCTCGTCGACGCGGTCGACGTGTACGTCGAGGACATCGCGTTCTCGACCGACGACCTCGAGCGCGTGGCCGAGGCCGCCGCCGAGGTGGAGCTTCCGCTCCGGGTCCACGCCGACCAGCTGGGGACCTCGGGCGCCGCCGAGGCAGCCGTGCGCCTCGGGGCCCGGAGCGCCGACCACCTCAACCACGTCAGCGACGATGGCGTGACCGCGCTGATCGGCAGCGACACGGTGGCGGTGCTCCTCCCGGCCTCAACGATGCTCCTCCGGGCCCAACCCCCGCCGGTGGACCGCCTGGCCCGGGGCGCCGCCCTGGCCCTGGCCACCGACTGCAACCCCGGGACGTCGCCGATCGTGTCGATGCCCGAGGCCGTCGCCCTCGGCTGCGCGATGTACGGCCTGGCGCCCCTGGAGGCACTGGTCGCGGCGACGGCGAACCCTGCGTGGGTCCTCGGCCTGCACGACCGCCTCGGCTCGCTGGAGCCGGGGAAGCGGGCCGACTTCGTGGTCCTGGACACCGACGAGTTCCGGCGGGTGCCGTACCGCCC
>OCZV010000957.1_pt1 | contig 10312 bp, 9 predicted proteins | sample 1539051 | NCBI WGS metagenome assembly OCZV01 (sample SAMEA3113581, study PRJEB22503) | soil metagenome
CTCCGCCGGCGGGGTCGGAAATTGCAGAGTGCTTGCGTGCGACGACAAGGCGTGAGCTAACGGGCGTGCTGGGGATGAGATTGTTTGTGGTGTTGTTTGTGTGGGCGGAGTTATAACATTCAGCGGATGCAACGCAACCTGACGGGCCGCCGGCTGCTTGGGGTCCTGCTGGCGCTCCTGCTGGTGGGCGCATCGGTGCTATCTCTTCCTGCGTCGGCTCAGCAGGAACGTCTCGACCAGATCAAGCGGAGGCAGGCGGACCTCGAGCGCAGGATCGATCGCGCCAGGGAACGGCGGGGGCAGCTCCTCGACCGGATCGGCGTAGTCGACGATCAGCGCTCGGAGGTCGAGGATCAGGTTGCGGTCCTGGACACCGAAATCGCCGCTCTCAACGAGCGGATCGACAGAGTGTCTGAGCGCCTGGCCGCGACTCAGAAAAAGCTCGCCGTCTTGCATTCGGAACTCGAGTCAATCCTGGCGCGGCTCGTGGAGCAAACCGACATATTCACGGAGCGCGCCGTTGCCGCATACAAGGCCGGTCCGACCGCGTATCTCGATGGCATGTTCGCCGCAGAGTCTTTCGGCGACGTCGTTCAGCGTTATGCGTACTACCAATCAATACTCGACGCGGACTCGGAACTAATAGAGGAGATCGAGGTCCTCCAAAAGGAGACGAGCCAGCGACGAAAGCAGGTCGAGCGCAAAGAAGAGGAGATTGCCAAAGCCAAGCGCCGGTTAGAAAACGACCGCGCTCGCGTAGCGAGGATCCGATCGGAGCGCGCCGATGCACTGGCTTCACTCAAGTCGGTTCTGTCCGAGAAGAAGACACTCCTCTCGGATGTTCAGACCAAGAAGAGAAGATGGGAACGGATTCAGGATCAGCTGGATCGCGAGTCTGACGATATACAGGCGATCCTCGCCCAACGCTCCTCGTCAGGATCGGCACCCACCGCCGCTGCGCCGTCCTACGGTGGGGGGCAGTTTGCGTGGCCGGCCGCTGGACCCGTCACGTCACCATTTGGATATCGAACCCATCCGATCTTCGGAGGCAGGCGTTTGCACACCGGCGTCGATATCGGCGCGCCGTACGGTGCAACCGTCGTGGCGGCCTCGACCGGCGTGGTTGCCTACGTAGGATCGATGAGCGGTTACGGAAACGTGGTCGTGGTCGATCACGGCGGGGGGGTCGCCACCACCTACAACCACCTCTCAGGTTTTGCCGTGAGCTCAGGCCAGCGGGTGTCGCGCGGACAAGCGGTCGCTTCGGTTGGTTGTACCGGCTACTGCACCGGTCCCCACCTGCATTTCGAGGTGAGAGTCGGCGGGTCGCCGGTTGATCCGATGCCCTACCTGCAGTAACGCCTGCCTCAGCCACATTGGAGCCCTCGACCCCTTACCCTTATATGTCGATGCCACGCTCTCAAAGAATCCTGTTTGTGGTGCTTGCCGCCTTGAGTCTGGGACTCACAACCTTTGCGGCCGGCTACCTCGCGGGCGGGGCGGGGGATGACCGGGCTCCGGGCGGAGGCCCAGTCGTCGTGGACGGTGAGATCCCTGAGGGTGAGGGCGCCAAGGTAATAGCCGATGCTCTCGAGAGGATCCGCGAGGCAGCGGTGGACCCACCGAGCGAATCGTCGCTGGTCAAGGGGGCCATCCGGGGGATGGTGAGGGTCCTACACAGGTCGGACGATCCCTACGCCCTCTTCTACACGCCTGAAGGCTATGAGGCCTTCCAGGAGTTGACCACCGGACAGTTTTCGGGGATCGGGGTGTGGGTCAAGCCGCGCGAGAAGCTGCTTGAGATCGTTTCCGTCCTTCCGGGCACTCCCGCTCAGGAGTCGGGTCTGAAGCGCGGTGACGTGATCCAAACGATCGACGGCGCAGACGTCACGGAAATCAACCCGGATGAGGCAGTAGCTCGCATCAAGGGACCCGAGGGTTCCGCTGTGGAGGTCGGTGTCCAAAGAGACGGCGCCGAGCTGAGCTTTTCGATCACCCGGCGCTCCATCGACCTTCCCAACCTGAGGGCGAAGCTCAACGACGGGAACATCGGCTACCTGCAGCTCTTTGGCTTTGCGCGCGGAGCGGGAGGTCAGCTCCGCAAGGAGGTCGACCAGCTCATCGATCGTGGGGCGGAGGCGTTCATTCTCGATCTGCGAGACAACGGCGGGGGACTGTTCTCCGAAGCGATCGATGTGGCGAGCGTCTTCATCGAGGAGGGTGAGATCGTCATCTATCGCGAACAGAAGGCGGACGACATCGTCTACGAGGCCAAGGGTGATGCCTTTGAAGACGTTCCCGTTGTGGTTCTCGTCAACGAGGGCACGGCAAGCGCGTCGGAGATCGTCGCGGGTGCGCTCCAGGATAAGGACCGTGGAATCGTCGTGGGGACGACCACGTACGGGAAGGGTTCCGTTCAGGAGATCATCCCGCTCGCGGATGCATCGGCACTAAAGCTCACGACTGCGGCCTACCTGACGCCGAGCGGCCGCAACATCAACGGGAAGGGAATCGAGCCGGACATCAAAGTCGACGCCGGACGCGCGGCCCAGAAGGCGCGCGCAGTTCAGATCCTCCAGGGGATCGTCTTGTCGACCAGCGGCTCTCAAGGCGGCTAGGCACCCGGTCTAGTGAGTGCTAAGTCGAACGGTTCCGCGACCAAACTGATTGCTCAGAACCGCAAAGCGCGCCACGACTACCTCATCGAGGAGACCTACGAGGCGGGGCTCGTACTTGTGGGAACCGAGGTGAAGTCGTGCCGCGCCGGCAAGGCAAACCTGGCCGATGCGTATGCCGTCGTCAAAGACGGCGAGGTATGGCTCCTCGGCTGCCACATAAGCCCCTACTCGCACGGAAACCGGGCCAACCATGACCCCGTGCGTCCGCGCAAGCTACTGCTACACCGCGCCGAGATCGCGAAGCTGAGCGTTGCGACCTCTCAAGAGGGTCGCACGCTTGTGCCGCTTCGCCTCTACTTCAAACACGGGCTCGCAAAGGCCGAGGTGGCCGTCGCGCGCGGCAAGAAGCTGTACGACAAACGACATGCCAAAGCTGAGAAAGACGCGCGTCGGTCGATGCAGCGCGAACTGGGGCGGCGCCGCTAATCTCGAACTGTTCGCGACGCCGCGGCGTGGGAAACCTCAGTTCCACGCGAACAGTTCGGCTATTCGTCGGACGCGTCGATGCGGATGACCTCCGGCGCGCCGGACGGTTGCGGCTCCATCTCTACTCGAAGTGCCTCGTCGGTGACATTGACCTCAGTGGCGGGGCTGCCGGTTGGCTCCGGCTCGGGCCCGCGCGCCGCTTCGGCAGCCTCGACCCGCGATGTCAGTTCGTCCAACCTGTTTTTCAGCGCCTGAACCCGGCCGCGCAGCGTCAACTCGGCCTGCTGAAGGCGCCGGGCCCTCTGCTCCGAATCCTTCGTACGCTCACGGGCATCGAAGTCGGCTGCAGCCTTCACTTTGGCCGCGTACTGGCGCGCCTCCTCTTTCATACGCTTGATGTCGCGGCGCGCCTCCTGCTGAAGGATCTGACCCTCGGCTTCTGCCAAACGGCGCGCCTGCTCCGCCTGCGCGGTGAGTCGGTCGGCAGCCGCATGGGCTTCGTCCCGGACCACAAGGGCTTCGGATTCTGCCCGGCGCCGGATATGCTGAGCCTCCTCCCGGTCTCGCCGAGAGCTCTTGTGTGCTTCCTGGAGGATGTTGGCGGCTTCGGTTTCCGCCATCTTCTTTGCGCGCAGAGCCGCTTCGTTGGCTTCGTCCAGGAGGTCGGCTATATCGCGTCCAAGCGCGTGATAGGGGCGCTCGGACGCGATTTTGGCAGTCTCTTGTTTCCGGATGAGGGCGCGCATGTCGTTCGCCACCGATTTCAGGAACACGGCGACTTCATCCGGGTCGTAGCCTCCGTGCGTCGAGGTGAAGGTTGCCTTCTCGATGTCGTCGGGGCTCAGTGGTTCGGACATCAATGCGTCCCTCCGCTGAAGTTGTGGAAGGCGACTAGGTCGGCGTCTTCTCTACCTGCTCTTCGAGCCGGATGGTTTCCGGCTGCTCGGCCGTCACTTGGAGCTCCGCTTCATCTACCGGCCGCGTCTCCTCCGGCGTTTCCTCTGCCGCCTCGGCCTCAGCGGCCTTCTCTGCAGCCTCGGCCTTAGCCGCCGCCTGTGCGGTTCGCTCCTCCAGAGGCCTCAGGTGGCCGGCGATGTCCTCGAGCTGACCGCGCAGTGCGCGGATCCGGTCGCGCGACTCGCCCTCCTGGGCCTCTAGTTCGGCAACCCGGTCGTCGGCCTCCTTCGTCCGGCGCGCCGCGTCCTCGTTCGCCTTCGCCCGGATGGAGGCTGCGTCGGCTTCGGCCTCGGCCCGCATCTGCTTCGCGTCGGCCTGCGCGTCGGCGCGCATCGTGTGGGCGTCGGCCTGCGCTTCGTCGCGCAAGCGGGCCGCGTCCGTCTCCGCATCGGCTCGCATGCGGCCGGCGTCCGACTCGGCCTCCTTCTTCATTTCCTCTGACGAGTCCTTGGCGTGCTGGAGGAGGTTGCCGATCTCTTCGCCCATGTGGGCGTACAGGCGCTCCGACCTCTGGCGCTCCGCCTCTTTCAGGGCGACTTGCACATTTTTGATGAACGCATCGACCTCGTCTCGGTCGTAACCGCGCAGCGTAGTCGTGAAAACAACGTCTTCGAGCTGGTCAGGCGTGAGAGCGTCACGCATCCGGCACCTCCGTGTGTGTGGCTCCGGCAGGGCTGCCAGTTTGGCCCCAGGGCGCGCGGGGTGTCAATTCCGTCCATTTCCAGGAATAGGCAGGCCCGCGCCTCCTCGCGTTTCTGTCTGCTCAAAACCGCGGAAAGCGCGGTTCTCAGCGGACAGAAAGGCGATGGGAAGGCCGGCGCGCCGCCAGTCGTTAGACTAGGTGCGGACATTGAAAATGGCGTCCCATCTTGGGGCTGAACTGGTATCGACCCTGATCGGACCGGGATAGGGGAAGCGAGCCGAGGATTCCGGGTGACCTCGTTAAACATCTCGGAACATCAATAACTGCCGCTGCGTAAGCACGGTTGCCATCCCTAAATGATGGCCGTCGGCCCGAGATGAGCCTGCGATCTCGGGACCCGGCGTCGACTAGCAGGCTTACCGTCTCAAGGATGCTCGAGCCAAAGGACGGGACACCTAACTCGAGCTAGGTCCCCGCCGCCGCCGTCTGCGAGCCGGCAGGGATCGAAACCCAATCGCGGACTACGCTCGTAGAAGCCCTATCGCGGGGTTGGGGGACCCGGGTTCAATTCCCGGCAGCTCCACTTCGTTACGCTGCCCCGCCTGGCCCGACGCCAATTCACCCGCCGGGCGGCTGCGCCGCTCCTCCGGCGGGTTCAATTCCCGGCAGCTCCACTCTGTGGATCTCTCGCGCGTCGGCACGCCCGCTGCCGGCCTTTCAATCGCGCTTTTTCTTTCTTTGGTCGAAAAGTTGCGGGTGGCGCAGGTTTTGTGCCAAAGAAGCACAATCGTGACCATGACGATCCTCAGAACGACAACCACGTACATCCGGCGCCTCATGGTTGCCGATTCCAAGGCGATGCTTGCACTCCGGGAACGCAACCGGGATTTCCTTCAGCCGTGGGAGCCGCTCAAGCAGCCTGGATATCTGACGCTGGGCGTCCAACGACTCGAGATTCAGCGCACTGACCAAGAATGGTCCGCCGACCGCGGCTACGCGTTCGGTGTCTTCGATACCGCCTCCGACGACCTGGTCGGCCGCCTCGCTCTGAGCAACATCGTGAGGGGTGCATGGCAGAACGCGACCATGGGCTATTTCGTGGGCGAGGAGTACAACGGCCGGGGGCACTGCACCAACGCCGTCGCACTTGCGCTCGAATTTGCATTCGAGACCGCCCGTCTCCACCGGGTTCAGGCGGCCACGATGCTGAACAACGCCGCCTCCGCGCGGGTGCTCGAGAAAAACGGCTTCTCGTTCGAGGGAGTAGCGCGTCGCTACCTTCGCATCAACGGGAACTGGGAAGACCACAACGTCTACTCGCTAACCGTCGAGGACTGGCGCGGCCCGCTTTCCGTTTAGGGGTCATGGCTTTTCGAGCAAGGACGCTCGCATAGGCGATGTGTCCGAAGAAGGTCCGTCCTGGACGCGCCGATCGGCCTCAGCCACAACCGCGTGCGCGGTGGTTGGCGAGATCGTCCCCGCAGCAGCCAGATTCTCCGCGCCATGCTGGATTGTGGCGAGGAGGTAGCGGGGGGTTACGCAAAGCTTGGGATCAACTCGCGGCTCGACCTGGTTCGAAGAGCAGTCTACGGGATCGCCGAGCCACGGCCAGTGGGTCCGGCTGCTTCGGAAACGCCGAAGAGCGTGGCGCGCTTAGAACCCGCTTCGTCCATCACCGCGCGGATATCGTCGATGCGGTCCGCGACCGGCGGCGCGCCCGGGATCCGATCTGAGAGGCCCGTCCCACGCTTGTCGAACCAGCCATCTTGTGGCTCACCGAGCAATCGTAAAAATGATCGCCCTGGTCGGAGCGGGGCCCCTTGACCTCTCTACGACACATATAGTAGGTACTTCTACTACGGTTGTAGTAGCTACGGATGCAGCTGCGGCGTCCCTGCCCTCGTCGAGTCGGAAGGGGAATCAAATGCGGACGACACTCGGAAGAGTCCTGCTCGGCGTGGTTCTGGCGATCGCACTCGTGGCGGCGGCGTGCGGGGGCGACGCAGACCCTGGGGGCGGCGATCGGAACGTGGATCCCGAGTCCATCCCGAGGGGCGGGACGCTCCGGATGGCCGGTACCACGGATGTCGACTTCATGGACCCCGGAGCCATGTACTACACGGCGTCCTTTCTGCTGGCGCGCGGAGTTCACCGCCAGCTGCTGACCTATCCATCGAATCCGGATCGCGACACGCAGCGAGAGCTTGTGGCCGATCTCGCAACCGACACGGGAACTGTGAGCGAGGACGGTTTGACCTGGATGTTCACGCTACGCGACGGGATCAAGTACGGACCTGCGCTCGGGGGGGAGGAGGTGGAAGGGGTAACCGGAGAGGAGATCACCGCGGACGACATTGTCTACGCGGTGGAGCGGCAGTTCAATCCGTCCGTGGGCGCCGGGTACCCCTTCTACTACGAGGTAATTGAAGGTGCGCAGGAGTTCGCCGACGGCAAGGCAAAGTCGATCTCGGGGATCGAAACGCCGGACGACAAGACGCTCGTCTTCAAGCTCACCGAGCGAGTCGGCGACTTCGGTTTCAGGCTGAGCATGCCCGCCATATCGCCGGTGCCGCGAGCCTATGCGCGCAAGTTCGACAAGAAGAAGGACTCCGACTACGACAACCATGTCGTGGCGTCCGGACCGTACTTCATCGCCGAGTGGTCTCCAGACGAGCGGATCCGTCTCGAGCGCAATCCGCACTGGGCCGCCGATACCGACGAGGTCAGGGAGGCGTACGTCGATGAGGTCGACTGGAAGCTCGGATTCGACCGCGAGGTGGGCTTCGAGCAGGTTAGGGATGGCGATTACCAGCTCGGGATCGACGTGGATCCCCAAGGACCCGCGCTCGAGCAGGTGCTAAACGACCCCGATCTCAGCGACCAACTCATCAACGAGGTGAGTTCCTGTACGCGATTCATTTTCCTGAACACCACCGTCGAGCCGTTCAACAGCCTTCAGGTTCGACAAGCGGTTGCGTTTGCGATCGACAGGGCGAACATCAAGCGCATCTTCGGTGGCCCGGTTACAGGGCCGGTTGCAACGAGCGTGATCCCGGAATCGCTTCCAGGAGGTCTCACTCCGGAGGCCTTCAACCCCTTCGAGTCCGAAAACATGGCCGGGGACATGGAGCGGGCCAAGGAACTCATGGCGCAGGGCGGCTACCCAGACGGGTATGACGGCGAGGTGCTGATGGTCGGTGCCTCCGATCCGCCTCACGACCGCATCGCAGAGTCCGTTCGGGCGGATCTGGAGGAACTCGGTTTCACTAATCTGACGGTCAAAACCCCGGCGTTCCCGAACAACTACACGCAGTTCTATCAAGTGCCCTCGCAGCAAGTGGCGATCGGGACCAGTCCGGGCTGGTGCACGGACTTCCCGGAGTCGTCCACGTTCATAGAACCCGTCTTCAACGGGGCCAACATCACTCCCAGTAGTACACAGAACTATTCGATGCTCGACGATCCCGACGTCAACCGGAAGATCCAGGACGCCCTGGCGCTGCCGCTCGGAGAGGAGCGCGACGAGATGTGGGCGGAGCTGAACAGGGAGATCACCGAGCTCGCGGCGTGGGTTCCGTGGTCGTGGGACAGCGAGACGATCTTCCATCACGACGATCTGATCAATCCGGTCTACATCGAGTTCTTCGCGCACGTTGATTGGCCGAACGCGGGGGTAAGGCAGTAGGCGACAGTCGGCAAAATCCGGCGGGAGCCCAACCCCCTCCCGCCGGAAAACCGCCAGGGCTCACCCTCCGTGCAGCCAGCCGACGGGCAGGGCGGAGGCGGGCCACTCGCCCCCGGGAGCCGCACCCGGGGAGGCGGTTAGGGAACGAGCGGGGCCGGCTCCCTCCTGTCCCCGCTCGTTTCCTTGCTTCGCTGGGACCGAGTCTGGTTGTCGCCCGATCGTGAAAAATGGCAATCCACCCCCACCCGTCGGGGGTCATTTGCCATCTGGCGGCGCGCCGCTCGTGGATTGGCAATCCACCCCCACCCCTCGAGGCCCAATTGCCATTCGAGCGCAGGCCGCTGGGTGCCGGCCTCGGCGCGCCGCACCGATTGTTCACATTTGATCCCAGGTGCCTCTACGTTGCGTTCACTGGAGGGCTCGGTTGCCGTTACTTCCCACCTCTACGGTCGGCGCGTCATTACGGGCAGGCGTCTTCGTGGCGCTGTGACAGGGAGGGATGGATGACTCAAGTCGACCGCAGGACGTTTTTGCGCCGCAGCGCGGCCGTCACAGGCGGCCTTGCCGTTGCGGGACCGCTGCAAGCTTTCGCTGCACGGGCCGCGCTCGGTGAGACGGTTTCGGGTGTCTCACCATTCGGACCGTTGATCAATATGGGGGATCTGTGGCTGCCCCGAGGCTTCAAGTACAAGATCATCTCGCGGCAGGGCGACATCATGTCCGACGGGAACCCAACACCGGGGATCTTCGACGGGATGGCTGCGTACAGAGTGCCCAAGTTCAACGAGGGCGTAGTGCTGATCAGGAATCACGAAAACCGCGAGCGAGCCGACGAGATTGCGGTTCAGGTTCCCCCAGACAAGATCTACGACCCCCTCACTGTGGCCGGTAATACGAAAGTCGTCGTGAGCAAGAGCCTCGACGTCGTTGACAGTTACGCGGTTCTCGGTGGGACCTCAACAAACTGTGCGGGCGGTCAGATGCCGTGGGGCAGTTGGGTTACCTGCGAAGAGGTCTTCAAGGACGGAGAGCAGCCCCACGGATATTGCTTCGAAATTCCAGCGGATGCAACGGGCCCGGTGGATCCGATCCCGATAAAACAGGCAGGCCGTTTCTCCCACGAGGCGTGCGTGTGGTTCGACGGAGCCCTTTACGAAACTGAGGACAGGAGCGTCAACGCAGCGCTCTATCGCTACGTTCCCGACCAAAACGTGCGCGCTGCAGGTCAGCTCGCACAGAGCACCGGTGTGCTGCAGGCTCTGGCCGTCGCGGGGTCCCCGAACTACGACACGAGGACGGGCCAGACGGTCGGTACGGTTCTCGACATCGAATGGGTCGACATCGACGAGCCTGACCCTGCCACCGACACCGTTCGTGAGGAGGCCCAAAGCAAGGGTGCCGCGCCGTTCGAGCGCCAGGAGGGTATGTGGGTCGGCGGCGGAAGGGTCTATTTCGATTGCACGACGGGCGGCGACTCTGGACTCGGGCAGATCTGGGAGGTCGATCCCATCGCCTCCACGTTGACGCTCATCTATGAATCCCCGGGCGAGGAAGAGCTTGAGAACCCCGACAACATCGTTGTGACGCCCTTCGGTCACCTATTCCTCCAGGAGGACGGCCCCGCTCCGCAGTACGTGCGCGGGCTCACTCCCGACGGGACGATCTACGACTTCTGTCGTACAGAGACGAATGAGACGGAGTTCGCGGGCGGATGCTTCGACCCCAGCGGACGGATCTTCTTCGTCAACCAGCAAGGAGATCGCCCGACCCCCGAAGCGGTGACGTACGCCATCACCGGACCCTGGCGGGCGGCGCGCGCCAACTGATCACACTCACCAATCGCGGGCTCCGGCTTCGGCTGGGGCCCGCGCCGTCTTCCCCGGATCTACGGGTGTTCGGGATGATATTCCGGCACGTGCTTGC
>OCZV010000958.1_pt1 | contig 10311 bp, 8 predicted proteins | sample 1539051 | NCBI WGS metagenome assembly OCZV01 (sample SAMEA3113581, study PRJEB22503) | soil metagenome
AAGTCCTTTTCAAAGTCATCCATACTTTAATCTAAGCAACTTCATCTCATATAAAGATGTATGTAGGGTATGAGTCTGTACTACAGAAGGTTTGATCCATATATGTTTCGCTTCAATAAGAAAAGATATATTTTTGGCTTTCTAACAGACTCTATAGGCGTGACAGTACGAGATCAAACACAAGCCAGCAACGGAAATAGCAGTATGACGACTGCTACCACTACAAGCAGTGCAATACGAAATAAGACAGAATATAGTACAAGTCGAAATTCCCTGGATTCTAATTTGAAAACATTATTAGAATTCAAGAAGAGTTTGCTGGAAGAGCAAAGGAAGAGCGAACAAGAAATCCAGGAACTTAATTCCAGGATAGAAGAGACAAAAAAAAGTATAGACGGGAGTAGGGACCAACTTGATAGCTTGCGTGCCCAGTTGAAGCGAGTTAACGAACAAAAAGACACAGAGTTTGTAAAGTTCAGGGAACTAAAAAACAGTCTTATGGAAACACGAAATGAAATGAAAAATTTGGATACAAAATCCACCGTGGGTGCAAACATAAAATCTAGAAAAGATCATTTTGATATGGTCCACCTGGGCAGAGCACTTGAGCAAATTGAACGCGATATTCAGACCAAGAAACTGTCCAAGGATGAAGAACGCAGGTTGGTTGCCAGGTCAAAAGAAGTTGCAACCAAATTACACAATTTGAAAGTTATCAACAAGAAAGAGGATAAGTATAGGAATGTGCTTTCTCAGTATGAATCGCTCAAATCAATAATGAACAGGATTTTTGACCAGAAATCTGAATTCGGAAACAAGATCGGTAGCATAAAGATAGAGTTGGATAGATTAATGAATTTGCGCGAGAGCCTCTATGAAGAACGTAGGAAAACAATTCATGCAATAAGAGAGGCCGCTGCAAAACTAGAGATGGTTGAAACCCAGTTAAATGCCATTGAGTTTAGAAGGTCTCGTACACAAGCATCAAGTCACAGACAGAGGAAACAACGCGAATATGAAGGAAGGCGTGAAAACAGGTACGAAGCTACACAGGAACGCGCCAGACGGAGCAGGGAGAATCAAGAAAAATGGAACACACTGAAGGAAGAAGCCTTGAGAAAAATGTCAAGTGGTGAGAAATTAACTTTCGACGAAATGAAGCTTATATATGGTGATAATGGTTCTTGATAGAGCAATTAGATGGTGGCGGTTCTTGTAGGATTTCAGGACTATCATACAAATTTCATGATCTATAATAGTAAGTTTCGATCCTGTTGTAAACTTTTACAAAAAAATGCTGACATGTAATCTGCTGCTATATGTGTCTTCAACGATAACTTATGACGATACTATGTGAGTCGAACCCCATAGAATGTATCGAAAGTATCTCAAGGCGGAACTATGTGTGAAAAGTCTTCGTCACTATTGTTTGCAATGTGATTTGTTGGCTAATCTGGTCTTTGGTTTATTCGTACCACAATCGGCCAATTTACGCGTGCACTAACGTTTTGTATAGCCAATCAAATAAACTATAATAGATTTGGCTAAGGTATACTTTACGCCTTACGGAGTGGGTCTTGGCCACGCCAGTCGCCTAATTATGCTTGCCGAGAGACTCGGTACTAGAGGAATAGCTTCCAGATTCTCTTCGTTTGGTGAAGCTGCGGAATACATATCGTCTCTAGGTTATGAGTGTAATCTTGTACCATCGATGGAATTTGTATGGACTACCGAGGGACACTTTTCGATAACCTCCAGCATTGCTAAAATTCCCGAATATTTTGTTAACTTTACAAGACAAGTTAATCATGAGCTGAGGAATTTAAAAGAATTTGATCCAGACGTTGTTGTCTCAGACACAAGACTATCCCCAGTTATTGCTTCAAAAATATTACATATTCCCTCTATTGTCGTCCTTAATCAGGTGAGGCTCTTGCTTTCTCCTAAGCTGAGAAAGTATAAACTTGCTAGAAGTTTCGAAGCAATAAACGGAGAATTCCTGGGACTAGTCTGGACATTGACAGACAAGATTCTCGTACCCGACTTGCCTCCGCCCTACACCATCTCTGAGAATAATATTTGGGGAACCAATTCTATAAGAAGCAAGCTCAAGTACGTAGGATTTGCCAGCCCTCGAACCGCCGTGACTGAAGAAAATGTGAAAAAGGTTTGTTCAGATCTTGGATTGAAGAGGACCAATCCCACGGTGTTTGTTCACATCAGCGGACCAATGGAGACCCGCATGCCGCTTGTGCGCCTGGCAATAGACGCGTGCAGAACCCTAAGAGATGACATTCAATATATCATTTCGGCTGGTTACCCGGGGGGAGAAACTTGTCCCAAAGTACTACATGGCAAAGGGTGGTTCTATGAATGGTGCCCCGTCAGAGATGAGTTATTCAGCCTTAGTAACCTCGTAGTAATCCGCGGTGGACATGCAGCAATATCCCAGGCGATAAGATTTGGCAAACCTATAGTAGCTATTCCGATAGAGAATCACGGCGAACAATTAGGTAATTCCAGTAAGATTGCAAGCCTAGGTCTGGGAATTGCGATATTTTCTAAACCACTCCAACCAGCTCATATTTCAGATGCAATTAAAATAGTGATGGCTGAGCCAAATTATCAAAGAAAAGCACAAGAACTGATGCATCTAAGTGAGGATTTGAATGGAATTGAAAATGTTATGAACATAATTAGATCATACATCAAATGAGATGTTAACAGTTCTAGTGGACCGTTGTGACATGCAATATGTTGGACGTTTTTCATACGATAAGGAAAACCTTACTATCAAGATCTATTAGTCGACATAAATAATGCCGAGAGGAACTTCTCTGGCCGATACCATAAAAATTTCACGAGATTCAAAAGGAAGCATTACAAGCAATACAGTCAGGCGGATTATCTTTAACTTTTCTACAACTGAGCCAAAGCCTCCTGAATACTGTTTATATCATTAGCATTAGGGACCTGCTCTAAATAAAGAATAAGGTCATTCTTGCATCCCGTCTTGTCTCCTAGCTGCAGTCTGGCTAGTGCACGATTCTTGAATATAGGACCGAATCGATTTGGATTGATATCTATTGCATCGGAGAAGTATTCTTCGGCCTTGGAAAAATCTTTCTTCTTGAGATAATAATTTCCTAAACCTCTAAACGCAAGATAATAAACAGGGTTTCGTTCAATAGACTTCTGATAGAATGAAACTGCCTCTTCAGAGTTTTGCTCATTAAAAATGCTTCCCATGGTACACCATGCCTGAGCATTATCGTCATCCAGCTCTACGGCTCTGGACAGTTTCTTTATGGCTTCATCGATTTTTCCTTCATGTCTCAATCTCTCCACTTCTAGGCAAATTCGATTCGACTCGACTCGCTTAGGGTTTTCTTTTTCTATTATTTGCTTCAAATCTTGCGGGACTAAAACTATGCTGACCATATCGTCTTGCTCCCAGTCACGCTGAAATCTGCTCTCAGGTATAGCACCTATTGTGTCAGGTTGAGGAACATAGGTCAAAACCCGACCCTCGTTGGCATCGTACCCGCAAACTATATTTGCGTGTTGGACTGTCTCGCGTATTCCTGGTAGAATGACTATGCTTGGAATCCCTTGATCAATTTTTCTCTTTAAATCCGGGATTGAACCCCTATAAACAAATCCCTTTAGTCCATGCTTCTCGGCTAGACTTATCCCCTCTATCATAATTGAACCCCTGAACCCTGGATATTTTTTGGAAATTTCTTCAGCCTCAAAAAGGGAAAGCTCTTCTCCCCAATACTTGGAGATAACATTAATCACCAGCGGAAGACAAACGTTTTCTTCTTCGGTACTTAGCAATGGTAGAGTCAGAGTATGTTGAGAGGGTTCTGATTGCAATTTTCAGTCTTTGTCTACGCAAAATCACAATAAAAATTCTTCTTGTACAGATTCGACAGATTGATAATGACCTTCAAATTCAGTTATGTCAAGCGCTGACAGGCATCCTTATTTTCTTCTTTTGCTCAATAGCGATCGAAGTCCAAATAATATGCTCTAGACTCCACATCACATACGCAAGAAACTTGAAAGCAGTTTCAACCCGTCATCCCCACTTCTCTCAGGATGAAATTGTACGCCAATCAATTTTTTCCTAGGGTGGAGGAAGATCTCATTCTCGCAGTACCTTGAAGATCCGACGGAAATAAACTCCTTTGGTATCCTTGCTACACAATATGCGTGGCTTTGATATACACAAAGTACAGTCCCCTTTGGAAACATTGAATAGATCTCTGTGGATCCTGACAACAAAACGGCAGTCATTTCCCGGACGGGCGAGACCATTCGACGTATCGACCCCCCCAATGCCAGAGCCATAATTTCTGCTCCATAGCATATTCCTAACACTGGCGTACCATAAAGTTGGCAATTCACTACGATCTTCGAGTTAGTAATATTAGTGTCTCGTCTTGCTTTGCTTCTGCCCGAGAGAATGACTTTCTCATAGAAATCAACTTGGTAATCTGTTATTTCAAAGAATTTTTTACGGGTGTAATTTATCTTTAGTCGTTCAAGGCAGGATAATATATCCCCTGTATATGGTGATAGATTGTCAACCACAAGAACAACCAAAGACAGAATTGCCTCCCGGCTATTAACGACCTAATGCGAGCAATAAGGGCCTAACAAGATAAAGTAATGTAGTCAGCCAATTTAAAAGTTTGCTCAGTCCTGTAAGCGAGTTAGAAGTGCCCTTAAAATATGTTAAATGAGCGCTGGTAACATCAAGAGAATATCGAGTTTAATGCCGCTATAATAGGAGAGCCTCTTTTGGCCATTCTTTATTCTCAGATCACTGTTGCTAATCTTTTACACACGAGATAGATGGCTGCATATGCGGGCAGAAGCGTTATTTTCCTTTCGACGTGAAATTCTTGTTCCTTGAGAGTGAATTTAACTGTTGCGTTTGCTCGTATCTTGATTAGTTCGCCACCTACCAGGCAAGCTTCGCTTAGTGGATTAAACGATTTCAAGTCGGAACATTTCATTTTGGCTAATCCGCTCTTGCTGTTTAGAGTTCCTGGCATTCTGAATATTCGGTGGATATCCATGGTTACCTGAGGATCAATATTTATTCCCAATTCTTTTCCAATTTTGTCCAATTCGGTCTTAAAGCCTAAGTATCCTCCATTTTGTTGAACTATGTTGCTTAACCGTGTTTCGGAAAAATTTTTTATTCCTAGCTTTTGTAGTAATCTCTTTCGCCAGCCATATTTTAGGCTGCTTCTTGAAAGTTTAATTAAAAAGTCCTTTTGATCATTTTCTTTATCTAAGCTGTTCGGACTCGTACTGTGAAAGCTAGGGCCATATGCAGTCCCATCGAAAATTCCTTCCGTATTGTCTATTGTGCTTGACCTCTTATTCCCGTCGATACGTCGTATTCTTCGGTATACTCCTATTGTTTCGGGCATGAGACCTTTTCCTAGGATATACCCTGACATATCTGACCTTGCTTGAGCATCCAGGCTAAGAAAACTGCTGTCAGTGACATACAGATGAAAGCCCTCATTTCCTGAAAAATATATATGAATACTTTCCTCGTGGATGCCAAATTCATCAATAAGCATATCGTGCAATTTTTGTACCTCGCTTTTCGTACCTTCAAAACACCTCTTACATGGTATGGATTCTAGTACTAGGTTTTGGGAACCGCAGAGCTCGCATCTATCAACACCTTTTGTATTTCTAAATGCATGCAAACAGCCATCGCAAATTGAATATGAATGACTGGCTTGACATGGTAGGTGCATATCCTTAGCGTCAATATCAAATATCAAATCAGCCCCGAGCCATTCTTTTTCCTGCATTGGGTATGATGGAGATCTATAGTACGCATTTGAGCAGTACAAGTCAGATGGTATTTCTCGGATGGCTGTAGCAAGAATTTCGCCTTCATTTTTAAAAGTCAGATGACGTATCATTTTCGCAGGTTCTCCGTTTGATCCAAAGTAACGAAGTCCAAACTCTCGTTGATTAATCGCTTTTGGATATTCTATATTCTTACCATGTCTGAAGTAATACTCCCTGAATGTTCGCCTCAGGGTTTCATAATTTCGGGACTTGGTAACGTCGTTGGTTATCCCCTCTACACGCACCAACTTCTTACTATCCTCGACACTTCATTCAGAAAATGCCGGTCTCTCGTTGTGATACTCACCCAGCTTTTTTACCCCATCCTTTACCGAATTGCACCGGATTTATTATTCCATTGCACTCTTCAGTCGCAAAGCAAAGACTCTCATTGAGCAGTTTTTCGCAGGATGGAACGTGGTACTTTGTTCCGCCTCCTTTTTTTCCTGCTAAATGTTCAATCTGATATCTAGTGATTCTTTCGTTAAAATCAGGAGCGGAATGAAATAGACCTACAATTTCATCGGTGTTCTTGCCAATAGACAGCATATATGTTGCAAGCAAAATCCGTGCTGAATGCGATAAATTTTCTCCTTTGCTCATCTCATCTATTGCATGTTTTACGCAAGGAGGATACTTGCGAATCGTCTGAACATTTGTGCTATTGTGCTCCCGGCGAAATTTGGGCGCCGTGCGAAGCAGATTGAACATAACAGATTTCGGCATGGATGATAGATCCATTTCTCTGATGCGGCTATAAATTAGTGTACTAAGCTCACTGCGTATTAGTCTAACTGTTTCATCAGCGTTCAGGTAGACATATCCGTTATGGACCAAACGATTTATCAATTTCCACTGTAATTCATGAAATTTAGACGCCCGTATAACATAGTCGTTGATTTTAACCTTGAACAATCTGTTATCTTCATTGTCTATCTCCACTCGTACTCCAAATAGTTCTACGAAGATTTTAGAGATCAATAGTTGCCTTCTTTCTTCGCTACGCTCCCTCTTCAGATCTGCAATAAGGAGTTTTTCCGCCCTCAGTGCTTCAAAAAGAGCGTGCTTCTTAGAAATGGTGTCGATTCCGATGCACTTAACCATCATAAGGCAAACAAGAAAGGTTAATACTTCAATCTCATATTTTTCGAGAGTGTCAGTTAGCCTTCCATGATTAACCTCCGAGTCAAGTTTCTGAGCCGACCTTTCAATGATGTATTTCATTTCGGGGCGGTCAAATTCCTCGTAATTCAACTGGATAAGACGGATAAACTCGGATGCTTCTTTTAGAAACGGATATCTTGCCAAGTCACCTGTACCCAGTCTTATGTCAGACAACAGACTAAACAGGGAATAATAACGACGTCCCTCAATAAAAAAGTGCGCGTAGAGGATCTTTGCTTTTGATAATATCTCGCCTCATTTCCTTTGATGCTAATTAGTGCCAACCTTATTAAGAATACAAAAGCGGGAGAATAGATTTAAAGCCCTATGTCGCGCCATCCCTCAAGGCAAGGGAATTAGGGTGACTAATTATGATCAAATAATGAAGCTAGCACTAGAAAAGGGCTTTTACTTTCCAAGCTGTGAGATTTATGCAGATGCACCGGCTGGGTTCTGGGAATATGGTCCTACAGGGTTGAAAATTAAGAATAAACTGGTTGATCTCTGGAGAAAAGAGATTGTTAGACGCGACGGAATGTTGGAGATTGATGGCTGTCAGATAATGAGTAAGAGTGTATTTGAGGCATCAGGACATCTGGGAAACTTTACTGACCCAATAGTAAAGTGTATTGGATGCGGGTCCACTTTTAGGGCCGATAGGCTAGTTTCAGAAAGTATAGGAAAGGAAATTCCCGAAAGGACCCCTAATGATGATCTCGATGCAGTAATCGAACGCAATAACATTCGCTGCCCAAGCTGTAAAGGACAGTTCGGAAGGACAACTCGATTTAACATGATGTTCAAAGTAGAAATCGGTCCATCAGCCGAAATGGCGTTTCTGCGGCCGGAGACTTGTCAGACTATTTTTGTCGATTTTCCTCGTGTGTATAAAACCATGAGGGGAAAGTTACCATTGGGTGTAGCACAAATTGGAAAAAGTTTTAGAAACGAAATTGCTCCCAGGCAGAGTTTATTGAGGCTAAGAGAGTTCTACCAGGCAGAAGTAGAGGTTTTCTGCAATCCCCACAGATTAAATGATCTCCCACGTTTCGCGGAAGTGACGGATACGCTGCTGCGAATCTCTAAGGATGGTGCGTCAACCCAAGAAGTAACGGCTGGAGATGCTCTTAGGAGAGGAATACTTCCAAATAAATTGGTAGCATATTATCTAGCTTTGTTGAGCGATTTCTACGGCAAGACAGGAATAGACATGCATAGAATTAGATTTCGGCAACTTGGAGATGAAGAAAGAGCTTTCTATGCGTCTATCGCTTTTGATTTTGAAGTCGAGACAAGCATTGGATGGCTGGAGTTGGTTGCTTGCAACTATCGGTCAGATCATGACCTAAAGGGTCACTCAATGGTCAGCAAAGAAAACCTGGAGGTGATCGATCCTTCTGATCAGTCAAAAGTACTTCCTCATGTATTCGAATTGTCCATGGGAATTGACAGAAGCATCTACGCGATACTTGAGCACTCATATTTCGAAGATTATGAACATGACGACAGGGTTGTTTTAAAACTCCAGCCTTATCTAGCCCCTGTCCTGGTTGGAATACTTCCTCTAGTAAATAAGGATGGACTCTCTGAAAGATCACAATTGATATATTCGGATCTCAAAAGAGAATTCGACTCTTACTACGATGATTCGGGTTCAATTGGAAGACGATACAGACGTCTTGAACAAATAGGAGTCCCGTTTGCTGTCACCGTTGACAAGGTCACCCTGCAAGATGATTCTGTCACCGTAAGGCAAAGGGACACAATGAAACAAGAGAGAATTAAGGTAAATGAGCTTAAGAAATACCTCCGTGAGTCGCTGCAAAGCCGCTAAGAACTAGTATATTATCAACAGACATATTCTTCAATTCATTGGTCCTTCTTCTCTTTTTTCCAAGAAGGTTTCTCTCATTCACATGAATATCTATAATAAATTGCCAGATGTAGAAAGTGCTTTAAAGACGTCTTTTTGTGTCAGTATACCCTGTGCTTTATGATCCTTATCAACAACGAGGAGTCTCCGGATATTTCTCGATTGCATAATTTGGACGGCTTCTTTTATAGAAGTGGTTAGACTGACTGTGACAAGAGGGTAAGACATGACCTCTCGTATAGGCTTTTGAACTAGGAATAAATCCGATGATCCTATTTGATTTACTATATCCCTTTCTGTTATAATCCCTATCGGATTATTACCTTCTACCGATCTCTTGACGATGACTACGCTCCCTATATCATGGTCTGACATCATTTTGCATATTTGTTGGATAGTCTGGTCTTCGGTAGCAGTTATCAATTCCGTTGTCATGAAACTAGAGACGGGCACAGAATCAATTACCAATATACAACAACCACACCCTGTTATGAATTACTCTGAGAGTAGTATATTAAATAATATCAAATTACCATCTCGAATTACATAATATGCTATTGAAATATTGCTAATTGAACGCTCTTTACGAAATGGTCCCTTTCGATGGGTTTTCTAATTATGCTATTACGCTTGATGTCGGGTAAGATGCTGACGAGTTCCTCTACCGCATCAAGTGCTGATACAAACAATACTCTGACAGAACTATTTATCGCTTTCATGCGGTGATACAACTGTAAACCATTTAAATGTGGCATTCTGATATCCATGATGACCAAGTCATAATAGGAGGGATTCACTTGGGCGAAGTGCCTGAGTGCTTCCTGTGAATTACTAAAGGCATCAACAGAATAACCTTCCGAGTGAAGGAAAGACTTGTAGGTTATTATCATGTCGGGTTCGTCGTCTATGAGCATTACCTTGAGTTTCTGTTCATCCTGGTTGAAAGATTCTCCCTTACCGGTTCTAGGGCTGCTTCTATCTTTGGCTGGATTCGGTGACACTATCATTGGCATAGCCAATTGATCCTGCGTAGTAACATGATATAGCGGATATGCAGGAGTATTCAGACCCCCAATCGAATAAGCACCCATCTGTTTGATGATAAAGGAGGAAGTTATCGATTCATGCTGACCTTTAATGATTTGATATAGGTCCCCGCCTATAATCAGTCCGTTCAGAGGGGCCTTGGAGTTCATTTTAGCACACATGTTCACAGTGGGACCAAATACGTCGACTATCCTCGACGGACCCGACTTAGCTACTTCAATTTTTCCATAATCGGCGCTTATCCTGTAGTTAACAGGGGGCAAGTTATGGTCCTTGTACTTTTCGTTCATAGGAATGTGGGCAGCACTCATAGTCAGTCCACATCTTAAAACGTCCCT
>OCZV010000959.1_pt1 | contig 10310 bp, 10 predicted proteins | sample 1539051 | NCBI WGS metagenome assembly OCZV01 (sample SAMEA3113581, study PRJEB22503) | soil metagenome
CAAATAAATGACGAACAAAAATGACGAAGCTCGAATGACCGAATGACGAAGCCCGATTGGCAGCGCGTTTTCGTCATTCCTTCGTCATTCGGCATTCGTCATTCGTCATTTTTCCCTGACGAGCCCGCGCAACGTCTTTAGGTTCTCCACATCTTCGGCGAGATCCTTCCCTTTCGGCGTTTCCAGCACCTTGGGAATTTTGCGGAAACGCCGGTCGCGCATGATGAAACGAAAAGCCTCAAGGCCAATCCTGCCCTTGCCGATATGTTCGTGCCGATCCACGCGCGAGCCGCTAGCAGTTTTGGAATCATTGAGATGAATTGCCACAAGACGATCGCGTCCAAGGACGCGATCAAATTCGCGAAATGTTTTTCGGACCGCTGATTCGCTTCCGATATCGTAACCGGCGGCGAAAATATGCGCGGTGTCCAGACAAACACAGAGCCGCTCCGGCTCACGAACCCGGGCGATGATGTAAGCGAGTTGCTCGAACTTGCTTCCCAGGCATGAACCCTGGCCGGCGGTCGTTTCCAGCGCGATCCGCGTCTCAATCTTCGGAATGCCATGGAGCACGCGGTCAATCGATTCTATGATTTTCTCGAGCCCGGCTTCTTCGCCTGCGCCGAGATGCGCGCCCGGATGCAACACCAGAAACGGCAGTTTTAGTTGATCGGCGCGGATCAATTCTTCAGAAAGAGCCCGCAACGAGTTGACATGGAATTGCGGGTTAGTCGCGGCGAGATTGATCAGATAGTTCGCGTGCGCGAAGATTGCCAATAATTCGTGGCGCTGGCTGTGCTTGAGAAACGCGCCAATCTCCTGGCAGGTGAGCGGCCGGGCGAACCACTGCATATTGTTTTTCACGAAGATTTGCATGGCGGTGCACCCGATCGAACAAGCGCGCTGAATCGACATCTGCACGCCGCCACCGATCGACATGTGCGCGCCCAGGAGAATTTTCGATTTTCGATTTTGGATTGTCGATTGGCGCACAGCGCCAGACTGCAATGAGCGCGTCGCTGGCTTCATCAATCGAAAATCGGCAATGAAAATCTAAAATCTCTTGGGGTGCCAGTCTGGTTTCTTCAAGCTTCCTTCGCCCGTATATTCGAAAAGCTTGTAAACCGGTGTGAGCAACACGCCCGGGCCCTTCATGTTGAGCCGCAAATTGAAGTCGAGTTTGTCATCGAGGAAATGAATATCGCCATGGCCGAGCATGCTGAAAAGCATGCTGGATGCTTCGAAATCGTCCGCATGAATAATTCCGTCGTTGATCTTAAAGGTCGCACTTGCCTGGTGGGCGATGCTGTATCCGCTGCCAGGGACGATATGATTGAGAATTCCTGAGAGCGGCCCGAAAATCGGGATCGCGAACACATCGCCATTGGTCACTTCCACTTTTCCGCGCCCACGCATTGTCCGCGGATCGCTGCCGATACCGGTGAAATCATAGCTGCCGCTCATTTGGCCGTGCGCCGTCTTGTAATTGTAGTACAAATCGGTCAGCCGCGGAAAATCGATTCCGCTTACGGAGATATTCGCTTGATAACGGGGATCATTTCGCGCCAGGGAGATGTCGGTTTTCCCATGCAGCGTGCCGGAAAGAAGGGCGCCGCGCAGATCGGCAATCTGCAATCGGTCGTTGGTGAAAAGCAATCGTCCCGCGACCCGGTCGAAAGGCAGTGTCTTCCCGAGGAAGACGTAATCCATCCCATTGGCGCCATCGACCTTGATCTCCAGGCGGGTGTTCTTGCCTCCGGCAAACTGATATACGCCATTAGCGGTAACGGTGGGCGGGCGTCGGAATTTGTACGGCACAACAGTCTTCCAAAGCTTGGGGTCGATCCAAAAAATCACCTCGGCGGGATGCAACGAGCTTTTGATATTTGCGATGCGGACTTCGTGCTTTTTGAAATCGTAGGTGAAGTTGCCGGTGCCGATTCCTTCATCGCGCACTACACGAAAATCCTGGCAAGTGATGGCGCCATCAGCGAGATGAATTTTCGCGCTCGCGCTATTTAACCATACCCCGCGGAATCGGGTCCGTTCCATCGCGATGGTTCCATCGCCTCGCCAATTTTCCGGATTGCGATCCTCGCCTCGGATCGCGAGACGAATAGTGGGCGAACGCTGCCACTCCCATTGCCGAAGAAATTTATCGAGGCCCGGAGAGACAACTGCCCGCACTGCGCCTGGCGCCATTGTGCTCTCGACGTTTAACCGAAAATCGTCGGGGGCCTCGAAGAGATCGGCCCTGAACTGGCCGGTTTGATGTCGCAGGCGCAGGTCCTGGAGCAATGTGCGCTCGCCATTCCACGAAAAATCCGCTGCGAGATCAGAGAACGGCACGCTTTTATACGTAAACCGGGCAAAGGCGGCGTGGCCGATCAGTTCCGGTCGAAGGCGATTCGCCTCGAAAATTACCGAGCCGGAGAGTTCGATCAGGGGCGGTGACTGAAATGTCACGTCCACGAGCGGACCGCCGAGCTCGAAAGCATCGAGAAAAGCCCTGAGATCCAGGCTGCTGCGTATCTGAAAGTTCGCGCGGTTGCTTTGCTGGTTCCAATCAGCGCGGCCGGCAAAGCTGCCCAGGTGATCGCTCCATTCGCACTGCGTAACGTCCAGATGCTGGTCCTTCCACTCGGCGGCGGCAGACAGGTTGCTTATTTCGTAATTGCCTCGTTGCAACCGATCGCCCCGCAGCGTCGCTTCGACTCGTGCATTCTCAATTTCTGCGACGTCTCCGGTGAACTTCACCTGCAGCGACGGAGGCGCGGCCGGGAATTTGAACTTCCCCAGCTCATCCACAACCCATCGCACCATTGCGACTCGCCTTCGCCATTCTTCTTCTGGAACCGGCGGCGATGGCTTGTAATTCTCGCGCTTGATCAACTGTCCAGTGGCCGAAATCCGAATTCCGCAAAAAATTCCCTCGGCTTGGCTGACGTAAATTTGTTCCGGAGGAAAATAGATATGGGCGCGGAAATTATTGAGTTGCACCTTCTCGGTTCGTCCCTCCGCCGTCCTGAGTGGAAGCGTGATTTGCGCGTTCCGCACATCGAGCGCGTTGAGAAATGATTCATGATGAATCAGTGCAGCGTAATTAATATCGAGTGAGATTTCGCTGATGAGGGCCAGCGTGTTCTCGCGGTTCTTATAGTCGAAAATTCGGACATTTTTCGCGACGAGTCCGCGGAACGGGTCCAGAGTCAATCGTCCCACCGAGGCTTCGACGCCGCGCTTGTGCAGTTCCTCGACGACAAGCGAGCGCCACTGCCGGCCGAAGCCTCTTTTTGCCAGATACCAGCCGGTGCCGAGAATCCCGAGAATTGCGGCGAGAATCACCAGCCGCATTACCCACACGGCGGTTCGATGGATCCAAATCGGTCGTCGATCTTGGGCGGGAGGCCGGACCTGGGGGGCTTCGAGCACGGGCGGCATAATTTCGTTTAACTCGTTGAAGGTTAAATCGTTGAAATATTAAATCGTAAGGCGTTTGCCGATGTAACGGTTTATCGTTTTAACGATTAACAATGAGCTTTTCTATTTCCGATCTTCCGGCAATTAACGCTTCCCTCAATTTGGTGAGCACTGTTTTTATTTCAATGGGCTGGTACTTCATCCGGCATGGCGCGTGGCGGCGTCATATGACGTGCATGATCACGGCTGTGGTTTCATCCACATTTTTTCTCGTCGGCTACATCACTTATCACGTGCACGTCGGCGAAAAATCGTCGGGCTACACGGGATGGATCGCCGCGATTTACTTTCCGATTTTAGCGTCGCATGTTCTGCTCGCCTTTGTCACGTTGCCTCTGGTGATTTTGACGCTGATTCAGGTTTTTCGTCGCCGGTGGGACGGCCATCGACGGATTGCGCGTTGGACCATCCCGATCTGGCTCTATGTTTCAGTCACCGGGGTGTTTGTCTATTTAATGCTCTACAAATGGTTCCCACCGCCAAATCTTGCACTCGGCCCTTAGTTGTTGTTTGATCTGACGACGCGGTTTCGCGCAACGACAAAATTTATGGTAACGATCGCGACGTTTAATGAACCGGACAAAGCTAAACGCCTCAAACGACGTTTCCACGATGCGGGACTGAAGGCCGATGTTCATAATGAAGCGCCGTTGCAGCAGGTCGGCTTCATGTCGCGTCCGCAAGCGAATGCAAAGGTAATGGTGGAGGACAACGACTTCGAAAAGGCGCAAAGCTTTATGGTCGAGTGGGAGGCGACCGATCCCGATATTTCCGCCGCGTTGATTCGTTGCCCGCAATGCGGCTCTTCAAACATCGAGTACCCACAGATGACCCGGAAATTCATGACGCCGGCGCTGGTTGGTGTGCTATGCGCGCTCAAGATTATTCCCAAGGAGTTCTATTGCCAGGATTGCCATTTTACCTGGAGCAACCAGGAGGAACCGACGATCGGCCGCCTCTGGCACCGATTCTTCCCGGGACTCGAATCTGGCAAAGAGGGTTCGTAGGTTAGCAGGCTTAGATTGACCGGCGCGCTGCACGCTTCGCGGACGATTCTTGTTGTGATGGATCTTCGATTGCCCGGAACAATACGACCCTACGGTTCGCCCCCGGATCGCGCGACCGCTTGCAGGTGTCGGATGTCGCTCGGATTCACCCGCCTGAGGCGGGCACTCTGCCATCCATGAAGTGGCTCTTTGTGTTGTTGCTGGCGCTGGTCATCTTCGGAGGCGCCGCCTGGTTCGGGTACAACACTTTCGTCAAAGAAGAAATCGAGTTCAAAAAGGAGCAACGCGGAGAGGTTCCTCCTGAGCCGGTGCCGGATTTCAGTCTTCCCGAGTTCCAGGCAGCGGCGAAACTGCGACAGGAAGGGAAACTGGCCGAAGCACGCGACGCGCTGATTGCCTTTATCCAAAAATACCCTGCCGGTTTGCATCTGGGAGAAGCCAAAGACTTGCTCGGCGAAGTGAATGTGGACATTTTGCTCTCGCGTTATCCGTCTCCGGAAAAAACGGAATACGTGGTGAAGCCCGGAGATGTGCTGGCAAAGATTGCGCGCAAGCTGAAAACGACGCCGGAGCTCATCATGCGCATGAATAATATGAGCGGCACGATGCTGCGCATCGGCGAACGTCTGCTCATATCGCGCCCGGATTTCTCAATAGCAATTCAACGGAAGGCGAACCTGGTTGTGCTCCTAAATCATGGCGTCTTTTTCAAACAGTATCATGTGCGTGAGGCGAAATTACCGCCCAAACAGCCCCCGACAATCACGGCGAAGGTTGCCGAGACAATGGCTTTCAAAGGTGGAAAACGCGTGGGCCTCGGGAGCAAGGAATACATTGGCAGCACCCGCTGGATTCGGTTTGCCGGAGCGCCGGCTTACACATTGTATTCCACGCCCGATGCCGCGCATCCGAATCTCGATCAGCCGCCGCCACCATCAGGGCTCGGCCTGGCCGCCTCTGATGTCGAGGAACTAAGCGGCCTTGTAAACAACGGGACCTCTGTCACGATTACCGATTGAAATTGGTGAAAAAGTTAAAACCGTTACGTCGTGAAACGTCATGAGCGAGTTTGCTCCTGTAACTTTGTAACGTTTTAACTTTTTTAACTTTCTTCTCATGGATCTGCAGCCGCTCGATTTTGAAAAACCGGTCTTTGAACTGGAACGGCGCTTGCAAGATCTAAAGAATCACTCTGACGAGCATGACGTCGACCTGGATTCGGCGGTAAAGGCAGTTGAGGGCAAGCTGCGCGAAACCCGGCGTCAAATCTACAGTAATCTGACTGCCTGGCAGCGTGTCCAAATCGCACGTCATGTGCAGCGGCCGTTTGCTCTCGATTATATCGAACGGTGTTTTACAAACTGGATTGAACTGCACGGCGATCGTCGTTTTGCCGATGACAAAGCCATGCCGAGCGGTCTCGCCATGCTCGGCACGCAGCGCTGTATGGTGATCGCTCACCAAAAAGGGCGCAACACCAAGGAAAATGTGATGCGCAATTTCGGCTGCGCCCATCCCGAAGGTTATCGCAAGGCGTTGCGACTGATGCGACTGGGAGAAAAGTTTGGGATGCCCGTGATCTCACTGATCGATACGCCGGGCGCATTTCCAGGAATCGGATCGGAGGAACGCCATATTTCGGAAGCAATCGCGGTAAATCTTCGGGAGATGATGAGACTGCGTGTGCCTGTTATCGCCGCCGTAATCGGCGAGGGCGGATCAGGCGGGGCGCTCGGCATTGGGGTCGCAGATCGCGTGTTGATCCTTGAGAACGCCTATTATTCCGTGATCAGCCCGGAAGCGTGTTCGGCGATTTTGTGGAGGGATCGACGCCATGCAGCCGAGGCGGCCGAAGCGCTAAAACTAACCGCGCAAGATTTGTTGAAACTTGACGTGGTTGACGAAATTGTGCCCGAACCGGAGGGAGGCGCTCACCGCGATTATGATTCTTCTGTCGAAAATTTGGGACGGGCGCTGCGCCAGAATCTGCAGGACATTTCCAAAATTCCGATTGATGAGCTGCTAAAGAAGCGCTACGAAAAATTTCGCCGAATCGGCATTTTCACCGAAAGCAAAACGACAGCCGCTTCGGATCGCCCTTGATCGAGATGCTTCGCAATTGGCGCACAACTGCGGGTTTTTGCTGGCTCAGCGCATTTGTCGCCGTCGCCTCGGCGCGTCCGAGCACGGCGACGCCGGCGTTTCGTTTCGACCGCGACACTTTCGCATTCGCCAACCAAACCGTCTTTGAATATCGCGAAGGGATCCCTTATGCCCGGAAAAAATCGAAAGAACAGGCAGACAGGTACAATCGGCGCTGTTTCGTCTTATGCCGGACGGCGACGCAGTTCTACAAATTCGCCCGCTTCGATCCACGCGGCGCTCCGTTGGATGATAAAGCGTTAGCGGCACGCATTCGTTCGGTTACACGACGACAAGCCTGGGCTGCTCCTTTACCCGAGGATCAGCGCGTTGTTTTTCCCGGCTATGCTAATCTGCGCGAAATGAGCAAGGCACGCGGGAAACTTTTGCGAGCCAACGTCGGTCTCGGTTGGACCGTTTACTTGCGGCCAAGCAACGGCCGGATTGTTCTCCTGCAAGATCGGCGATACCAGGAACAGGTCCACGCAAAGCTGAATGAATCATTGGCGCGCGGGGAGGTATTCGTTGGATATCTCAGCACTTTCCCTCGAATCACGGTCAATCACGCCATTCTGGTTTATAAACGAAAGTCCGTGTCCCCGGAGACCGGAATTGAGCGGTATGCCGCTTATGATCCCAATCACCCCGAAGCACCGCGTGAGCTTACCTGGTCTGGGAAAACGCGCGCTTTTGCTTATCAAAAAGATGTGGATTTCGTGGGAGGCTTCGTGCGCGTTTACCAGGTTTACGGCAAGTGGCTCCAGTAAAAACGATTCATTACTGGAGCACACCAATGCCAGATAGCCCAGCACCCCCTGAACCGACGCCGCCGGCGCCGGGACCAACACCCAAGCCAGTGCCACGCCCGGAGCCGTTGCCGCCCAATCCTCCGCCGGTCCCGCCAGTCGGCAGGTGAACTACAGACGGAACGGAAAAAGAAACCGCAGCGCAGGCGCGACCCGCACGGCCCAGGCTCCTTCGCTGTGGTCGGCACCTTCGGTTTCCAAATACGCAAGATCATCGGAAACTCTCCAGCCCTTCTCGATGAGACGTTCGCACAGTTTGCGCGCCTGTTCCCATCCCGGCTCGGCCGTGCCCGTATCGAGCCAGATTCTTAGCGGCGGCCTTTGTTCGATGCTGTCCACGAGACGGTAAATCGCGAAATCGTCCCACCAGATTGAGGGCGACATGACGATGAGCCGGCTAAACACCTGCGGGTATAAAATTCCGATCGCAAGCGTGACGAGACCGCCGAGTGATGAACCGCCCAATCCGGTGAATTCGCGTCCTGGTCTTGTTCGATATTTCCGGTCGATGTAAGGCTTGAGTTCGTCCATGAGAAAGTGGCCGTACAAGCGCGCGAGTCCGCGGCTCCTTTTTTTTCGCTTCGCCCGGGCATCGATCACGCCGCGCGTCGGCGCATATTCGTGGATCCGATCTTCGCCCATGTTTGCGACAGCTACGATGATGAGCGGCTCGATTAACTTTCTGCGAATCAATCGCTCGGCTGTCTCGTCAACGCCCCATTCCACGCCCGCGAATGCGGTGGCAGCATCGAAAACATTCTGGCCGTCATGCAAATACAAAACCGGATACGCTTTCCTCGAAAATCGTCGGTAACCAGGCGGCAGATACACCAGCACATCGCGCCGGTTGCCGAGGATCTTCGAGGGAAACGCCCGATGGCGCTTGATGTTTCCGGTAAGCGTATGTTTGGCCATGCAAAGCGAGACGCTTCGTAGAGGATTTCGATCTTGTCGAATTTTTAGGCAGGGCGATTGACCTCAATCGCCCGCCCTCGTTATTGTCGGTCTTTCTCATGAACGAACGCTACATCAAATGGTACACGCCGTACTTAAGCCGCGAGTTTGAAATGCTTGCGTTCGGAACTGGTGGTGGGCTGCCGCTGATTCTCTTTCCCACTTCCTTCGGCAGTTATTATCAAAACAAAGACTTCGGGTTAGTCGGTTCTGTGAGCGGCTATGTCGATTCCGGCCGAGTCACTGTCTACTGCCCGGACGCGATCGACCTGGAAAGCTTTTACAACAAATCAATTCATCCGGCCGATCGGATGCGCACGCACAATGCCTACGAAAACGTGATCGTCCGCGATGTCTTCGACCTCGCCCGGCGCGAATGCAATTGTCATCGCGTGGCGGTCTGCGGCGCGAGTCTTGGCGCATATCACGCCGCCAATATCGCTTTTCGTCATCCCGATACGGTGAGCCATCTCATCAGCCTGAGCGGCTCGTTCGACATCAGCTCATTCTTCAATGGCTATCACGACGATAATATTTACTTCAACAGCCCCTACGAATATCTGCCGAATATAACCGACCCATGGAAATACAACCACATGGGCATCATCCTCGGCACCGGCGAATGGGACAATACCCGCCATGAATCGCTGCGCCTCTCCGAGATTCTGAATTCAAAGGGCATCCGCCATTGGCTCGATGACCGGAAATGGTGCGGCCACGAATGGAGTTACTGGCGCGACATGCTGCCGCATTATTTGTCGAAGTTGTGAATTTTCCACGCGCGCCTTTTCCGTCATCCCGAGCGAAGTCGAGGGACCCCGTGGCGTTATCAACTGGTTGCTCCACGGGATTCCTCGACTACGCTTCGCTCCGCTCGGAATGACGGACAACGAATTATGAAAAAAATCGGAATCCTTTTTGGACAGGAACACAGTTTCCCGCCGGCGTTTGTCGAGCGGGTAAATCAAAAAACCGGCGGCAAAGATATCTTCGCGGAATTCGTCAGGATCGACAAAGTGATGCAAGGCGAGCCGTGCGGTTACGATGTTGTGATCGATCGGATCTCCCAGGATGTGCCGTTCTATCGGGCCTGGCTCAAGAACGCCGCGCTCACCGGCACAGCTGTCGTGAATAATCCTTTTTGGTGGAGCGCCGACGACAAATTCTTCAACAACGCGCTAGCCACCAAGATCGGTGTCGCCGTTCCGCGAACCGTTCTCTTGCCATCGCACCAGCCGCCACCGGACACGAACGACAAATCGTTTCGCAATCTCGGTTACCCGCTCGATTGGGAAGGAATTTTCAACTACGTCGGCTGGCCGGCGTTTTTTAAGCCGTTCGCCGGCGGCGGATGGAAGAACGTTTATCGGCTGCACAACCGAGACGAATTTTTCCGCGCTTACAACGATACCGGCCAACTGGTGATGATGCTGCAGGAGGAAGTGAAGTTCGATATGTACTTTCGCTGCTACTCAATCGATCAGCGCCACGTGCGCATCATGCCGTACGAGCCGCGGCATCCGTTTCATCTGCGTTATCAGACTGAGTGGCATGCACCGAAGGAGATTCTGCAAAAAGTCGAGGAGGGCGTGCTACAGTTGAATCAATTTCTCGGCTATGATCTCAACACGGTAGAATTCGCCGTGCGCGACAGCGTGCCGGTCGCGATCGATTTTTGCAACCCCGCCCCGGACTGCGAAGCAGCCTGGGTCGGCCAGGCAAATTTCGAATGGGTCGTGGAAGCAATTTCCGAGATGGCGATCCGCAAAGCACGCGAGCACCAGCCCGGTCGCGACAATCTGAGCTGGGGCAAATATGTCCAGGCAGCGATAGCAAAACGCGACCTGGGGTAAGATCGACAAACAATTCCGCGTCATCCTGAGCGAAGCGAAGGACCTCCCAAAGGCTGACGTGTCACTCA
>OCZV010000960.1_pt1 | contig 10307 bp, 8 predicted proteins | sample 1539051 | NCBI WGS metagenome assembly OCZV01 (sample SAMEA3113581, study PRJEB22503) | soil metagenome
CAAATCTATATCTCCTTATTCCATAAAAAATTCCAAGCTATAATAGCAAGCATGATTTTCTGCCCACCCAAACGGGAAAGTGCAAAGTATATTCATTGGATATTAATATTAACACCATTAGCATCAACAATAATCAGGAATAATTGATGATGCTCTTAGTATGACGGCGATCTCGTATGCATATACATGATGCGTCTGAATAATATTTCGTGTTGCAGCACAGATATTCTTACCCAAACTTTCCGGAGATATAACGTTCGGTTAACTCCATTCGTGGGTTTTCAAAAATTTGCTTTGTTTCCCCGAACTCGATCAACTCTCCAAGATACATAAAGGCAGTATAATCTGAAACTCTGGCCGCCTGTTGCATATTATGGGTAACAATCACCACCGTCAAATCACGTTTCATACCGTGGACAAGTTCTTCTATTTTTGAAGAAGCGATAGGATCTAGCGCCGAAGTGGGTTCGTCCATTAACAAAATCTCAGGCTGCATCGCAAGAGCCCTTGCAATACATAGACGCTGCTGCTGACCTCCAGAAAGTCCCATACCCGGCTTATTTAGTTCACCTTTAACTTCTTCCCAAAGGGCTGCCCCCTCTAGGCTATCTCTGACTATACTATCTATTAGCTTTTTATCTTTAATGCCATTAAGTTTGAGACCTGCAGCCACATTATCATAAATACTCATCGTCGGAAAAGGATTAGGTTTCTGAAAAACCATACCAATCCTTCTCTTTATAGTTACCGGGTCGACTTTAGAGTCATATATGTCGATACCGTCTAAAATTGCCTGTCCTCTTGCACTTGCACCAGGTATCATCTCATGCATTCTATTAAGACATCGTATAAGAGTAGTTTTTCCACAGCCCGAAGGTCCAATAAAGGCGGTAACACGATTTGCTTTTATATCTAGATTAATTCCTTTTAATGCCCTTTTTGTTCCAAACCATGCCTCAAGCTTCCTAATTGAAAACTTTGTGGGAATTATTTCTTGCTGCTTTAGAGGCTGTTCAAAAAGTGTTGGGTTATTTGTTTCAGAGGCTTCGGCCGGTGATACCTCTTCTTTAGTGCTACTAAAAAATTTCAAAGGGTTGAGAACTCATGTCCAAAATGATTAGATATACCTTTACTATATAGAATACATAGACATATAGGTTCTATAGTGCACTAGATGATTCTCAAGTGCCCTTAAACGAAGGGTACATTGAGATTCCCACATGACAGATTGAAATCAGGATTATGGGATGATCAAACTCCGCTACAATCTGCTAACCAGATCAAGGAACGAACGGGTCTTTGAGCAATATAGCCTCAGATAGCTGCCTTCACATTAAATCCCTTTCTTGTGGCGAGAAATCGTAGAGTGACGCTAAAAATTAATACAATTAATATAAGCAAGAGAGCCGCCCCCCAACCCTGTGCGTGGGCTGATTCGTAAGGCTGAGAGGCAAGTCTCCAAATTCTTAGCGGTAATGCGTCCACTGGTTCATCAAATCTGGTAAAAAATAAGCTCGTGCCAAGGATAGTCATTATAAGAGGAGCTGTTTCCCCTGCTATTCTTGAAATCCCAAGAACAATTCCTGTTAAGACCCCGCTAAAAGCAGTCTTGAGGGTTATCCGAAGTGTGATCTTCCACTTGGGAATCCCTAGCGAGTAACCGGCTTCTCTTACCGAATTTGGCACTACCTTTAAGCTTTCTTCGGTAACTCTGACTACAATTGGAATCATGATTATAGATAATGCAAAGGAGCCCGCCCAAACGGAAAAAGAACCAAGTGTTAAAACAATTACGATATATCCTACAATACCAAGAACTATTGAAGGCAGCCCCGTCAAGACATCGTTAAAAAACCTAATTGCGTGGGGAAAAGGTCCTTTTCCTGCAAATTCTGCTAAATATATACCAGCTACAACGCCAACGGGAGCAGCTACGATGGAGGCAATACCAACCGTAATTAAAGTTCCCTGAAAAGCAGGACCTATACCTCCCCTCCCTGAACCTATCGATCCGGGACGCTCGGTCAAAAACTCCCAACTGAATGCTGAGATGCCATTTTTTATCACCTCAAATAGTATGCTCCCAAGTGGAATAATAGCAAGACCAACACAAATTATACAAAAAGCGGTAACGAGTTTGTTGACGGTTCTCTTCCTGGAAGACTTTCGTTCCATTGTTCTTTGAAGCTGATACTTCAGCTTCTCCTTATTTGGATGGACCTCTTCCATTCTATTCTTTCACCCCAGGACTGACTTTCACCATTCTAGAAACAAGCAATTGCCCTCCGATGTTGATGGCCATAGTTAGAATAAGTAGAACAGCGCCTAATCCAATCAGAGCTGAAAGATGCAAGCTAGACGCAGCTTCGTTGAACTCATTGGCAATAACGCTAGACAGAGTCTGACTCTGAGAGAAAAGAGAGGTAGGAATAGCATTTATTCCTACAGCATTTCCTATGACCATCGTTACCAGAATTGTTTCACCTACTGCTCTGCCAAGGCCAAGAAATGCAGCACCGAATAATCCTGATTTGACATAAGGAAATACTGCAATTCTTAGTGTCTCCCACCGAGTCGCACCAAGGCTATAGGCTGCCTCTCTTTGGGTATCAGGAACTGCCTTTAACAGTTCCCTAGAGATAGATGAGATAATAGGAATGATCATTATTGCTAAAACTATTCCCGCAGTAAACACGTCTAGTCCAAAAGGGGTCTTCGCGAAAAATGGAATTGAACCCCCAAACGCATTGTACAAAGGCCTTTCGATAAGTCCAATTATCCAAAATCGGAAAACAAAAAGAGCCCAGAGTCCATAAACAATGCTTGGCACTGCAGCAAGCAATTCTACTACAAAAGACAGAGGTGTAGAAAGTCTACCAGGTGAGATATCGGAAAGAAAAACCGCTATACCAATGCTTACAGGAACTCCGATAGCCATTGCAATCGCAGATGTAACCAATGTGCCAATGATATAGGGAAGGGCTCCAAAGGCATCGCGGCCGTATACGGCATTCCAATCAGTATTTGTAAAGAATTCAAAGCCCTCGTAGGAAAAGATTGGGATAGATCCCTCCCCTACAGCATATACTATGAGAACAAGTAAAAGGAGTGTATAGATGGCTGCCCCTAGTGCTATGGCGAAAAAAGTCTTGTCAAAGGGCCTTTTTTTCCGCTGCAGCTGATTTAGAAGCGTCTTTCTATATTCCTGACGTTTTGGTCCTGAAAGTGAAGAGCTAATAATTAACGCACCGTTACTTTTTCTGTTTCCTACGTTAATTTACATATCCTATGGGGTTTACATAGATCTATATAGTCTACGAGCCTGATTAAATCTCAGAAATCTTAGGAAAGAGCAAATAAAGTTTTTCGGTTTTATAATATATTAAGAAGGTAAATTGACTATTACCATTCTAGTAAAGAAAAAACGTTATCGGTATGGATAGAAATTGCTAATAATGGTGTAGTAGATATAACTATTATGTCCGATCAGTCGGCTAAGGCATCGATATTTTTTGGACATCAATACATAAACCTTGAAACCTACAGAAGAAATGGACAAGCAGTACGTACTCCTGTATGGTTTACAATTCATGATTCCAAGGTTCTCATTGTTACTAAAGATCAAACTGGCAAGGTTAAGCGGATCCGCAATAACTCTCAGGTCCGGGTCGTTCCTTCTGGAATAAGAGGACAACCCAAACGTGAATGGGTGAACGGAAAGGCAGCTTTTGCCAATGCCGTCGAGCTCGAACATGCATTAAAACAAAGAAGTGAAAAATATGGGTTCAAAGCAAGACTGTCTGGATTATTTTCTCGAACAAAAGGCAAACTGATTGCGATAGTAGTCACGCTTGATACGTCAGAAAGATAATGTGGAAAGGATTTCAAATTATATTGTAACAACAAATATGAGCACTATTTAGATCATGGATCAGGCAGTAGATGGGAGTACACTATAGTAACTCTATTGGAAATTATTTAATATATATGGTGTTAACGACTCCTATGAGTAAGACAATTACTAAACCATTGCTAGCGACATTTATCGCAGCAACCTTATTTGCAGGACTAGGGATTCTAGGAACAATCAAAGATTCCTTTGCTCAACAAGTTACACTTAACGGAGCGGGGGCGACTTTTCCTTTCCCCCTAATAGATACTTGGAGAGTAGAATATCAAACTGTGAAGCCAGAGGTTAGCATCAATTATCAATCTATAGGAAGTGGAGGAGGAGTAAAACAATTTATTGAGAAAACTGTTGATTTTGGTGCCTCGGATGCGCCTTTGACACCGGAAGAAATGCAACAGGCCCCCGGCGCCGTGCATATCCCTGAAACCATAGGTTCAGTGGTTGCTGCATATAACTTGCCTATAGAAGGTCTAAAACTTACGGGTCCTATTCTTGCGGACATATTTCTTGGAAAAATCACTACATGGAATGATCCACAGATTCAATCAATAAACTCTGGGTTGACCCTTCCAGCAGAGGATATAGTCGTTGTTCACAGGTCTGATGGTTCGGGGACTACATTTGTTTGGACAGATTATCTTTCAAACGTAAGTTCGGGATGGAATCAACAAATAGGAAAAGGTAAATCAGTTCAATGGCCGGTTGGCGTAGGTGCTCCAGGTAATGAAGGAGTTGCTAATTCAATTAATACCACGCCCAACGCTATTGGATATGTAGAATTGGCGTATGCCATCACAACTGGAATGAAACATGCAGAAATCCAAAATCAAGCAGGAAACTTCATACAAGCTTCCATTAATTCTACAGAAGCAGCTGTTGCTTCAGCCGCGTCGTCTCTCCCAGCGGGAGACCAACCTTGGACTAATGTAACGATGGTTAATGCACCAGGTGCCGATTCCTATCCTATTGCAAGCTTCTCATACCTTTTGCTCTACAAAGACTTGACTACCAATCCTTCACTTAACGATCAAAACAAGGCACAAAATTTAGTTGACTTCATAAACTGGGCGGTTACCGATGGACAGCAATTTGCACCAGACTTAGCATACGTGCCTTTGCCCGAAGTCGTAGTCCAAAACGTACAAGGGACATTAGGAGGCTTAACTTTCAACGGAGCACCGTTGCAGACAAGCTAGAGCACTATTGGCAGACTTGGTGGACGCTTAACAAAAAATCAGATTCATATCACTCCTTTTTTTGTTTTTTCAACAATATTGGGTCAGCCTAGAAACGCATTTACAAGAACTATTTAGATCATTTATTCTATAATATCAATTGATAAATCCTCATTCTAATAGTCGTAATAGCGTCAAGCGATGATACTTTTGATACAACGTGAAATGGCCAGCTTTGAAATATTAGGATGTTTTGTTATCGTTATATTTTTCTTACTGAATGGAAGCAAGCCAAGCTATGTTTTAGGACAAGAGGAAATCTATATTTCAGGAGCCGGTGCAACCTTCCCGCTCCCATTAGTTGATCTGTGGCGACAAAAGTTTCAATTAGTCGACCCTACTGTCAACATCTATTATCAGCCCATCGGTAGTGGGGAAGGGACAAGGCTATTTATTCAGAAGACAGTAGATTTTGGTCTAACTGATGCTCCATTAAGCCAAGAAGAAGAAAGACAGTTAGCTTCTGACGTAGTACACATTCCGGTGACTGTTGGGTCGGTAGTCGCTTCTTATAATTTGCCAGCTCTTAACGCTAATGAATTAGAGCTTACTGGCCCCCTCCTTGCAGATATATTGATGGGAAAAATTACTAAATGGAATGACCCACATATTCAGTCAATAAACCCAGGTTTGTCTCTTCCAGCAGAAGAAATAGTTACAGTTCATAGGTCTGACAGCTCAGGAACTACCTATGTCTTGTCTGATTATCTCTCAAGGGTTAGTTCCTCTTGGAATCAACAGTTTGGTACAGCCAAAACGATACAATGGCCAACTGGTTTGGAAGCACAAGGTAACGAAGGAGTGGCTAACATGATCGAAAATACTACGAATAGTATCGGATACATAGAGTTAGCATATGCGCTTAACGCAGGTATGAACTATGCTTCAATTCAAAATGAGGAAGGAAACTTCATCCAACCTTCGCTTAAGACAACGACCGCAGCAGTTCAAGCTGCCTCTCCCGTACTTCCTGCATCTGGCAATTCTTCTTGGTCAAATGTTTCTATCGTAAATTCTCCGGGCGAGGAATCCTATCCTATTACAACATTCTCCTACCTGTTGCTCTACAAAGACTTGGACAACAACATATCCGATGAACAAAAAGCTCAGAAACTGGTTAATTTTGTATCATGGGCACTTAACGAAGGACAGATTTTCGGACCACACATTGGGTATGCACCAACTCCTAAAGAGGTAGGAAATCTTAACCAAGCAACTATACAATTATTATCATATCGAGGAGTTCCTATATCGTAATGGATTTTAGACAGTGTATAACAATTACAATTACGGAATTCATAAAAAATTAAATTTTGCTGGAAATTTGGTTTATGCTACAACCCTTATTTCATATATGACACATCATTTCAGTTATGAGCAAAGCTAAATCAATCAAGAATTTAAGTAATTTAAAGAACAATATGAACTATAAACCAAAATCTAGGTTATCATTAAACCCGCGTGGTTTGAGGCTAATTGGCCTTACAATAGTGTCAGATAAATTTCCTATCACGATGGATACTTTTTGGTTTGCAATAAATTCTAGAGTGATTGTAAACCCTTTTGATTTTGTTACTGTCAAAAATCTGCATAATACTAGGACCATCGGAATAGTAAAAGAATTACAAACTGTAGCCCTAAGCAGGAACACGAGGAAGCTCGACGACAATTTTAGTATGGAGGATATTGGTAAAGAGAATAATAATAGCAATCTCAAGATGCAAACTACCACCAAGATGACAACAAACTATCATAAAGATCAGCAATTGGATAACTCGAATCAGTCTGGGGCATCAACAACTACTACTATTGCAAGGGTGGCTGTAATGGCAAATACAGGGGTAAAGACAGATGAGACAGAGAATACAGTTCCGGTCAGTATGCCAGTAAGAGCAGGGATAGCTGTCGAATTTTCCACAACAGAAGAAATCATATTTGCATTAGGAATACCGGAGATGGGAAATCCAATTCCGGCGGGGATAATACAGACAACTAACGGATTACAGGTCCCAATAACTCTGGATATATCCTACCTGGCTGGACCAGACACAACCCATGTGAACGCATCAGGAATATCAGGAAATCAAAAAACAACATATCTATTGTTTTTACTACAATCTGCCTATCAGAGGCTAAAGGACGAGGACGTTGCACTAATAATTTTTAACACTAAGGAAGCAGAATTGCTTCAAATTCATAAGAAACAAAAGGAGAAAGAAAAGGAGCGAACCGAAAAGCTATTCGATATATTGGATTTAGAAATAGAACCGTTTGACAATGTTACATACTTCTTGCCAAGAGGAAAAAATGGAAAACCAAATTCAGCCTTCATTCCTGACAAATATGAGACATACTCCTATGAACTGAGAGACGTGTATGACAGACTTGACTTATTACTTCCTGATGCTTATGATCCTCAATACAATCTCTCCTCCGTAATAGACTATGTATATGAAGCTTGGCCGATAACGGACAGTTCTGGAAATGAAATATCAACATGGACAAAATTGTTTGAATATGAAGAATATCCTCAAAACATAGTGTCACATAAGTCATCACTTTTACATTTTCGGAGTTACTTGCAAAGATTTAGAAAATCTGCTTTGTTCACCGACAAAAAGGTAACGAGCACCTATCTTGGAAACAGGATCAAGAAAATAAAATCAGGAGACGTATTTGTAATTGATGTGGGAACCATATCCACTTTGTCAGAACAATCATTTGTTGTTGGGGACGTAATGAAGAGCATTGATGAAATGTATTCTGCGCGAGATAATTTGGACAATGAGGATGCTAATAATGATGATATCACTAATACTAAAAATGGGAATAAGGCTAAGAATAAAAGACCAAAATATATCCTTATTTTTGTCGACGAAATCAACAGATTTGTGCCAAGGTCTCACGATACACGAAGGGTGAACCCAGTGGCTGAGCAAATAATGAGGACGATTATTGCAGGAGGGGCAAGAGAGACGATTTTGTTTTCCGCCCAACAATTCAAAAGTGCTACAGATTATCGACTACAGGAAAATACAGGTCTGCACATTACAGCGAAAGTGGGATTGTCGGAGTTATCCACCCAGCCTTACTCTATGTTAGATGAAAGTACAAAAAATAATATTGCTAGACTAAACAAAGGTGAATTGGTCATGATTCATTCTGCATTCAGACATCCAATAAAAATTTCATTTCCTAAAGGTGCATTTATGAGACTCAAGTAAAAAACATATCTTGTTGCCTAGAAGTAGACCCAGGCGTAATATATGATAAATGGTTGCTGAATCATTTAATTAAGTCACAATATATACTATTTTTCGACAAAGACCGCAGAATTGGTATGCTCTAAAAGCTCAAAGTAAACAAATATAGATCATCGTCAAGGACGACAATAACTTGCATGGGGCAGGGCAAACCGCCTCAATTAGTCTTGACCAAATATTGGACTCTGTGATGACGTTACTGCGCGTTAACAACTCGGATAATAACTATTCCTTCATGGCCAAACTATAGTAACTATATAATGATACTGAATTTATTGTAATCCTATTCACATTCTTTATAAAATGTACATGTCATATTTTATTGAGCAAAGCATCATAGGGTGAATGTAGTGGCTCTCAATTACAAATGGAGAACAGGCATTAGGTCTGAGTTAGAACTCGAAAATAACACAATATGTACGCCAGCAGAGGAAATGCAGAGGAAGTAGCAATAAGTTGACAAATGTGCTCTATTCTCCGAGTTCAGGATTAGAAACCAGACCACCACACGAATACATAAGAGAAACCTTGGCCGTTTCCTATCACGATTGCAAATCGTGTAAGAATAGAACTAAATTTTTCTGTATAAGATGCGGCTACTGTTACAGCTGTCACTGGAAGAAAGAGGAGGCAGAAAAGAGCCTTTTTAGTAATAAACTCGATGAGATTTTTTCTGACTCGTCATTATCAAAGCATGTCGAACAAAAATCGTCGGTGAAACAGCGAAAATCAATAGTAGACGTATACGGCAGAATTTCTGAGCCTATATGCAGTTACCATGGCTGTGAGCACAGGTTTTCAGTTCACGGTTAGGGGAGCTGTAGATGCAGGCATCCTTCAAACAAGACGCTAGGAATACTCGCGAGGTATACCTGAAGATAGTCTCCTGGTTAGATAATTTCTCCAAGATATATGTTATAAGTTAAGTACCTCACGCACTCGTTTCAGCAAATCTTCATTTGATATGGGTTTCTTTATAAAGCAATCAGAATCTAACTCTGGAAATGCTTCTTTTCTTATTTCTTCATAATACATTTCTCCCGCAGTTAAAAAACATACTTTGACTTTTTCATCTAATCTTCTAATTTTCTTATAGAGTTCAAATCCGTTCATCTTGGGCAAGACAATATCAATCATCACCAGGTCATATCGGCCGGGTCTAAAATTGTTCAAAGCAGAAAAAGGATCATGAATGATTCAACATTCAGCGTTTCATTAGATTCTAATATCATTTTAAACAACACAAGAATGTCGTCTTCATCTTCAACAAGCATAATCCTTTTAGTATTCAACCGATTCCTTTTAATGATGCCGAACCCGACCTTCCTTTTCTGTGTTAGAATATTCTAATATGAAAGAATCCATCTCTGCATAGCAAAACTCTTGAAACTATGCTGTAATATTTAACGATAATGCAAACGAACTATATGATCCCTATAATTTCTGATCTATTATCATTGAAAGGAATAATATTTTAAGTAAAGTTATGTGATCTAACGGTCATTAGTAAGATGCTTAGGCCACTTAGTCTATATTGAAATAGGTCTTTCATTTTCGATAAGCTTTTGTGAAATAAATTGTGATATCAATGTAATTGTGGAGTTATCTGTCTGTGGCTTGATGAATGGCATTTCAACGGTCCACCATAAATCCACGACTTTGGATTGCAATAAATCCTCTGAATAGTATTCGAGAAGAGATGTGATGATGGGCTACATTTATGAAAAAAATCATCAACCAGTGAGATTGAATTTAAGGCATGGGATATCAGGGTATGTATCCTTGTAATTCCCGAAGAAGAGAACATGGATAATGGTAAGTACCGGAAAAAGATGACATACTCGATTATCCAGTACTGGAAGGTTTAACAGTGTTTCAAGCTAAAATCATTCAATTAAA
>OCZV010000962.1_pt1 | contig 10298 bp, 11 predicted proteins | sample 1539051 | NCBI WGS metagenome assembly OCZV01 (sample SAMEA3113581, study PRJEB22503) | soil metagenome
CGCAAGATGCCGAGCATCCAATCGACGCGATGGAGTTCATGAACTTCGTCTACGACCCGGACATCGCAGCCCAGATCACAGGTTGGGTCAACTACATCTGTCCTGTGCCGGCGGCAAGGGACATCCTGAAGGCGTCCGGCGACAACTACCTTAAGGGCGTCGCGAACAGTCCGCTCGTGTTCCCAACTCCCGAGATGGAGGCGCGGCTGCACCACTACCGCGACCTCGACGAAGAGGAAGAGCAGGCCTGGAACGATCTGTTCGGTCAGGTAATCCAGGGTTGAGTTCTCAGGCGGTCGCGCGCCCGAGGCGCAGGTCGGATCGGGGCTTTCGCCTCGCGCCCTATCTGCTGACTCTCCCTGGGGTGACGTGGCTGATCATCTTCTTCTTGATCCCGATGGTCACGATGGGCTCCGTGTCGCTGCAGGAAGGGTCGGTGGAGAGAGGATTCGCACTGACGTGGGACTGGACCAACTTCTCGGAGTCATTCTCTCTCTACGACACACAGATCCTGAGGTCGTTGATCTACGGGCTCATCGTCACGGCGGCAACTCTGATCATCAGTTATCCGATGGCGTACTGGATTGCGTTTCGCGGCGGCAAACGCAAGAACCTGTACCTGCTCCTCATCCTGCTTCCATATTTCACGCCATTCTTGATCCGCACGCTCATGTGGAAGCAGATACTTGCCGACCAGGGACCGTTCCTCGCGGCGTTCAAGAGTCTCGGACTGTTATCCGAAGAGTTCCGTGTTCTTGCGACTCCGGTCGCCGTGATCTGCGGAATGATCTACAACTTCCTGCCGTTCATGGCGCTGCCGCTGTACGTCGCCTTGGAGCGACTCGATCCCGGACTGCTCGACGCGGCGGCCGATCTGTATTCGAGCAGGCGTGAAGCATTCTTGCGAGTGACGTTGCCCCTGTCGCTGCCGGGGGTCTTTGCCGGGTCGCTTCTCACCTTCATCCCTTCGGTCGGCGACTACATCGATGCAGAGCTGCTGGGTGGCATCGGGCAGACACTGATCGGCAACGTGATTCAGCGGCAGTTCCTGACCACGCTCGACTATCCGTCGGGTGCTGCACTTTCGTTCATGCTCATGGCCGGAATCCTCATCGGAGTATTCATCTACGCGCGTGCACTCGGCACCGAGGAGCTGACGGGCTGATGGCGACGGTTCAGGAGGCTCGGCGAGAGAAAGGCGCCACCCCCGCAAAGGCGCGCCCACCGGGCGAAAGGAGCGACGGCCGGATGCTCGGCTGGTACACGCGCCTCGTTATCGCCTACCTCTTCCTGCCCGTGATCGTGATGATCGTCTTCGGCTTCAACGACACGGCCGGCCGCTTCAATTACTCGTGGCAGGGCTTCACACTCGAGTACTTCCAGCCGGGTCGTCTGTTCGAGTTCCAGGAGCTCAATGTTGCGCTCCGCAATTCGGTCGTGATCGCGGCGATCAGCACGCTAGTTGCCACGGCGCTGGGATCACTCATCGCGCTCGCCCTGACACGACACCGCTTCTTCGGACGCTCCGGGATGAACCTGTTCCTGTTCCTGCCGATGGCCACGCCGGAAGTGGTCTTGGGTGTGGCGCTCCTTGCGCTGTTCGTCTCACTGAACCTGCCGCGCGGGTTCGCGACCATAACGATCGCCCACATCATGTTTTCGATCTCCTACGTGGTGGTGACCGTCAAGGCGCGCACCTCCGGGTTCGATCGCCACCTGGAGGACGCCGCGCAGGACCTCGGCGCGTCGCCGTGGACGACGTTCTGGACGGTGACGTTCCCGCTCATCCTGCCGGGCATCATCGCTGCGGGTCTGCTTGCGTTCGTCCTGTCGATCGACGACTACGTCATCACGAGCTTCAACGCGGGCAGCACGATCACCCTGCCACTGTGGATCTACGGCGCGTCGCGCATCGGCATCCCGCAGCAGGTCAACGTGCTCGGCACGCTGCTGTTTGTGATCGGAGTGCTGTATGTGATCGTGGCGATGGCGCGCCTCCGGCGCGCCGAACGCGCCGCCTAGCCCGTTCTTTTCTCCTCTATGCGTCAGCCAGACGCTTTTAGAAGAAAGGAACGTTGTTTGATGGCGTCACGGATGGTCTCGATGACGTACCGCGGACGTTTTACGACGTCGTCCCACGTGAATTCGAGCACGATCCAGCCCTCGGCCACGAGGTGCGTGCGGCGCCTGAAGTCCTGCTCCCACTGGCGTTTGCCGTAGTGCCACTTCCATCCCAGCACCTCGACGGCGATCTTCAGATCGGGATACGCAAAGTCGCACCGCCCGAGGAACTCCCGGGCGCGGTAGATCGGGAGCTGCAACACCGGCATCGGAAGGGGTGAGTTGCGGAACAGCCTTCCCGCGAGGGTTTCGAGAACGGACTCACGAGGCCCCTTATCCTCCCCTCGAGCGTCCAGAATTCGGCGGAGTTTCGCCGTCCCCCTGACACCGCGCTTGCCGGCGGCCGCCAGATGCCATCGCAGCTGCGCAAACGTTATGAGCCCACGCCGGCGCGCCTCGTCGACCGCGGCCTCCACGATCCCCTCCGAACACACGGCGCCGAGGTCGAGAATCGTGCGATGGGGCGCCGTAACCGGAACCCCGTCGACCTCGGTCAGGTCACATTGAGGCAGCGGCGCCCGCCGGTGCACGATGATCCCGGAGTGGGTGACCGGGCGGGATGTGGACACCTCGATGAGTTCGCCCTAACCCCCCGGAAGTTCCAGCAGATGGGCCGCGGACCTGTGCGATGAATGCCCCAGCACCCACAGGCACGCGCCGAGCAACTTCTGCCGCAGCGTCAAGGGCGCGCCGCCCACCACGTAAATGCCCGGCAGGAAGCGCTTCAGCTGGCCCCGCTCTATTAGCCCGTCGAATTCATCCTTGGTGACATCGGCCGCCAGGGCCTGGGATCGGGCTACGAGACCCCCAGACCCCTCAGCAAGCACGAGCACCTTGCGAGTCGCCGATCCCGGTCGGCGCGCCGTTGTGTTTTCCATGCACGGCACGCTAGCGAGGGGCTGTGACACAACACGTTAGGAGGTGACCGCGGCGCAGTAGTCGGCCAGCACCTGGATCGTGTGGTCGACGTCGTCCTCGGTGTGCTGGACCGAGATCGTCCACTGCTCCTCTTTGCCCGGCGTCTGGTAGATGCCCCGGTTGATCACCCAGTACCAGTACGCGTCGAAGATTGAGTCGTCGATCTCCCCGTAGTCCCGATAGCTCACGAGCGGCTTGTCCCTGAACGTGATCGATCCCTTGCACCCCAAGTCGGTAACCACGGCGGGGATGCCGGCGTCGGCGAGGACCTTCTCGCACCCTTGCGCGAGCCGGGTGCCCAGGTGGCGGAGATATTCGTACGCGTCGTCGGTGAGCACCTCGGTCAACGTCGCCACCCCTGCCGCCATCGACAACGGATTCCCGTTGAACGTTCCAACGGCGGTGACCCCGTTTCCGATCGTGTCCATGGTGGCCTCGGTGCCGCCGAATGCCCCGACGGGCGTGCCGCCTCCGATTGCTTTAGCCAGCGTGACCATATCGGGCTGCACTCCGAAGTATTCGGTCGCGCCTCCGGGCGCGATCGTGACGCCGGTCTTCACCTCATCGAAGATGAGAACGACGTTGTGTTTGGTGCACAGCTCCCGAACCTTCTCGAGATAGCCGGGCTGCGGAAGGATGATGCCCGCATTCATCATCACGGGCTCGAGGATCATGGCCCCGATCGAGTCACCGTGCTCGGACAACGTGGTCTCGAGTGCGGGGATGTCGTTGAACGGCACGATCATCGTGTACTCGGACGCGCCGGGCGGGATGCCTTTAGAGAACGGCACGCTCCAGGGCCTGTCCGCCGGGCCGCTGTCGTCCATCGAAGCGACGACCGAGTACATGACCGCATCGTGATGTCCGTGATAGGAGCCCTCAATCTTGAGAAGCACGTCCTTTCCGGTAGCCGCCCGGGCGCACCTGATTGCGTCCATCGTCGCCTCGGTCCCGGAATTCGTGAACCGTATTTTGTCGAGGCCGAAGCGCCGCTTCAGCTCTTCCGCGAACTCGACACCTGCTCGGGTCGTCGCGGCGAAGTGCGTTCCGGTGGCCGCCGCCTGCTCGATGGCAGCGCGGACCTTTGCGTGAGCATGACCGACGACCATGCACCCGAAGCCGTTGTGATAGTCGACGTAGCTGTGTCCGTCGACGTCGGTCACGTGGCTGCCGGCGCCACTCGCCAGGTAGATCGGATAGGGGTCGCCCGCCTGGAAGGATGACGCCACACCAAGGGGCATGGCGGCAGCGGCGCGCTCGTACATCTTCTTAGACTTCGGAGTTCTTTCGCTGTAGCGAGCCAGCTCCTCGCTCAGAACCTGTTCCGCCCGCCGGTCGATAACCTCGTTCGAGATGGCCATCGGGCCACGCCTCCTTGCACTGCCAGGTGATTACGTCGGTGAGTCATTTTTCAGGCTACCGGGCGCCGCCACACCCGGCCGCGCCACATCGTCCAATTTGGCGACCCGAGATGTGCCACTCGGCAGAAAGTGATGGGCGTCTCACGGCCCACCGAATTCCGGCTAACCTTTCGGCCATGGCAGAAGGCAAGCAGAAGAAAGTCACGCAGAAAATCACGCTCGACGTGTACCTGACGCAGCCCGGTGGAGGACTGCGGAAGTCGTATGCCGGGGAGGTCAAACGCCTCCAGAAGCTGGGCTTTCGCGAGATCGACCGCAAGATGGTCAGCCGGGAAGACCGCTTCAAGCTCACTCTGGAGCGCGAGATAGACCGCTATCCCGGCGTGCCGCTTCCCGGCGTCGCCCCTTACATTCAGTAGCAGCCCGGCCCCCACACTGCTCACGGATGTGCGGGTCGTGCGCGTCCGGTGAACGGCCGTCCGCCGTCCCCCGTAAGGACCGGGTGACGACGCCCACCTCAGGGAGGACGGATGGTCTCGAACGGGAGCACCCGAGGATTACGCCTCGCACTGCTGCTTGTCACCGCAGCCCTGGTAGTGGGGGCGTGCGGGGGCGATGACGACGACTCCGGATCCGGCGACGGCGGAGGAAACGGCGGTGGAGGCGAAGCTCAATCCATCGAGGTGACCGCCGCAAACTTCGCCTTCGACCCCACGACGATCGAGGTTGAGCCTGGGCAAGAGATAACCGTGACCCTCGTCAACGACGATGATGCCGAACACTCCTTCACTGTGGAGGACCTCGACGTCGAGGTTGAGGCGCACGGCGGCGAGTCCGCAGATGTCACGTTCACCGCTCCGGACTCGGGTTCCGTGGAGTTTCACTGCGAATACCACCCTGAGCAGATGAGAGGCGAAATCAGCATCGACGGATCGGCTGCGAGCTCGGACTCGTCCGGATCGGGCGGGAGAGGCGCGTACGACCTCGACGAATAAAACGCTATTGAAAGTCGGGAGGCAGCCACAACCGTCCCGCGGTCCCGACGAACGGGTTGTGCCGGCGTTCCTCGCCGATGGTTGTGGCCGGACCGTGGCCCGGATATACGGGAGTGTCGTCGTCGAACTCGAACAACCGGTGTGTGATCGAGGCGATCAGCACGTCCGAGTCCCCGCCCGGTAGGTCCGTTCGACCTACCGATCCCGCGAATAGGGTGTCACCGGAGAAAACCGCACCCTCCGTCGCGAGGGAGATGGATCCCTGGGAGTGCCCCGGTGTGTGAATGACCGAGAACTCCACCGCCCCCGCCGTGAGCACGTCGCCCTCGTCCGCCGACGTGTCGACTTCAGGAGGCGGCGGCAGGTCGACACCGAGAAGGATGCGTCCGGACGTCTGCATCCAGTCGAGGAGCACCCGGTCGTCATCGTGCAGATAGAACGGCGCGCCGGTGTGGTCTCGCACCTCGGTGGCGGCGAGAATGTGGTCGAAGTGTGCGTGCGTCGCAATGACGGCGCGTACGATAAGCGCGCGCTCCGCCAGAAGGTCAATGATCTCCGAGGCATCCCCTCCTGGATCAATGACGATCGCTTCGTTCGTCTCGGGGTCTCCTGCGATGTAGCAGTTGCAATCGAGCGGCCCGACGACGCGATGTTCGAAGATCTCGAATGCCATGTGCTAAACCGTTGACGTGTCGGTCGAGCCGGACGGGTCATGTTGTGATTGCGACTCTGCGACCTTCCACCCGACGATGCCCAGCACTCCCGCCCACAGCAGCGACAAAAAGAAAACCGCCGATGCATCCGGTTGCAGGACCAAGAGATTTCCCGGGCCGAGCAAGCCGCGCTCGAGACTGAGCGTCCCGATGTAGACGAGAAAACTCAGGCCAATCGACAGAACTCCAGCGGCAACGGCGATGACCTCGATGATCCTGGTGGGGTTGTTCGTCTTTCGGCGCGCCGAGTATCCCCCGAACAGGCATGCAAACAGCGGAATGAGCACGACGAAGTAGATGTACCACTCTGGTCCGGAACCGCCACCAAACAACGACAGATCCGTTCTGAAGCCCACTCCCAGCGAGTCGGCGACGAACTCCATGGGAGCGCCCATCGAGAAGGCGACGGTCGCAACCGCGATGTTCGGCGCGAAGGCTAAGAGGAGGATCACAAGTGCGACGGCGTCGCTGGGTGTCAGCCGGACATCGGTCACCACGATTAGGTCCAGGATCACAAAGATCAGGGCAGCCGCCATTGCGGCAACGGCTGCGGAGACCAGCATCGTGGCTCCGGCCACCACGCCCTCCCGAACTACGGCGGGTCCCCACTTTCTCGTCGACGCGGTCGAACGAGTCGAATCGCCGGCCAGCAGGCCACCGGCCGCGCCGAAGAGCGCTCCCCACAGTCCTCCGATTACGAAAGCCAAACCTGGGTCGGCTCCCGTTTCGATCCCATCACGCAGACGGAAGATCACCGCCGCAATGAGACACAGGATTGCAAACGGCGCGCCGATTTTTGCGCCCGCCACGGCACGTTCGGCGCTCCCCTGCGCACCGCCCGAGACAACGACAGTTCGAGCCGCCCACACCAGCACCCAGGCGACGAGGACGAGTGTTCCCATTGGAAGGATCGAGCCCTCGGCTCCTCCCTGATCGATCGGGATTCCGAGTGACGCCAGGCCCGCGACGACCACGCGAGTGAGCACCCAGAAGGGGTTGCGATCCGATCCGAACGAGGGCTCGACCAGTTTCAGAAGCCCCACGAAAAGCGCCCCCACGGCAAGGACCGCAAGGAAGCCCATCGCCGCGGCGGAGCTTGCCTCCGGCCAGCCGCCGGACCGAAACGCTCGGCCGAGCGAACCGGCCATCTCGGTTGCCATGGCCGCGGCGCCGGGTGATCGAGATGAGCCCGCGCGCTCCGAGGTCTCGATCGGCGCGGTGTCCGAAGGCGACGCAACTTCGTTCGTCGCGATTGTTTCGGGCGGGGGGCTGGGGACCGGATCTTCGTCGGTTGCGCGTGGGCCTTCGCTCCGCCGGCGGGACGCGACGTCGTCGGCTGCGCTCGCGTCGTCCCCTGGTTCGGAGGGTGCCTCGTTCGCCGGCGGCGCGCCGGGAGCGTCCGGCGCGCCGGGCTTGCTCGATCTCAGCGGCCGGCCGCAGCGAGAGCAATAGACCCCCTCGGGATCGGCGACTTCCGCGCCACACGACGGACACCTCATCGAGGGCAATGGTAAGGAATCGACGGCGGCGGCGCGCCGGCACGTAGACTGCGGCGTCATGACCGCGAGCCTCGGCTTCGGCTTCAAGGTTGGCCATTGGACTCACCCCACGACAGAAACCGGGTGCACGGTGGTCCTACCGCCGCCCGGGAACACGGCCTCGTGCGACATCAGGGGCGCATCTCCCGGATCCCGCGAGCTCGTCCAACTCCACCCCGACAGGCGTCTGACCGAGATTCACGGCGTGTTGCTCACCGGAGGAAGTGCGTTCGGCCTGGCAGCCGCGCACGGGGTGATGGAGTGGCTCGCCGAACGAGACGTCGGATACAAGACGCCCGTGGCGACGATTCCCATCGTGCCCGCCGCCGTCGTGTTCGATCTATCGGTGGCCTCGCCGGAGTCGCGACCCGGGCCGAACGAAGGGCGTTCGGCGTGCGATGCAGCGACCGGCGACGACGTTGTGACCGGTCGAGTGGGTGCCGGAGCCGGGGCGACGGTCGGAAAGTGGGCCGGCCTCGAGTACCTCGCTCCCGGCGGCTTGGGGATCGGTCGCGCGGAACAAGACGAGTACTCCGTCTCGGCGATAGCAGTCGTGAATGCCGTCGGAGACGTTCTTGCCGACGACGGTTCGGTGATTGCAGGAAGTAGTTCGCCCGCACCACGTTGGGTCATTCGCCCGCGCGATGAGCGCGGTCTGCCGACCAACACAGTTCTTGCACTCGTGGCAACCGATGCTCCCTTAGGGAAGCGTGAGATGCGGTGGCTTGCCTCGCGCGGCTCGGACGGAGTTACGCGAACGATCAGGCCCGCGCACACCCCCTACGACGGCGACATCACCTTTGCGATCACTGCTCCCCGCGAAGGAGGGTCGCCGCCGGACCTCGATATCTTGGGTCCGCTTGCGAGTGATGCCGTCGCGGCGGCCGTTCGCGCCGCGGTCCTTCGGGCGTGACGCTCACATCTCGACGACGATCTTCCCGAAACGCTCGCCGGAGTCCATGTACCGAAGGGCATCTGCACCTTCCGCGAGCGAGAACGTCCGATCAATGATCGGACGAAGGCGCGCACCGGCGACCATCCGGAGCATGTCCGCGACGTCGGTTACAGACCCCATCGTGGATCCGATGATCTCGAGCTGATTCCAGAACACGCGCTGCCATCCGACTTCGGAGTGTGTTCCGGCAGTCGCGCCGGCGACGACGAGACGGCCGCCTTTGCGAAGGGCTCGAAGCAAGGAGTCGACGGCCGGACCGGCGGCGGAATCCACAACCATGTCCACACCTCTCTTGCCGGTGAGATTGCGCACCTGTTTTCCGACATCCTCCTCCGTGTAGTCGATGCCTTCGTCGGCTCCCATTTCGAGCGCCCGATCGAGTTTGCTCCGGGAGGAGGAGGTAACGAAGATTCGGCCCGCGGTTGGACGTGCCAGTTGAAAGAGAGACAACGCGAGCCCCCCTCCGATGCCGGTTATGAGCACCCACTCTCCCGGCTGCATGCGTCCGCGCGTGAACAGCATTCGATAGGCGGTGATGAATGTGGTCCCCAGCGCAGCCGCTTCGGCGAAACTCAGGTGCTTCGGGAACGGGAACACGTTGCCGGCGGGCACGGCGATCCTCTCGGCCAGCGTCCCGGGGATATGTTCGCCCAGCATCGTGAAGCGAGTGCAGAGAGACTGCTCTCCGGCCCGGCAGAACTCGCACGCACCGCACGACATCGCCGGATTGATGATGACGTTGGTTCCGGGTTTGAGGCCCTTCACACCCTCACCCACCGACTCGATCTCGCCTGCACCATCGGCGCCGAGCACGTGCGGGAACCTGTGCTCGACCGGCAGAACACCAGACGCGGTCCAGAGATCGAGCCGGTTCAACGCCGCCGCCCTGATGTTGACCAGAACCTCTCCCGGTCCGGGTTCGGGGTCGGCTACATCCGTCAGCGCGACCGCATCGAGGTTGTACTCGGTGATGGCGATTGCCTTCATGTGCTCCCTCCCTGACCGGCGCAGGCGGGGGGCGCGCGGGTGGCGCTTTCCCCGCCCCTTTGGTTTCGCTATGGGCCGTTTCTGTCACACCTACTTTCTACACTCACCTCACCGCGTTCCCATGGGCCCGAAAGGATGGGTCGCATGGCCACTAAACGATCGGGCAAGCGCGGGGCGAAAAGTCCCCGCTGTCACACGTGCGGCAAGGTCATACGTGTCCCGAAGGGATGGACGGCGGGGTCTGCGTCCCGGCGCCACTACTGGCGTGAACACCGCGACGTGATGCAGCCGGGCACCAAGAAGGAGACGTCGTGACGATCGGTCACTCCAATGGTGATGGCCCGCACGAGACCGGGCAGTGCGACTGCTCCGGCGCGCCGGACCTCGGTGACTTCGTGATCGTGCTGCTGGCCGGGACATTGGCGGCGCTCCGGGATCGGCTGCAAAGCGACGGCTTCGCAACGGCCGCCGACCTGGTCGCCGATCTTGCAGAGCTCACAGATGACTACGTAGCCCAGCGCGCCCGCTAGTCCGGAGGTACCGGCGACCGAGTTGCGGTCGTACCTGATTGCCGCGCTGAGTCGGGTGGGCGCGGGCGCAGCGCGCCGTGGAGCCGGCGCGGGGTCGCGGGTGCGCCGGACGCCGATCGCGTGGCGCGCCGGGGCGGGCTCGTCGGGCTTGCGGGGCTCGTCGGGCTTGCGGGGCTCGTC